>VMHT01084346.1_pt1 | contig 23367 bp, 20 predicted proteins | sample 4693611 | NCBI WGS metagenome assembly VMHT01 (sample SAMN12280063, study PRJNA550983) | marine metagenome | isolation source: seawater sampled from same location over 5 years 0.02-0.2 micron viral filtrate | place: USA: collected off the coast of southern California halfway between the port... ...
TACTGCTGACTTTGCTAACGTACTATTCGCTGAGACAACTGCTCCATCATCTGCTAACGCTAACCTAGTATCAGCAGCTAACGTTGGTATGCAGTTAGCACTTAGATCTAACAACGTTAACGGTATCCCATCTGATGCGGGTGGTGATAGAAACGGAGTCGCAACATTCAGAAGAACTGCTACTGGTAACTCTGTTGCTCAATTAGCATTCTCTGCTACAGATAACATCTACTTACGTGGTAACAGTGACCTCGGTACTGTATATGGTAACTGGGCGAAGATCTGGCACTCAGAAAATGATGGTCCTCCTGATGTTAACGAACCTCGTCGTGGTACATTACCAGGTCCTAACGCTGACTTCTTAGATAATCAGCAAGGTCTATGGTATCAGCAAGGTTATAACATTCATGACCAGAGAACAGTAGGTGTTCTTGGCGATCCTGCACTTCCATCTCTATTAGGTAGAGACAAGTTTGTCGCTGATAACTTCTATGTTGTATCATCTGGAGAGAAATATCAATTATACGTTCCTAACTTCTTCTGTGCTACTGGCACAAACCCTGCGGGTAACTTATCAGCGGGTGGTACATACACTCTATATGCTGATGATGCTGCTGTAAATAACATCGGTACAATTACTATTGATCCAGGCGGTATTACAGAGACTGATGATACTACTGTAGACGCTAAGTATACAGTTGTTACTGGTTCTATCACCTTCGTTGGTGCTTATGGTAACAAGGACATCAGAGTCTTCGGTCCTAACCCTGGCTCTAAGTGGACTGTTACTTCATCTAACCTACTTACAACAGGTGCTTCACAAGTATTCGCTCTAAGCAATACTGCTGAGGGTGCTCTGTTTGAAATGGGTAGAGCAGGAATCGTTGCTACACCATACTTTGATGTAAGATCTGGTGGACTATCAAATGACTACGATGTAAGATTCGAGTTCTCTGGTGGTAACTCATCTAACGGTAACGGACTCATGGACATCAAGTCCAGTAGCGTTACTATTAACAGCAACACAGTATGGCATGCGGGTAACGATGGTGTTAACTCACAGTTAGATGCTCACTATGTTGATGGTTATACACAGAACTCTGCTAACGTAGGTAACACACTCGTACGTAGAACATCATCTGGTGATGTCAATGTACAGGACATATATTCTGATCAAGGTATATTCTCTAACACTGGTACATCCATCCTTTCACTTGCTGATGGCAATGGTATTAATTTAGGTAAGGCAACCACTAACTCATTATCTCTTAGAGGTAAAAACAACAGTAATACTGGTTACATTAGATTTGGTAATGACACTAATGACTTCGGTTACAATGGCACATACTTATCATACAATAACGTATTCTTCCGTAACGGACGTTTAGGTATTGGTGATAGCGATCCAGCTGTATCACTAGAGTCTTCTGGAGATGCCATCTTTGGATCAACAAGTAGAGCTGCTAACACATATGTTAGAGCATTAGCTGGAGACAGTAACCAAGCAGGTTTTGAAGCATACGGTTCTAACCAAGGTACAGGTTACATATACCTTGGACAATCATCTTCCTATGGTGGTGGTGTGGCGTACAATGGTGATAACTCACCTGGTGCGTTCAACTCTGAGCAAGGAGATGATGTAACATTCTACAGAAGAAACGCAGGAACTGATACTCGTGTTATGAAGTATCGTTGTAACGATTCTACTGTACACTTCTTCGGTCAGATACAGTCTAGAGTAGCTACTGGTACAGCACCATTTGTTACCGATTCAACAACTGTATGTACTAACTTAAACGCTGATCTACTTGATGGATACTCTGCTACAAACCTACCATACTTATCAAACGTTGTTAACACATGGTTATCTGACAATGGTGGTCAGCAAAGATTCTTCTTCTCTAACAACTCACATACATACTTTAAGACTGGAGACCAGTTCTTCTTTAGAAACGATGGTGATTACTCTATCACTTCTGTTAGTGATGGTGGTCAGTGGCACTTCCACGAACCAAGTGGTAACAACACTCAGACCTCTTACAGGGTACAAGTTTCTGGAGACAATGGTCTAAATATTGACAGTGATTCTGTTGGACTCTCAAGTGGTCAGAGATCAGTTGTACTTCGTGCTAATGGAGACAAGCAGTGGATTGATACTTACGGTATCATTAAGAGAAACCGTCAAAGTCTCTCTGAAAATATCACTATAAATAATGGTGATGCTTGTAGTTCCAATGGTCCTCTAACCGTTGCCAGTGGGTATACAATTCAAATCGCATCAGGCGGTAGTTGGGTAATTCTTTAAAACATGTCTAGACTTTTAGTAAACAATCTGCGATCATATTCAGGATCAGTTATTACAGTCCCTGCGACAACAAAGTTGTCATTGGGAGGGAAGACTATTAGTGAGAACTCTGTCCTACCTTCAGCATCAGGGCAAAGTAATAAAGCAGTTACAAGTGATGGTACTTCCATAATATATGACACTTTCGGTGCCAGTAATATGCAAGTATTTTCGACATCTGGTACTTACACAAAATCAACTGGTATCAATCAGGTTATGGTTCGTCTTGTAGGAGGCGGTGGTGGAGGATCAGGTCACTGTGAATCAGGTGGTGCTGCAGGTTTTTCGGAGAAAATAATAAATGTATCAGGAGTCACTTCAGTCTCTGTTGTCATTGGAACAGGCGGTACAGGAACTTACTATTCTGGTAGATCGGGTCCAGGTTCTTCTAGCTCGTTTGGATCTTTCATGTCAGCCACTGGTGGCGATGGTGCCAACCAAAGTTATCAACACGCAGGTGGAATTGGTGGAATTGGAGCTGGTGGAGATGTTAACATGTACGGTGGGGGTGGATCTGCACATGGACAAGTTAATGGAGCAGGAGGATATTCATTCTTTGGTGGTTGTGCTGCAAGAGGTCATCCCCGTGGTGGAGACTACTCTCGCAACCATATGCGACGTAGTGCACCAGGTTCGGGTGGTGCTAATGGATGGTTCTCATCCTACCTAGGACCTGAAGGTATGCATGGTATCTGTGTAATTTGGGAGTTTAAATAATGAGTATACTAAAGGTAAATGAACTAAGACCTCAATCTGGGGTTAACGTAACAATTCAAAGTGGATATACACTTAGACTAGGAAGTAAAAACCTAGATGCTAGTAGTGTTATGCCATCTCCTAGTGGACAGAATGGTAAGTTACTTATTAGTAATGGTTCATCTCGTAACTGGGAAGATCATGGTGCTGTACAAATGGATGTATATACATCTAATAGCACATGGAGCAAACCATCTGGAGTAAGAAAGATTCTTGTTAGAATCTGTGCTGCGGGTGGAGCAGGATCAGGTGTTGGAGAAGCAGGTGGAGCAGGAGGATATTCTGAAGAAATTATTGATGTAACAGGTATAAGTTCTGTTAGTATCACAATAGGTCAACCAGGTTCATGGGGTGGTACATACTACTCTGGTGGTGCTGCCAATGGTGGTTCTACATCATTCGGTAACTACCTATCTGCCTCTGGTGGACAAGGTGCTAACCGACAGTATCAACACTGTGGTGGATTACCTGGCGTAGGATCTGGTGGTCAACTAAATCTATATGGTGGTGGAGGATCAGGTCACGAATATTGGTCTGGTTATCCTGGCGGTGGTTCATTCTTTGGAGGAGCTGGTGCTACTGGTTATCCTCGTGGTGGACACTATGCTTACAATCATCAATACAGAGCTGCTGTAGGAAGTGGTGGGTCACCTGGCTACCATGGAGAACGAAGAGGTGCTCGTGGTATGGCAGGAATCATATGTGTCTGGAACTTTAGGTAATTATGTCAAACGTTTACGCAAATGAACTCGACGCAGCGTCGGGACAAACAATCTTAATACCCAGTGGATATAACTTATCCTTGGGTGGTACGATACTGAATGAAAATAGTATACCTCCTGACCCAGAAGGTAATCAGGGTAAATATCTTATCAGTGATAATACACAAGCAACTTTTGAAAACATAGGTCCTGTAAGTATAACTAACTTCTTTAGTAGTGGTACATGGACTAGACCAAATGGTATCAACCGTATCATTGTACGTGTTATAGGTGGCGGTGGCGGTGGTTCAGGTCACTCTGAATCAGGTGCTGCGGGTGGATATGCTGAAGAGGTCATTGACGTTCGAGGTATATCTAGTGTATACTGTACAGTAGGAAGCGGTTCTGGAAGTGGTACTTACTACTCTGGAAATGGTGGCGGGGGAGGAACCTCCTCATTCGGTAACTACGTATCTGCTAGTGGTGGACTTGGTGCGAACCAAACTTACCAACACTGTGGTGGATTAGGTGGTTTAGGATCAGGTGGTAACCTTAACATATATGGGGGCGGTGGCACAGGTCACATGAACTATATGGGATTTGGTGGTGGAGGATTCTTCGGAAGTGGAACTCTCAGTTGCCACGGTAACTGGAACCAAGGAACCAGATCCAATCAGTTGAAAGCACCTAGGGGTGCGGGCGGTACATCAGGCTATCAAGGATCCTATCAGGGTGCTAATGGCATGGGTGGTGCGGTTATTGTTATGGAGTTCCGTTAGGAATTGTCTAAATAGAATTACGGATTCAAAAGAAACATGGCTAAAAGTTGTTTAGTAGACTATCGTGGATTCATCACCGATGTGGTAGAGCCTGGTGAAGAGTTCGAGGTATATCAAGGAGATGATGCTCCTATCAAATGGGTAACGTGTGACGACGATTCAGTCACAAACCTATGGGTACTTTGTAATGGAGAGTTTTTTGACAGTGCGAACAGACTGGAAAGAAACCAACAGATGAAGAGAAAAGTTGAGTATGGTCCTGTTGAGGATCAACTTGATATGATGTATCATGATCAAGTTAATGGTACGACTACATGGAAAGATCATGTAGCCTCAGTCAAATCAAGTATTGTGAATCAAACCACTGCCGACGCAGATGCTACATTCTACGCAGGTAAGAAAGAATTTGAAATGGGTAGTGAAGAAGCACCTTCATGGAATGGTCTTCCCGCTGCTAAGAGACAGAAAATTACTACCTTTAAGAACCCAACATCATACGAGACTGGTTGGGGACCTGATCCTACAACTGGACTACCTGTATACACTGGATAAAAAAACTCCTACATTATGAAAATTGAATCAATTTGTATAGTCGGTGGCGGTACCGCAGGATGGATGACCGCTGCTACTCTGATTAACGCATTACCACATAAGAAGATTACTCTGATTGAGTCGGATGATATCCCTACCATAGGTGTAGGTGAATCAACCACTCAATTTTTTCGTGATTGGACACTAGAACTCAACCTACCAGATCAATGGATGGATGAGTGTGAAGCAACATATAAGTACAGTGTTCTATTTAAAAACTTTAGTGAGTATGGAGATTTCCATTATCCTTTCAATGATGGTGCTGCTCCCGCTAATAGTAATTGTGATATCTTAGAATGGTTCTTCCATTATAGAGCAACTAATGGTAACCCAGAGATGTCATTTGCTGAATGGATGACACCATATTGGAAAATTATAAGAGACAATAAAGTAGTAACAGAAGACTTTAAATCATTCACAGGATATAAAAATACTGGGTATCACTTAGATGCTATCAAGTTTGCGAACTATCTTAGGAGAGAGTATTGTTTACCACGTGGTGTGAAACATGAAGTTGACACTATCAAAGATTGTATCAAAGATACTGATGGTAATATAGCAAGTATTGTGGGTGAGAAAGACATCTACCTTGCTGACATGTTTATTGACTGTACTGGATTTAAGTCTGCCATACTAGGAGGTATGATGGGTATAGAGTGGGATGATTTCCCCTTCCTTATCAACAACAAAGCATGGGCAGTTAAGACAGGATATACAGATAAGTCAACAGAGATGACTAACCATACAGTGTGTACAGCACTAGACAATGGTTGGGTATGGCATGCTCCATTGAGCACTAGAATAGGTACAGGATATAATTTCTGTGATAAGTTTATATCAGAGGAAGATGCTTTAGAAGAGTTCAAAGAGTTCTTAGGTGATAGACCATTACTATCTGAACCACGTTTAATAGAGTGGAGGAATGGTATAGCCAAGAAAGTCTGGACTAAGAACGTTGTAGGTGTGGGACTCTCAGCAGGATTTATTGAACCACTAGAATCTAATGGTTTATTATCTGTACATAACTTTGCTATCTTCCTAGCAGATGCTTTATCAATGCATGATGGTAAGATCAATACTCTTATCAGAGCACAATTCAATCGTAGATGTCGTAAACATATGGGGCAGTTTGCTCACTTTGTTGGTAATCATTTCATGATGACTACAAAAGATGATAGTAAGTATTGGAAGCATATCTCAGAGAACATCAATTACATGGACGATCAGGCAGAAGATGAGAGAGGTAATCATGGTGGATATCCACTGGATGACTTCCCACTGTTGATGGATGACATAGCAAAATTTCAATTCGGTAACTTAGCTGGTAATGCTTATATCTGTGCGGGACACATGCATGCTCCTACTACACCATGGACAGTAGATTATATGGATAAGAGAAGAAACATTGACATCTCATCATTTAAAGTGCTAAACTCTGGATATGAGTTAGAAGAGAATATAGAAAAACTCATTGATCAGTTCCCTACACCAGAAGAATTCTATTACGAAGATGTAGCGGGCATACATAATCCTTACTATGAGCATGGTTAAAATTTGTATAGTTGGTGGTGGTTCATCTGGATGGATGACTGCTGCTGCTTTCTCTAAAGTTTTTCCACATTATAAAATCAGTCTGATAGAGGATCCAAACACCAAACCTCTAAGTGTAGGTGAGTCGACTCTTGGTCATTTCAATCGTTATCTAGAAGTTCTAGAGATAAAAGATACTGATTGGATGAAGGAATGTAATGCCACATACAAACTATCCATACAATTTTCTAACTGGAAAAATGGAGATAGTACTGATGTATTCCAATATCCTTTTGGGGATATGGACTATAGTAATGGTGATTTTCTAACGTGGTATTATCTACATTATACATGGCCACAGTTGTTTCCCGATCACACATATTGTGAGTTCTATAATCCTATTAGTTACTTAGCAAGCACTAATAAAATTGTAGATAACAATGATTATATACGTAATTTTAATAAGAAGTGGGATACCTCATATCATTTCGATGCTACATTGTTTGGTGGGTGGTTGAGAGATAACCTCTGTCAGAACGTAGAGCATATTAAAGCGAGAATTATAACACAAAAATTTGATAACGATTGTAATGTCACAGCACTTGTAGATGATGAAGGTAATGAATACAAGGCAGATTTTTACATAGATTGTAGTGGGTTTAAGTCTGTCCTATTGGAAAGTGCTATGGGGCAAGAATTTATACAGTTCCCTAATCTCCCAAATGATTCTGCTGTAGTCTCACATATAAACTACACCGATAGAGAGAAAGAGATGAAGAACCAGACAGATGGTTATGCTCTTGATAATGGATGGTGTTGGACTATACCTCTATGGAATAGTATAGGAAAGGGATATGTTTATTCTAGTGACTTCTGTTTGCCAGGTATAGCAGAGGCAGCATTTAGAAAGCACACAGGTGCTCGTGATGTAGAACATATAAAATTTAAGCATGGTAAGAGAAGACTAGGATGGTGTCAGAATGTGATAGGTATAGGTCTATCATATGGATTCTTAGAACCATTAGAATCTACAGGTCTATTCACTACACATGAAAATATACTCAGACTTATAGAAACATTTGAACGTAGAGATGGACGTGTAACACAGATAGACATAGATGGTTACAACCATGCTGTATCATATGAACTAGAAGCAATGAAAGAGTTTGTAGAGATGCACTATTATCTGTCTCCTCGCATTGATACTCCATATTGGAGACACTTCAGCAACAGGTCACCGTTGTCATACGAAGAGATGTTCGATAAGGTAGTACGTTCTCCTAGGTTATATCAAGAGTTTATACACTGTTGGAATATATCTAACGCACCTAAAGATCTAGGTGGTCTACCATATATCGCAGCAGGTTTAGGATACCATCCGTTGACAAAAACAGATTACAAGTATAAGATGGCAAAGAGAGAGTTTGATATGGCATACCTAAACCAAGCAAAGGATAGGCATTTCCATTACAGGAAAAACGTGCTAAAATACTTACAGAAGCAACCTTCACACTATCAGTATTTGAAAGAAAGAATCTATGTTTAGAAAGAAGAAACCAAAAGCAAGGTTCTTTAGTTTACTACCTGCTGCCCATACTTTACATCCTATCACCAAGGCAGACAAGCTCGATAGATCATGGACTAAAGAAGAAAGAGATGATTATAGAGATAGATTAAGTAGATGTCCTGTAGGTAAGATATTAGAGACAAGTTCATATCAACATCCTAATTCTATAGGTCGTTGTCCTGCTATAAATTCTATTATGAGGACAGGTTATATTCTCTATGCTCCTGCTGACTTTAAAGTTCACACTAATGGAGATGGGCATACAATACTGTTCACTACAACTCCTTACAGTCCTCCATCATCAGATTACGTAGTGCTACATGAGACACATGTATCGAAGTGGTTAATGGATTCGGCAAAGGATAGTTCTGTAGATCAAGTTATTAAACTCAACTCACCATGGCGTGTACAGGCAGACGATGATGTCCTATTTCTCCAAACAAAAGTACCTTTCGTTAATGAAACTCGCTTCTCAGCAATATCTGGTATTCTCGATCCACGTACTGCTTATGAAATCAATGTCCAACTCTTCTGGCACGTCCTAAAAGGAGATGAGGTAGTGAGAGCAGGAACACCTCTATGTTGTTTCGTTCCTATTTCACGTAGGATGTTAGACGACCTTGATGTCTCTATTGATGTAGCAGACAATAAAGATTTTCAACTTGAACAGGAGTTTTTATTCACTGCGTATAATGAGTTTCCTGAGAATGTCAATGTAACTCAGAGACAACTTAAGACACAAAAAATATTGAGGAAGTATTGGAATGGATGAATCAATCCCTTTGTTTTCTGTCCCTGTAGTTAAGGGCAGAATAGTACCAAGTGAGTATGATGAAGCGTCTACTGAGACTATGCTGAGTCGTATCTTTCTTGATAGAAAGTTAGGTGAGTTTGATGGTGAGTCAGGTCTATCTACAGGTCCTGATGAGATGAGGATACATGAGAAAGAAGAACTTAAATGGTTGATGAAACCTCTATCATTTGCTGTGAAAGAATACTGGGTATATACGTTAGGATATAAGAAGATGGCAGATATAAAATGTAGAGATGGATGGGCGAACAAACACTTCGCAGGTGATACAACAGTAGAGCATAGTCATCAAGATGGATGGCATGGTAGTTGTCAGATATCATGTGTATATTATTTTAGAAAACCAAAAGGATCTAGCAATATAAAATTTTGTAATCCAAATGATTACATCTTACGTAACCAACCTTATGCTATGATGAAGGGGATACATACTATAGCAACTGATTTTCCAGCTAACCAATACGAGTATATAATCTTTCCCTCATGGGTAAGACATAGAGTAGAACCTAGCACTGTAGGTCCTCGTATTGCTATGTCATTTAATTTTTATGGTTATGAGTGAATTTGGATTATTACCAATGTCTAAAAGACAGTATGAGAAAGAAGATCTCATATTCCTACCAGTTAGTGAGTGGGAGTTTACATATCATAGTCACTATTGGATAGTAACTAAACTATTCAAAGAAGGTGGTTTAGATCTATTCAAAGAGATGGCAAAATGTTATCCTATAGTAGATAAAAATATTGACGATGATCATGTAGATCATAATCCTTTTCAAGTACATCATTTACCACTATGGTTTGCTGGACCTATATGTGACATGGTTAGAGAGTTTGTATTGAGAGAACATTTCAATCAAGGACCTGATCTAGACTTGATTAATGAACGTCAGTTAGAATGGGGTAACATCTATTATAAAGATGAGTGTCGTCCTTTAACAAACTCTTACATACCACATGTAGACTTCCCTTACGATGAAGGATGGATAGGAAATTTATGGTTATCTAAGCATGAAGAAAAAGAAACAGAAACAAGACTCTTTAAGTATAAAGGAACGGTTAGTGAAGGACGGTACGATTACCAACTCGATTCACGTCACCACAGGTATAAAGAGTGGACTCAGTGGATTGGAAATGGAAAAAAGCACGTTGAAGGTTTCCAAAATCTCTCACCAGAACAAGCCTATCATTGGGGATTCAGACAAATAGGTGCTGCTCCATGTAGGTATGGAACTATGACTATCTACAATGCTAACATACCTCATTGCCCTTTTGTCTCAGATAGTGTAGAATGGAGATGGTCTCATTGCTTTGGTTTCAAATACAAATCATTAGCAAGTATGTTTAAGGCAGAAGAAGTATGTTTCTAGAAGAAATATTTTCTACACCTATCTGGGGATTTGACCTCGACCTTGATGTAGAGAGTATCAAATACTGGTGTTACTCAACAATGAAAGAAGACTCTGGTAGAAAGATATCTAACATGGGTGGGTGGCAATCAAATGACTATAGAGAGTTTGGTAATACACCATTGACTGATCTTGTATTGTTTGCGGTTAAAGAGTCACATCATATAGCAAAAGATCTAGGTATACCAGAGGGTGATCGTTGGATAGAAAATCTATGGATCAATATTAATCCAAAGTATTCTTACAACACAGTTCATGTACATCCAGAAGCAAGACTATCTGCTGTGTTCTATGTGTCTGCTCTTGAGAACTCAGGTGACATTTGTTTTACTAGACCAAATGGATACTCTCTAGGAACAGTCGCACCTAACTCAACTAGATACAGTAGTTGTGAGTGGTGTTATCCACCCAAGAAAAACAGACTACTTATATTTCCTGCATGGCAGGAACATCACGTGAAAGCGAATCTATCTGACGAAGATAGAATATCATTATCATTCAATATACGATGAAAGAATTTAAAAACTTTTTACCTACCTCTTTAGCAAATGAGTTACATGATAAGGTAACATCTAATGAGTTTCCATGGTACTGGTTAGATGATGTGACAGCAAATCCAGAAGAAAGGAAAGAAGTTAAAGATAGACTACCAAGTCAACCTGGTATGCATCACACTCCATATTGTGAGAACAGTGGACCTAGTCATTTCTTTGGTGACTTCCAATTCATATATCATTATATTATTGAGGCTATGGATCTTGATTGGAAAGAGTGGTATCTCTCTAGACTCAGAGTTGGATTAAACTTCCCATCATTTAGAAAAGAACATATCCTACACAATCAACCACATGTTGATTTCCCTGAGTCGGAGACAGTAGATCATTTTACTTGTCTTTATTATATCAATGACTCAGACGGTCCTACAGTTGTATTCAATGAAAAAGAAAAATCAAAACTATATACGGTTAAGTATCAATGCCATCCCGAAAAGAACAAGCTTTTTGTTTTTGATGGTAAGCACTATCATGCTAGTTCGTGTCCTAAACATCATGACGCTAGGTTAGCAATTACAGTTAATATAATACAAAGGAGACAGAAGGGTAGTGTTAAGCCGTTTCTTCGCGTCGCGTAATTTACATCAAGATGATGGTGCTGTACATGTACCACAGTTCTTAGATCAACCCGCTGCTTACTTAGCATGGAAAGACGTTGAGTCATGTCTAAACCGTGATGATGTCTTCTGGGAATTAATAACTGATGGTGGGAATAAAAAGAATATACCAATGTACAAACCATATTGGTCTCCAGTACACTGTCAGGATAAGAACATAATATACAGTCATATACAAGACAACAAATCTTTTATCATTACAGGTTACAGTAAAGTCAATAAGAGGATATCAAATCTCTGTGCGGACATAGAGAGATCTCTAGATGTCAATGTAGGAGCACATGTATATGGTTCAAGAGGTGGTTCCCCATCATTTAATATACATTGTGATAACTTCTCTAACTTTATTATACAGGCATCAGGAAAGACACATTGGAAAGTATATAAGAACAAACATACCTCTCTCATACAGACAAGGAATGACAAACCAATAAACTATGATATACTAGAGATTGATTGGGAGGGTGTATTGACACCTGGCGATCTCCTCTATATACCTAACAGAGCTTATCATCAGGCATTACCAGATGGAGCAAGGTTATCAATCAGTATACCCTGTGCTCCTACGGTATTAAACAATGACTTATATGACAGACGTTACTACCACATACAAACCAATAATTAAAGTTTGGAAGGAAGCAGTTCCTATTCCTGTAGTCGATCACTTGTACACCGAGTTCAGATTGATGAGGGATGCGTTGCTTGCTATGGGTAGTAGTGAAGGGTATCGTGATCCACAAGCTTGTGGGTGCTTCTCTTGGTATTCACCTATTTGTTTCGAGGCAATGTCCTTGTCTTTGAAACCAGAAATAGAGAAAATACTTAAGACTAGAGTCGAATCTACCTATTCTTATGGACGCATATATATTGAAGGCAGTGAGTTGGAAAGACACACTGACAGACGTTCTTCGCAGTTAGCAGCTAACCTTGCTATTGCTAAGGATACTCGATGGGATCTAAATTTCTTATGGGAGGGTCAGACTCTATCCATTGACTTAGAACCTGGTGATGTGGTAATATACAGTGGAGACATTCCACATTGGAGAGAGAAGTATACAGGCAAAGAACATATCAATGCCTTTATGCAGTATGTCTATGCTGATGGTCAACATAAAGATCTGAAGTATGATACACGTCCATATCTCGCCACCCCCTTTGCTCTCGCAGAGCAACACATACAAGATGAAGTAAACAATTATGTCTGAGACACCCACTGAAACTAAAGAGTGGACTTTTGATCTAGTCTGGGAAGACTTCGTTGCTCAACTGGTAGCAGCAAGAGAGGAAGTTAAACTAAAAGAAGATGAGTTAGAAAAGAACTCTAGTCTTATGACTAGGATTGATCTAACTGAAATCAATGAAGCTCGTACAAGAGTACAGCGTCTAGAAGGTGCTTGTGAAGCACTTGATATCGTTCGTGTCCAAGTAATTGGTGCGGAAACAAGAATACAACATGAGGAAACTACAGCATGACCATTGACGAAATGATTACAGACTTTACTGAGCAACAGAGCAAGGTAAAAGCAGAAGTGGCAGAAATTAAAGATGCCCTAAAAACTAGAGAAGACCAACTACTGCGTCTACAAGGAGCAATAGAAGGTCTTAGGTTAGCTACTAAGGATCAAGATGATGCACCTGTTGCTGTGGAAGCACCAGATGTAAAAACAAAATAATTATTCCATAAACTTGAGGAACTTACTTGATATCAAGTCATGCTTCTCATCAAACTCTAAACGTCTACGGGCATGGGTCTTATCTCCTTCAACAATGAGATAATATCTTTTACCGTAGATGTTTTTTGTCATACCTATAGCAACTACAGGTCTATCATCATACTTATCACCAACATCGTAGGGAATACTCTCTGAGGTACCATCAAAAGGTGTAAGGGTTTTACTCCAGAGGTGTTCTCTGAGTCTATATTCACCTGTCGGTGCTTCTCTGTCTCTAAGTCCAGCCATGAGTTCTATAAATACAAAAGAGGATAATACTGACTAATATTCAATGGCAACCCTTTTAGTAAAGGTAGCAGATTCTATGACTCTTGATGGTGCTCAAGCACTAATAATGGGTCAGCATAGTTATTTAGAGTTTGTTCGATCTTTCCCTTCATTTAAAACTATCCAGTTTACAGCACCTTCAGAGGATCAATCCTCGATTGATGGAATAAGATCTTTGGCTTATGTAACAGGTGCTACTTACGATAAAGAGTATCAAATAGACCCAGTAGAGAGTGGGAATGTAGCAGTAGCAGAATTCAGCACAGATACAATAGAAGATAATACAAGCGAGATAGAAGGAACAAGAAATACAAGAATTATATCATCAAGTGGTGGTGGAACAATATATGTTAAGGTAGCAAACTATGGTGGTAATTTAAGATTTCAGTTATCATCCACACAAGGTGGTGTATACAGTCGTATCGCAACCTATAGTGGTTTCGCACAAGGTGGTACGTATACTTTTGACCAAAGTGATACATCCAATACGGGTCATAGACTAGCGTTCTCCTTGACACCTGACGGTACATATGGAGGAGGTACTCAATACACATATAATATAACAACTGCGGGTACACCAGGATCATCTGGTGCTTATACTCGTATCACAGTAGATAGTGTAACAGCATCTGTACTGTACTGGTACAACGTGTCTAACGCCAACTACGGTGCTTATGATGATAGTCCATTACGTTATGGTGCCATTTGTATACACGACTTCTGGCATCTAGATCGTATATCAAAACAAAGTAGGAGTTTTTTAAATGGAGTCTATAACACTACGCAAGAAGCTGACGGTGTTGACGTATATGTACTTGATACTGGAATTAGAGGAGCTTCGAGACCGACTGGAACGAACGTAGGATTACATCCAGAACTATTTGATACAAGTAATAACGCTGACCTCAATGGTTTATCAGAGCAACAGGCATACAGAGTATATGAGGTACCAGGTTACAGTTCAGGATATACTGTCGGTGGTGTGGCTAACAGTAATGAAGATGACAACGGACATGGTACATACTGTGCTGTATTAACAGGTGGTATTAAATGTGGTGTCGCAAACCAAACAAAATTCTATGCTCTGAAGTGTTTTAGTTCAGCTGGTAGTGGATCTCTATCAACTATAATGGCTGCTTATCAGGCAGTCATCAATCATAATGATAGTAGTAATGGTAACTACAAAGGGAATACCCGTCCAGCTGTTATAAACTCATCCTTTGGTGCTACACAACCCAGTGGCTCTGTACCATACGTTGAGTTAAACGAAGCAGGTACTGACGCAGGATTTGACATTGAACTCTATGATGAAACAGAAAAGGCAGTAGTAGATGCTAATATTGTACTCGTTAGATCAGCGGGTAACGGATTTAAAGATGCTAGTGATAGTTTCTTAGGACCTCTACAAGGTAGATTCCAAGCAGGAACTAGATCAGCAGGTTATCCAGACGGAGATGTTAACACAGTTGATACAAATATCGCGACTATCTCTGTAGGTGCTACAGACTATAATGACAGATGGGCAGACTTCTCTAACTATGGTTCAGGTGTAACAGTTACAGCACCAGGTCAACACATAACAGTACCAAACTATAACTGGACTACCAATACTCCTTATACATCAGTATCAAACTACGGTAACATAGGTGGTACATCGTTCTCAGGTCCTATTACAGCTGGTGTGGTATGTCAGTTTATAGCAGACAATAGTTATACACATAGTACAGGCACACTACCAGTGTTATGTAAGAACTGGATTAGAGGATCAGGTAATGCTGGTAACTATGCTGCTGTTAGTACAACTGCATATCCTACTAACACAGCGATTGAATATAAACTAGATACAGATCCATTCTCAGTCAGTTCAGGTAGTAATATAATACAGATCTACTACAATTCAGCAGACTCATCTGCCTTCCTGAATAAGATTGGTAAGAAGTTACAGTTTAGAGTAGGAGCAAGCTCACTATCAGTGGGTGGTATTAATATTAAAGAAGAGTCTCAGACATGGTATGGTATCACAGGACAGAATGCTGCTAATAATTATATTGAAATCACTGTAGTCAACAGTGGTACTAGCAACGAGAAAGCGGGTGGAAGTAATAACTATGGTTGTATTATATCTGATACACATGAGGGAACTGACGGACCTTCATTTGGTAATGTCACATTATATGCTGAGTTAGACTCAGAAGAAGCAGGACACACAGGTCGTACCATCAATCAGATACCTGTAGACACAGGTGTTGACTTTGATTACAGTCAGACATCATCTATAATCAGTAAGGTCAGAGGACTCTTTACTAGATATATTTCTAAGACTATCACATGGAACTATAATGGTAGTTTAAGTTCGTCAGGAGGACAAGGGGTCACTAATGGAAGAATATATTGGAACACAACTGGAGTCGCAGCTGGTACATATTACTATCAATGTAGTGCTCACAATGACATGTATGGTACCATTACGCTATCTGGATCAGGTGGCAGTGCCAAGAGATATTGGAATGTAACTGCTGCTAATAGTAGTCACTATACTTTAGACGAACAGGGAGTAACTCCTGTAGTCAACACATATAACTTTGCTGTTACTGCTCAAAATAGTTCAAACTATCAAGTAGCTGGTAGTGATAGATCTGGTTCGGTTAGTGGTAATGACCCTGCTATCACTGTACAGGTTGGTGATACAATAAACTTTAATATGAATGCGGGTAGCAGTCACCCAACTGTTTTCAAGACTGTACAGGGAACTGGTGGATCTAATCAGGTAACAGAAGGTACATATACAGGTGGTGGAGCATCCGCATCTGGCACTGTCAAGTGGATCACAACTGGCGTAACACCTGGCACATACTACTATCAGTGTACTGCTCACAATGATATGTACGGTACTATCACTGTACAGGCAAACAGCTCAGCAGGAGAAAGTGGTGATGATGTAAGCATCAGTTCTACTATAGGTGACATTCTAGTATTCGACACTACAGCAGGATCTAGTCATCCATTCTATATCAAGACCACACAAGGAAATGGTACAGGTAATCAAGTAACCACAGGTAAAATAGGTGGTGATGGATTTGCTCACAATAGCACTCCAAGTTTAGACATAGGTGTTGACGAATTTAAGAGCTATGCTAATGAAACATTTAACTCAGGAGAGGCATATACTCTTTCTGGTGATAGCATATCAGGTACAGGATTAACATTTAATACAACAAGTGGTGTTTTATCTGGTACAGTCACTTCATCTTATCAAGATACATTCTTTAATATCACAGTCACAGAGGACAGTTCTGGTGAGTCACGCAACTATCATTTCCTCACTATTGGTACGGGTGTTCTTATTACGATTGGAGATCAACCATCTGATGTGACGATAGAAGCGGGAGCAGGAACCAACGCAACGTTCGGTCCTATTAACGCAAGTATATCTGATAGTAGTACTATCAACTACCAGTGGCAGTACAGTACAGGGGGTGCATACGTAAGCATTAGTAGTCTAGCGGGACATAGTGGAGAGACAACAGATACACTTACTGTAGATGATGACTACTCATACAACGGATGGCAATACCGATGCGTTTGTAGTTCTAATACAGCAGCATCTGATACAACAAGTAACTCTGCTACATTGACTCTAACTAGAGTCGTGACCATATCGGCACAACCAGGTGGGGCGACTATAGTATCACCAGCTGCTGCTACATTTAATATAACTGCTGCTACTGCTGATAATGCTACAATCTCATATGCTTGGGATAAATCAGAAGACAACGCAGTATGGCATCAAATACCAGGTGCTACAAGTTCATCATATACAACTACTGCTACCACATATGATAGTGGTGGTGTACCTCCTGCATCATTTAATGCTGATAACGGTGACTACTTTAGATGTAGAGTCAACGCAACTGGTGCATCAGAAGTAGTATCAAATAGTGCTTTGCTAGGAGTTACGAGAAATATAACAGTAGATACACACCCACAAAATGACACAGGATCTGTTGGTGGCACTAGAACATTTACAGTTGCTGGTTCTCTATCTGACGGAGACAACTCTGATATCAATTACCTATGGCAGGTATCATTGAACGATGGAGCAGACTGGTCAAGTTTGGGAGGAGCAACAAGTGCTTCATATACAACACCTACATTATCAAATCAATATGATGAGTATCAGTATCGTTGTTTACTATCAGCAGCTGGTGCTTCAAACGTATTCTCTAACGCTGCTACCTTACAAGTAGAAACCGTTACTGTATCTGTGGTTGCTAATCCTAATGACGCAACTAAGAACGAAGGAGAAGTTGCTACATTTACAGCAGTAGGTTCAGTACAGAACCAAGAAATTACTTCCCTACTTAACTCTTCCTTTGGAGTTGGTAACTGGGTCACACCTTCAGCTGGTGGAAACAGTGCGACAGAACAAACCGCTGCTGATCCAGAGCTATACAACTCAATATATTCTGACCATGCACCTTCAGTCACATACCAGTGGCAGAGGAAAGACGGTGGTAAAAATGTCACTGTCACAGTCGGAGCAGATACAGTTGGTGGTCAAGCAACAGGTGTATTCTACTTCGATGGTGTAGAAAAACCATCTGGTGTTGAATTTGAAAGAGGAGAAACATATATCTTTGATCAGTCTGATTCATCTAATGCTAACTACAATACTCAAGAACATCCATTGATGTTCAGTACAGGTTCAGATGGTGATCATAATGGTCACGGACACTATATGATGGGTATTACCTATAAGTTAGATGGTGTCACAAGAACTATGGCAGAGTATGTCAGTGGATTCGGTGCTGCTACTATCAGAACAATAGAGATGATAGTACAACCAAACGCACCCACAACTCTTTACTATTGGTGTCACTACCATACAGGTCAGGGTAATAGTTACACAACTACTGACCCATATACTGACATATCTGGTGCTACAAGTCCTACCTATGCCACAGGCACATTAACATATGCTAATCATAATTCTAGATATCGTTGTGTGTTATCAGCAGTTGGATCTACTTCAGATGCGACAACTGATGCTGCTCTCTTAACCGTATACAGAACTCATCAAGTATCTGTACAACCAGTTAACGCAACAGGTAATGAGGGAGGCACATCTTCTTATACAGCAGGTGGTACAACATCTAGTGGTACACATACATTCCAGTGGAGTAAATCAGATAACAGTGTAGACTACAACACTATACCAGGTGCTACTAATGCTACCTACACTACTCCAGCTCTAGTATTTGCTGATGACAATGATGACAGATTCAAGTGTACATTAACTCTAGAAGGTGCTCAAAATACTTTAGAGACAACTTATGCTGTACAGACAGTTCTTAGAGTTATTACTATCTCTGGGCAACCACAGGCACAGACAATTATTGAAGGACAGACAGCAACATATAGTATCACTGCTGCTATTACCAGTGGATCTATAAACTATCAGTGGCAGAGGTCAACAGATAGTGGAGGGAACTGGTCTAACCTAGTCGGTGCTACTGCTGCTTCATATACTACTGGAGCTCAAGCATTCCCAACAGTTAATCATGAGTATCGTTGTGTATTGTCTAACACTAATGCTATATCAGTCACATCATCTTCTGCTACACTAACTGTTAATGAGTCTGAGTTTGTAGAAGCAGCTGCTTCAATGACTGTCAATGTAGATTCCACAACTAACTTGACATTTAATAGACAACCTGTATTTACATCTGGAGCATTTGTATCTCAGTATGCAGGATCACAACACGCAGCATCTTACTGGTTAATTAAGAGAACAGTAGATAACGTGACTGTATATGATACTTCTACTATCACAATTCCTGATCTATCAGGTGGTGATACTACTAACTTGACAGTGTTTACTGTACCAGCTGGTACTCTTGACTTCCAGTTAACCTACTCAGTTCAGGTAAGGTTTAAAGATAACGCAGGATTGATAAGTAATTATTCTACTCCCGTATCATTCTCAACTCCTGTAGTAGATCAACCAGAAATACAGACAATCACACCCGCATTTAATCCTACAATTAATGTTCTAACTCCTGAGATCAAAGCAGGATATGGACATAACTCTACTGACTGGCAGTTCTCAGCAGCAGAAACATTCCAAAACATTGAACATCAATCTTTAGGAAACTCAACTAACTTACAATCTTATACCCTACCAGGTGACGTTACACTGTTACCTACAACTACATACTATGTAAGGGTGAGATTTAACGTCGATACAGTCTAATGGCAAAACCAAGTAGTAGAGCAACTTTAGCAGAGTATGCTCTAAGAAAATTAGGGGCACCCGTCCTAGAAATAAACGTCGATGATGATCAGATAGATGATCTCATAGATGATACTATGCAGTTCTTTAATGAAAGAGCTAGTGATGGATATATCAGAACGTTCCTAAAGTATGAGTTTGATCAAGCAACTATAGACTTGATGACTACTGACACCACTACCACAGTGACACAGGTGGGTGCTAGACAAGCAAACTTCCTTGAGCAGAATAACTTTATTACTATGCCTGAGCATGTCACCTCAGTCATTAAGATATTTGATTTTACATCTAAGAATACTACTAACTTGTTTGACGTAAGATACCAGTGGAGATTAAATGATCTCTGGGATCTAACTCAAACTGAGATTCTTACATATGAAATGGTAAACAGAAGATTAGAAGATATATACTTCCTACTAGAAGGACAGAAACAGATAAGATTCCAAACAAGAGGGGACAGGTTATACATGGATCTTGACTTCAAGACTGATGTAAATGATGGAGACTTTATAGTATTTGATGCTTACAGAGCATTAGATCCATCATCATTTACCACACTGTATGATGACATCTTCGTCAAGAGATATGTCACACAACTCATTAAGAGGCAGTGGGGTCAGAACCTCAGTAAGTTCAAGGGTGCTCAGTTACCTGGTGGCATCACTATGAATGGTGATGAGATATACCAACAGGCACAGAATGAGTTAGATAAGATCGAAGAACAAATGCTCACTACTTATGAAATACCTCCTTACGATATGATTGGATAATGGCAAGAAACGTATTCTTTACACACGGTACTCGTAACGAGCAGTTCCTTCAGCAGAACCTTGTTGAAGAGTATATCAAGATGTTTGGTATGGATGTGTTATACATTCCTAGACAGATGATAGCAAAAGATAATGTCTTCAATGAAGAAGTTGTATCACAGTTCGATGACTCATATATTATAGAAGCATACCTAGAAAACTTTGATGGTTTCCAAGGTGGTGGAGATCTATTGACTAAGTTTGGTATCAGACAGACTGATGAGATAACTATGGTTATATCACAGCAGAGATTTAGTGATCTTATATCTCAGTTCCTATTGTTAGATCAGGATATAGAGTTAGGAGAAAGACCATCAGAAGGAGATTTGATATACTTCCCATTATCATCAAACTATTTTGAGATAAAATTTGTAGAGCATGAGGAACCATTCTACCAGTTAGGTAAGAACTATACATATAAATTAAAGGCAGAACTCTTCGAGTACAGCGACGAAGGTGGAGAGTTCTTTGCTGGCGACGACGAGATGGTAGATACAGGTTACACTGTACAATACTACTACCTTGTTAATCCTGGTGAATCTGCTGCTGCGACTCCTCTTTTAGATGGAGATGTGGTATCGCAATCTATCGTCACTACTAATGGTAGTAAGTACAACTTCACTCCTACTGTCACTGTTACAGGTGATGGTACAGGAGCAACAGCACATGCTGAAATGATAGTTGTCAACGTGGGTGGATCTATTCCTATAACCCCTGCTGTCTTAGATCCTACCGTGAAGAACGGTAAGATGGTTGGTCTTACAATTTTAAATGGAGGTGCGGGATATGATGTATCTCGATCTAGTATTGATTTCACTGATCCTAATACTGCAGGCTCCAAACCTGTGGTCGTTCCGACTTTTGACTCGAATGGTACACTCACTAAAGTTGAGATTACCAATGAAGGGTCAGGGTATGACTCGGTTGAAAGGATAGTAATAGACAGTGGTGGAAGTGGATATACTACTGCTGGGTTTACAATAGAGGGTGTTCCAGCTGGCTTAACTGGTAACTTCATTGATGGAGAATCCTTAACTGGAGGAACCACTGGTGGCACTGCTGTTATAGCAGACTGGAATAAAGCAGACGGTTGGTTGAAGTTAAAATCACCAACAGAAGACTTCAAGATTGGAGAACTACTGGTTGGTAATACAAGCGGTGCGACAATAACGATACATAGTTATGACGCAATGGCAACAACGGATACTAAATACTCTGAGTCTGTGACGTTTGAGACTTTCGCTGATGATATTGTTGACTTCAGTGAGGGCAATCCATTTGGTATAGGAACATAACATGTTAGGTAATTACACATATAATAAGGTCATACGTAAGTGCGTTATTGCTTTCGGTACTTTATTCAACGGAATAGAAGTTAGGAAAGAGACAGGAACTACAACCTATCAGAAGATGAAGGTTCCCCTTGCTTATGGTCCTAAACAAAAGTTTTTAGCTAGGATAGAGGGACAACCAGAATTAAACAAAAAGGTTGCTATCACTCTACCTAGGATATCGTTTGAACTGTCAGGTATATCATACGATAGTTCTAGAAAGTTAAGTCCTATCACGACTGACTACCTGAAAGATGGTAAGAATGTAAGAAAGATATACACACCCGTACCATATAATCTAGACTTTAGTTTGTCTATACTATCAAAGACAAACGATGAAGCGTTGGAGATAACAGAACAGATGTTACCTATCTTCCAACCCTCATACAATGTCACTATCAAAATTATAGATGATGTTAATGAGTATCGTGATATACCAATAGTATTGAATAGTTTAGCATACTCTGATGAGTACGAAGGTAACTTCGATCAACGTAAACTAACTACGATTGATGCCACATTTACTATGAAGGCATACATCTTCGGACCTACATCCACACAGAAACCTATCAAAAAAGCAAAGGTTCATATGGATACTGGTACTCCAAAAGTTCCAGTACGTCGTTCTACTTATCAAGTAGAGCCTACTGCTTTACGCGATAAGGACAGCGACGGAGCAGGACTAACAATTACAGCACAAGTTAACAATAAGGTAGCTACATTACCAGTTGTAGACTCAACTGTATTCAACATTAATGACTACATTGAAATTAACAATGAAGTTATGAAGGTTAAGACCAAACCTGATGGTGTGACTATCACTGTAATGCGTGGTCAAAATGCTACTACACAGTCTGCTCATGCGAGTGGTTCAGTTATAGATATTATATCCGCAGCTGACACAGAACTATTAGATAGTGATGATGACTTCGGATTCAACGAAATGACTTCTTTCTATGGATAACAATTTCGGTGGTTTAGAAAAGGCATTTGATACCTCAGAACCTAAACCCAAAAAGACAAAAACTATCAGACCCAGTGATGATCAGATAACTGATGATCATGAGTATGCTAGGTCAAACCTATACTCTCTCATAGAGAAAGGACAGGAGGCAGTCGATGGTGCTTTAGATGTAGCACAAGGTAGCGATCACCCCAGAGCATATGAAGTAGCTGGACAGTTGATTAAGCACGTCGGTGACGTTGCTGATAAACTTATGGCACTTCAGAAAACAACTAAGGAAGTAAAAGAAGAGAAAAAGAAAGGACCTTCTAC
>VMHT01058799.1_pt1 | contig 23364 bp, 42 predicted proteins | sample 4693611 | NCBI WGS metagenome assembly VMHT01 (sample SAMN12280063, study PRJNA550983) | marine metagenome | isolation source: seawater sampled from same location over 5 years 0.02-0.2 micron viral filtrate | place: USA: collected off the coast of southern California halfway between the port... ...
CCGTCCAAGTGTACTTGTCACATGTGGTAGGAAACTTCTCTGCTCCAATGGCTGAGAGTAAGCGTTCGATAGCACCCACTTTCTGCCCAAGTGCTGAGAGGATTAGGTCGCTAGTGTTTTGGTCTACCTCCTCATTTACCATCTCAAAGGAGCCTTCTTTGTAGCGAACAGAGGTTCCACCCATCTGTGCGTCGGCATCTTTCTTTACTTCTAATAAATATTTTTTACCGCCGACAAAAAAATCTGCGTCGGCAAGTGCTGCCGATGCCCCTGCCCCCTCCTGAATATCGCCTGCGACCCCTGCCGTTTTCAATGCTTCGATCACTTCATTCTCATAAGCAAAGCCTAATTCATTGTTGCTCATTGTGCTTCCATTTCTTCGTCATCCTCTGGTGGTACCATTTCTTGAAAAGCGAAGTGTGGTTGCAAGTTGGCTGTGTTATCGCCACCTCGTTGGCCTTGCGGTTGCAATTCCCCATTGGCATCGCTAGTATCGCCGCCGTTAATAAATGATTCTAAATGACCACCATCATATTTGCCCAAGTACAGGCTTAGAACACAAATATCTGAATCATCACGAAACTTCCAACCTTGCTTTTCGGCAAACATGCGCTTTTGAGCCCAAGTAAAGAAGTCCTTTTTAGTTCTCTTCTTAGACAGGAAACCGCTTGATCGCTTTGCGATTCCATCGTCCTCGATGGCAGCCTTCATTGCGACGGTCCAAAGCCACTTGATTCTTTGGTATTTCATTGCGTTCTGGAAGCCTTTCATCCACTTATGATATCCGAATTTGTTCAACTCGTTGTCATCAAACTTCTGGCTAGCAGACTGGTTCGCAAAGTGTGTGTGACTTTTAAGAACCCACCCGACAAATTCAAGCTCTTTGCCTTTTGCAACATTATAATTTAGTTCTAGTGCCGCAAGGATAGCCACAAAGATTACACGAGACTCAGGCTTACCAATTTTCCTGTACGAAGTGCCCTCCTCCTGTGTTTTTTCCCATTTCCCAATTGCAACTGCAATTTTGTCACACGTTTTTGCAATACTGGTCAGCGTGGTTTTGTTTTTCTTGGACAGAGCGAGAACCGTTTCGTACATCTCATCCAGGCTGTCGTGGGTGCAATTTTTGGTATCGTTGTTGTGAAGACGGAAAGCGTGATAGGCTAGCTCCTGTTCGTGCTCTCTTTTGTCTATATCTGTCGCACTGTACACTAACTTTGCAAAAGGACCGCCTTTCATTGGGCGTCGCAAGCCATTATTATTCGACAGTTTCCGAATCACGTTTGCAAAGTCGGTGCTGATTGGCTGGCGCAATTCCTGTCGTTCTAGCTGGGTGCTTTTATTCAATCGCTTGAATACTTCTCCCATATCTTGACGATTGATGTCACGAAGTTCTACCACATCAATAGTAGTTTGGTGCCTTCTTATCCTTTGGACATCTTCGGGCTCATCTTCAAAGAAAGTTAGTACCCCCTTATCGTTATAAATATCAATCTGGTTCCTAAGATAGGCAGTAGCTGTGCTGATCGTATTGTTTCCATCCAGCACTACCCAGTCACAGCCATCTACTTCCATCCATTCTTTACAATATTTTATCGTCTCTTCGTATAGTTCTTTTGATACATCGCCGTCGGCGTAAGCCTGTTTAGCATAGTACTTGACCGATGGGAGGTGAACTAAAATAATACTATTACCTGTATAACCACGAAACAAACTGTCTAGGTATTCCCGACTTTTCTTTTTGTTCCACCCTGAACCGTTGTTGATTCCACCAAGTCTTTGGACTTCAGGGTCCAGCCCCATCTTATCGTGGATGAGTGCAAGTTGTTCTAGGCTCAACGCTTTCTTGGAGGGCTGAAAAGCACTCCACGCTTGATTGATACTCTGGTTTTGAAAATTTCTCACTATATGAGACCTCCTTTATGTTTTATTGTAGGATAATATTATATCAATTTTGGATATTTGTTAAGAATATTTTATTAGAATTCTTCGCAAGCAAACTCAGCGGGATCACACGGTAGTGGAGTCCTCCACTCAAACTTCTCCTCGGCCTTAGCTGGCTTCTCGCTGCCCTTTGTGCCGTCGAGAATATAAAAGCGTGCCTGGTAAGAGTCTTGGCTGTCTCCCGCAGACACTAATTGTTCATCAGTTTCTACACGAAATACAAACTTACAAACATCTGCTGCTTGTCGGGCAGCCTTTCTTACACCTGAGCCAACAGCTTTAGTATTTTCACTATTGGCTAAGAATACTGCTACCTTACAATAGCGACCAAACTTCTCCATTTCTTTAGCCTGGGCTGACACTCGTTCACAGCACTGACGCACATCTTTGGGTGCCTTATAGAATTTCATAGAGCAACCTGAAGCCGCTAACATCATTACCAGCAAGCTCGCCCCAATCCCCACAAAGGTCACCCACTCCACCATGGTAAACTTTTTCATTATTCGCCTTTCTCTTTTTCAAATCCTTCTGAAAGTAGCTCGGAGATGGACTTACCAGATGTCCCCTCCAAAACTAATCCTGATCCACATGTTGGACAGTTCCAATTACCAATTTCATCAAAATCATGCCTGAATCCGCACGACTTAATAAGCCCGTTATTGCCTGGGCCTGCCGCAGTACAAACATATGTTTTACTATTTTTCATCTTTATTTACTCCCATTTCGTACCCCATCCAAAAGGTAATAAGTAGGCAGGATAAAACCAGCGCCATATCAAAAAGACCGCTCACTTTCTGATCTTCTTTCTGTTGTATCTTCTTTTTGCAACAAGTGTATGTGCCTGGTCGAGCAACAGCCCAACCAGAACACCAGACCCAACTGCTACAGAAGCCATGAAAAGACCATACCAGTTGTCGCTCATTTCTTCCTCGGGATTCCTGCCATATCTAATAGCATATTGAGTTCCCACTCGTTAAGTTTATCTAATTCGCTCTTGTTCTTACAAGGAACCTGCTGTGTCTCTTTTTTGAACCTCACCTTTGGAACCCAGCCCATCTGATACATAATCGAGCGCAGGACACGGGGATGCTGCTTCTTGAGCATTTGCACAACTTGGTGTGCCTTGGCTCTTACTTGCCAGTGGGTCATCTTTCGATCAACAGTGTAGCTTGGCACCGCAAGCAGGGTGAATAAAAGTAGATTAATCACGACCTTCCTTAATGCCAGCCAACAACAAGATGCCCTTGTTTTGAAACCATTGACCAAGAAGCATACCCCTAGCCAGAAAACGTCTAGCCAACCAAAAACAAGTCCGAGCCAAAAGTAACTTCACTTCTTTTTTCTTTTCTTTTTGTTAAGTTTCTTCACTTGCTTGATGTCGTTCTGAACAGATACGACCGACGCTTCTAATGCATCCAGTCTCATGTTGGTGGTATAATAGAACCCCACCAAGGGGACTAGTAAAGTAGCAATCGTTATGATTACTTTGACGTCGATTTTCATTCTTTATTCAAAGTTTCTTTGACAAGTCCTGAAGTCAGTGTCTTGAGCCTGCGAAGTTCTTTACGCACACGAACACCAGCGGCCTTGTTACCACCTGCTGCCTTGCCCATATCAACTTCCAGCATATCGATTAGATCCTTAATCTCAGACCAGTTATTTAAAATGTTATTCATTATCGTAACCTCCTAATGGTTATTCTTTATCTAATATATATTAGATTGAAGCAAGTGTTTAGCTATTTTATTGTAAAAAACTCAATCGCCAAACATATCTTTAGCCAAATCATTAGATGCCTTCTCCACCAAACTCTTCAAAGCCTCCAGTGCAGCATGGGCTTTGTACATGTCAACGTAGGCTGTACAACCTTTGTCATACTCGTGTGCATAGTCTCGTGCCTTCTCGGCCCAATCCATAGCATCCTGAATCCTACCTGTTGTCTCTTCAAAGCTTGTGATTGTCTTATCAATTTTAGTTGCCCAACTCATTTAGACCTCTCTCTTTTAAAATGTTTTCTAATTCTTCAATACGACCTTGTTGCTGCAATAGCTCCTGAGCCATCAGATCACTTCGACTTGTAACATCGCTCAACAGTTCGTGCAGTGTTACCATAGTTTTAGTAATCTGTTCAAAGATGTATGGTGTAAATGATAATTCTTCTTTCATCTTAGTGCTCCGACCATCTTGAAACTTGGCTGACAAGCTCGTTGATCAATGGCTCAAGGTCAGCATCAACAACTCGCTCACCCGAACCGTCATCTTTATTGACACCCCAATGATAAACACCGTAGGCATCGGGACTGATGAGGGTCATGTTGTCACCCTTCCATCCTTTGTCTTTGTTGACGGGTCCATCGACATAACCACTGACTAAGCCGTGATTGTCTGACTCTCTGTCATAGTAGCGATAGTGGCTTTGCTGCTTGATGTCTTGGGGAATCCGAAGGTAGCCCTCTTGTCCGTCGGGCTTACGAACCCTGATGTTAGCACCCTTGAACCAGTCATCAAAGTTGCGAGGGGAACCCTGGTCGTGATCATAGCCAGGCTTGGCAACGTTCTCCCAGTTGACACCAAGGACCATGCACATCACTTGCTCATAGTCGTCAATCTTCCAGTTCCACTCTTTGAGGCGCATCACAGCGCCTGGGACAAGACCAGCTTTGCTCAAGCAGGCAGCAACAACTCGGTGAGCCAGACCTTGCATGGCGTCAGCATCCTTGCGGTGCTGCTTCTTGGCTGGGCAGGTCCGAGCGTTGTGACCAGGCTGGCCGCAGAACCCGCAGACCCGACCACGCTTGTTCTTGCGAGCCTGAGCTACCTTGCGATCTTCAATCTCTTCCCATAGCCAGCGGTCACGCCAAGATACTTCATCTTCGGGAGCGTCTTGGGCATTGGCAGCCTCGTTGATTCTGCTAATCCAAGAGGTGGAAGGGTAGGCAAGCTCATCTTCGGAACGCTCAATGCCGTACTTCTCAGCCATCGCCTCAACCCTAGCATGGGCTGCTTTGATTGATGGACAGCCACGGCGATTGTGCCCGTACTGTCCACAGTGCTGGCATTGATTGGAACGATAACCCATAACTCTATCTCCCTTACAATTTATATTACCACGGATAGGGGATACGTCAAGGAAACTGGCAAATATATTTTATTATTATTTATCGCCCGTGGAACCGAGGGCTCCTTCACCTCTGCTAGTTTCTTCGTCATAGATATCGTCAGACTCTACTAACTTAATACTGGTCTCGATCTTGACGAGCACAGCTTGGGCAACCTTTTCACCCGAGTGAATGGTTTGGTTTCGGTGCGTAACATTGTGAAGGTTCACAAAGATCTCTCCTGTATACCCTCGATCAACTACACAAGCTCCAACCAAAAGTCCACGCTTGGAAGCGATACCAGACTTGTTTTTGATCTCCAACATGTAACCTTCGGGTACCTCAATCTTTAATCCTGTTGGGATCACTGAGGAACCAAACGGAAGGACTGTCTCTATCTGAGAATCCAACTCTGGCTTAGGCGTTGGGCAAAAGAATAAGTCCATCCCAGCATCAGTTGCGTGGGCTCGAACTGGCATCTTAGCTTCTTCGTGAAGTCGCTGCACTCTTACTTTCATTTTCTTTCCTTCTCGATCTGCGCAGGCTGGCTTCAAGTCACACCCGCAGTCATAACATTCATCGGCAACATTAAATAATTTACTTTGGTCCACAACTATCAAAACTTGTCCTTGTGTTTTACCAGTGTCTCCAAGGCCTCATCGGCTTCGGCTAGCTTCTTGGTTTGCTCAATAATAACATCAACCAAATCAGGGTGCTCGCCAATGCCCACTGCCGAGTTCAAGTAAACTGCCAGGGTGGCGATGGCGGATTCTCGATCAGCCTCAAACCTTTTGTACGCTGCATTATATAAACGATGCTTGTAACTCATGATGCTTTCCTCTCTTTTAGTTCTACGCCCTCTACCTCGTTGCCGTGGCAGTCCCAGCCTTCCACCTCATCACGGGCGAACAGTTCAATCTTGTTTTGCTCTGGGAACATCTCTTCAATTCTTTTCCTTACCTCTGATGGCTTGGCACTGTGCTTTCCTCGCATAGCTGAAACCATCTGTCGGATGTTGCGGGCTCCCCTTGGCTTAGGGATCTTTCCTCGCTTACCAATCAGGCAGAGTTCCACTTGACTCATCGTATAAAATCCAGGGTTTACTTTTTGTTTGTCCCACACAAACCCTACGGTTGCCCAGGAGAATCCCCAAGCTTTCAGTAGTTCAATAGCCTGGTCAAGGTGTGGACTAGTCGCCCACATAAACATTAGACAATCATCGTCACACAAGCTTGGAACATCTAGCTTTTTTAGATCCTTAAGCTTCATGCAGCCATAGTGTCTTAGTGCCCCGCCACTGTCAGGTCCACCTTTGCCTGTGTGTTGGAGTTGCCCTTTATAATCCCAAGGCGGGTCGGCATAAACGATTTGATACTTCTTTACTTTGTCTTGCATAAGACCTCTAACCTTTCGAGGGATTTATTAATATATTCTTCATCAAACTCGCAGCCCCTAAATGATCGACCAGTGTTTGCACAGGCAATCATCGTTGATCCCGAGCCGCTAAAACAGTCTACCACAATATCGCCTGGCTGTGTATGAGCTTTTATAATTCTTTCTAACAATGAGATAGGTTTCTGGGTGGTGTGCCAGCCTGCATACTCTTTGCTCGTAGTGTGATTGTTCTTAGTCCAAACATCAGTTGGGATCTTTCCCAGCGGATTGTTGCTAGCAGTGGCACGAATGTTCTTTTTCATTTTGTAGGGCACTCGGATATCATCAGCATGAAATGGAAACTCTTTACCTTTGGAGTACATTAATATATCTTCATGCTTACGTGGAAACTTCTTCTTTGTTCTACCGCCCCAGTCGTAGGCCCAGATGATCCAGTTTTGATAATGGGCGTCTGGTATCTCGTTGAGAACGTTCAGTTTGTATCTTAGGAACGTGTCTGTCTTCGTTGTGCCCCAAACATAGAAGCAGGCACCAGGCTTCATAATACGAAAACATTCCTCCGTCCAAGCCTTGCACCAATCTAAATACTCTTGCTCAGAGTCCCACTGGTTATCCCAGGCATCCTTAACGATCTCGAAGTAAGGGGGATCAACCACAACTAGTTCGGCTGATTCATCACCAAGTGTGCGAAGGTATTCTAAACAATCAGCGTGTTTTAACTCAATCATTATTTTATCTTTCTTATCTGGTAAACATGTCTGCGATGTCTGCTGCCCAAGCATCTGGTTTACAGATCGATTCAAAGCCCATGCCTTTGATCATTCCTTCGACAGTCGATAGCATCTTGTTGCTCTCAGTCTCATCCTTAATATTAACATCGGCGTGAACCGTTGGTGCCCTGCCTGTTAGGTCTCGAATCATTTGAGCCACGCTAATCGACTCTGTAGTCTCGAACAGAAGTCGCTCTGCCAGTGAGTTGAAGTTATCTATCTTCAGTCTTCTGTATGCCACCAAGACTCCTGATCCTTTCTGCCGCAAGCAAATAGCTGTGCTCATGATTGTGTAATCCTTGAACGGCTTGCTGTCAGTCCCAACGTGAAATGTATATTTGTTCGATGCACTTGTCTGCTCTAACGTTGTCTTCAAGCAAGGCACAAGCCTGCCGCCAAGGAACCTCCACTTACCACCAGTAGGTAATCGCTTACTCCCCATCGTGAACCACTAGCTCTACATCAGTATTTTCTGTGTCTGTCTCAACCCAAACACGAGCACCACAGCTTAGTGGCTTGTGTGGGCTGTATACAACCCTGGCTAGCTCTACACCCTCTTTGGTCATGATGATGGCCTCATGGGCATAGTTGTTCTCTTTGTATGTCTTTACTGTTAGGACTGGTTCAAAGGTTTTGTTCTTTGTGTTCCTTCGGATGACGTGCTGGTTGACGTGAATAATCTTCTTCACTGATCTTCTCCCTTGGGCTTTCTTCTCATCCCGCCCCTCGTCAAGTCCGTCATGATACCCCTGAAAAGTATATCCCTGGCGGCGGCAACTGTGTCTTCGGAAGACGGGCTATCATTCATAAGTAATGTTTCGTTGATGTACCTGATCGCCTTGTCATTCAAGACCATAGTAAACTTGAGGGATCTTGATAGATCGCTATAGTCAACATCACCAATACCAATTTTCATCCTGTCACTCATATTTCACATCCTTTGGGTTTAAGTTTTCTAATTCCTCATCTGTAACGTCTTCGCTAATCAGATCATAGATTGATACTTTATCTTCTTTTTTGTGCATTTTACCTGTCAGTATCCCATGGACCATCGATGGGCTTATCTTTATTTGATAATGATTCTTCTTGGCAAACCATTTTGCTATTTGTCGAACACTCATCTTCCCTTTCTGGGATCTGATCATTTCTACTTGCCGCTCAGTGAGTTTATGCGAGCCCTTCTTTGCTCGGATACGATCTTTCCTTGGCGGAGTCTTTTTATTTTCTTCGCTCATACTATATTATTATCACACTTTGTTGGTTGCGTATAGCTATTTATTATATGTCCCCACCAAATCCTAAAGTCAAGAAAACTAACAAAAGGCTCAGATCAAAATATGGCTGGGTCAAAGGCGAATTTGAATACATAGAAGATTGCTGTGCTGAGGGTGACAGAGAGATGAGATCGTCCGATTTGTGGCGCAAGCTCATGGAATCGCAAGGGATATACTCTGGATATGGGCCGACCCCAGAAGAGGAGCCCGCAGCAGGAGGTCCGCTTTCAAAAGATGTCCTAAACGACGCAGATCTTTTTGAAACCCCAGAAGGGCTGGAGTTGGAAGATGAACACGCCTCCAGTGCGGAAAAACAAAAAGACCCAAATGCTAAAAAGCTGTTTAGAAAGTTAATAGACAAGACTCATCCCGATAAAACACAAAACAATGACCATGTAGAAGATTTCTTCAAAGCCAGAGAGGCATACGATAACAATAACATAGCAGAGTTAGTCGCCCTGTGCATGAAGCACGATATAGACGTTCCCGAACACTTACTTGAAGCCGAAAACCAATCACTTGAATCCACTATAGCAAGTTTGCAACATGAAATAAAAACCAAACAAGGGACGCTAGCTTACATGTGGTACATGACAGAAAACGATGAGCAAAAACAAAGACTCTTAGATATAGTTATGAAACAATATGGTCAACAGTCTTAGTCATGTGCCTGTGCAAAACATAGTCCTCTGCGATGTAAGTGCTGCCATCAATCAGGATCTCATATAATCCCTTGGTCCTATTGTTAGATGCCTGCTTGACCCTTGTAATTAATCCACACGCATCATAATAATGTGTGTAAGGCTCGGGGTCGTTTGCGCTATCATTCCGCAAAGACTTCAGTTCCCTGTTGAAAGCAACACCGTGCGGTGTGGCGATGTGGTGTGCAGGACCATAGGAACACATGACACGCTGACCCTTTTCTCCACGCTTGTCCGTGCAGAATACAAGGTCGCCGACTGCAAACGCCATCCTACGTTTAGGATTTGATTTGGAAGTTGACAATGTGTTCTCTTACTTTTTGAATTTCTTCAGTTGCATCTTTAATAAGATCTAGAGAGTCCGCTAGAAGATCAACATCGATCTCGCCGTCCTTGAGCACATGACCTTTGAACTGTTCGGCACAAGCACCAACCAAGTCACTTACAAAGAGTTTCTGGGCATGAGTTAGATCCCAGTATTTGTCTGATAGTCCAGCGGCCTCTTTCGTGTGGGATGGAATATTATAGTAGATCTGCTCTTCAGATGGCATTGCTTTTTTCCTCTGTTAGGAGTTGATGTAATTTATTAGGAGATAGGTCTGACAGTTCATAGACAGGACCAATGATGTTTGTAAGTCGTAATGCATATATGATCCATTCTGAACAGTACCACTTACTCACACACTTGACAAAATAGTTTGGCAACGCTTGGCTTACCAACATTCCAACCCAATCATATCCTTGTCCCTTTGTTTTGTTAAAGAAAATATTGAATATTTCTTTTTGCTCGTCCGTAATCTCAAATGATATAAAATCCCAGTCGGCTTCATTATAATCGCATTTTGTTTTTCTGACGCCTTCCAAGCTGAATGGCTCTATGGTATAGCATTCTTCGTCTACTACTAGCTCGGCGTGTGAATATTTACTCTTAGTCCAGTACCTTATAAAGCGGTTGTGCCATCGTCCTTCTCCTTTATAGAAAGCAACTTTGGCTTCCACCGAACCCCCTTTAGGCTCCGATATAATATCCTATAAGAAGCCCAGCTAAGAAAAATATTGGGTTAAGATAGCGGTACAAATCTCTTTGTTGATGATAATAAGTTAGTTGAACCGCTAAAGAACCTACTAATTTATCTATATCTTGAGGTGAGTTTTTTATTAGCAAGTCGCCAACAAATTTAACGTCCTCATTAGAAAGTTTGCTTTTCATCTATCATTTCTCTTCGTGGAGCCACTTGGGATTTGACACTCTACGCTTATGTTTGGTAATCCTCAGATGCTTGGCAATCGGGATTGCTGCCCAGGCTTCGACCGTAAAACACCCTTCGGTCTCTCCGTCTTGCGTGACCTTACAGCCAAACTTATCGATCAGACGCTTCCTCAGATAAGTGTATTGTGTTTTAGTGTCACGCTGTACAAAAATACCGATGATCCCTTGTCCGAATCCATCATAAAACTGATCGTTCTTCCACTTCCCAGCAGATATCGCAACTGGGTGTGCATCTTCGGCCAATCGGTATCTTAATCGATTGCTTTCACAAAAAGCTTTGAACCACGACTTTTCTTCATTCATTTTCGTTCCCTTTCGTTCTAGAACGGATGCTTCTAACCACCTCAACCATTGACATGGTACCAGATACCACACTGTTTGTATAAAAACGATTTTGATTTAGTATCGGGATATAAATATTACACCAGAGATCAGCAGTTTGGCTTGATATTTCTGGCAAACCCAAGCGGCTGATATTTAGCCTAGCCTGGCTGTCTGAATCCCCTGCCATCAGGCTTTTCAGATACACTAGCTCTGTTTTGCTGTGGGTCATTCTGTGTCACCTTTATCAAATAACATCACGGTTGCAATCATTCCCAGAAAAGCAAACCCAATAATTGCATTAGCTGCAAGCTGTCCACATTGTATCGCACTTTTCAACATTTGTTAATGCTCCTTGAAAGAAATATTATACTTTTTTAGGTTTATGATCCTGTCATTTACCATTTCACTATAAAGTTTCATAGTGTCCACTTCTTCTGAGGTCACTGGCACAACACCTTTCTTTGGTTGCCTGGGCACTATATCTTCCATAACCCAATCAATCTGTGCGGTTACAGCAGCTATGAAAGCACAAAGCTCTCGGAGCATTTCCTTTGTATAGAATTCTGTCTTCTCGTCATAGCCGATTATTATAGACTCAGCATAGGTTCTTATTGACACCAAGTACTCGACGCTACTGATAATTGTATTAACTTTTATCCCGTAGGCTTTGCTGTCAGTCAATTTATCCCCTCAACAATGTCTTGCCAGTCTCCAAGTGTTCTTTGAGATCAGTGTAGCCGCCAATAAACAAAGTGCCACCTTGCGTAACCTTTGTGATAATTGGAACGGTCTGCCAATTGTAATTAGCCTTCATCTCCTGTAAAAGCTCAGGGTTTCCATCAACCGATGTTACGCTGTACCTAAGATCCTTCTCCTTGAGTAGCTCAATCGCTGAAACACAAAAAGGACAAGTGTTTCTCACTATTAGTTTATACATTCTTTATTGCCTCCAATTGTATTGGGTGTACTTCCTCATATACAACATCGCCAAACTTGACGGTGTATGATTCTTTGCCGCTATCTTTTTGGTGCCCTGGCACTGGGTCTTTCCTAAGCACCAGGCCTAATGGAAATACACAATCCTTACTCTCTCGACACCAATTAATGAATTCAACATAAGCTGGTTCTTGACTCTCGGATATTCCAGATAAAGCTGACGAACCCTTAAGCCCAGAGAAAAGTTTTGCTCGACCTGGGTGACCCTCTGGATAATCCTTGACATCGCAATACCTTTCAGCCATCGTAATTAATAAGTTTTTTCTGTACTTAAAGTCTGGTGCGAACAGTCCCATCCGCACTTCTATTAGTGCGCCGATCCTTATATCAGCATCATTATCAATCCTTTGAAGGAAGTCTTTTTTTGATTCCGCTCCGTCGCTATTCTCGTACATCAAGTTTAGGCACCTCTTAGAAACAAAGGGGCTGCCAAAACAAGAGAATGCAAGTCGGTGACTTAGCATGAAGAAATGATGATTCGGATTAATAAACTGATCATCCTCTAGGAAGAGAACATGCTTTTCACCAACTGTGAATCTTTTCGCTTCATCACGTAGGTTAAAAGAAATCAACCTACCCTGCACGGGGTCTGACCCCTCGTATCTCATGTTGTGCGCCCAGACTGGACGTCCATCTTTGTGGCACAGTCTTTTGTATCCTGGCTGCTCTGTAAGCAAGGTCCTAAGAAAAACCAGCCTTACTCTGCTCGGGTCTCGTTTTTCTTCTGACACCTGATTGAACCTCCTATTAGTTATAGGCTCAAAGTGATTATTAAGATAAGGTCCGCCTGGTTGGTCATTGTCGTACCAAAAGTCGATTGGGATATGATGGTTAGTGGCGTAGTAATCATAAAGGTTAAGCCACGTATTAGCTTTTACCTTCTGGGTCATGGCATGAAGCAGCTTTCCTCTTTCACGCACCAGATCTCTCCTTCATAAAGTATTTCAACCTTGCCTTGGTCCAAGCCTCGGTGGAACACCACATTCTTGGGAGTAGGCAAGTAGCAAAAGTTGTTTGCGACTCCTTGACCATCATATCTTGTCATTTGTGTTTTTGCTGGGAGATAAACAAGATCTCCTTGAGCAAAATAGTTTCTATTCATTACCATCTTCGGTAGTCTCCCCGATCACCTGATCGGAGATCTTTTCCAGGAAGCTGTTAAACTTATCTGCTTCCTGGAGTCTTTGCTCTACACTAGACTTTAGCTTGGTAATGTCTACTTCTTCTTCTTGATCACGATTATGGTAACCGCCCAGAATGTTACCCGCTTGAGCCAGCATCATGTCAATGTCTGCCAGGTGTTCTCTGAGTTCATTCAAGTTCTCCAGCACCTCATCAAAGTCTTCCTCGCCGTGAGGGTCCATGATGCTTTCATTATAGCCCTTCACTAACTCAAGCAGCCTCGTGCCCTCGTTAGCTAATAGACTCTTCGATAAGTTCTTCACCTGATCAATGTGGATGTTTAGATTAATGTTTGCTCTCATGTATGTATCTCCTAGTTTTTATATACTGATTTAATAATCTCAACTGTTTCTTCTGGCCCAGACACTTCATGGTATGCGCCGCACAATACTGCTATGTCACTGTCATTTCCGTTTCCTTCAATTCTGTCCCCAAAGAAAACACAGTCCTCTGGCGATTCTTTTATACTCTGGAGGGCGTATGATTTATCCCAACCCTTGCGGGTGATATCGATGGAGATCTGTCCGCCTTTTCTGAAGGACAACCCCCAGCCCTTAAAGGTTTCTCTGAGTTGTTCAATTGCCTTGTCTCTTTCTCCCGACTTATCATCCCACTTAGCGTAGTCATCTCGCTGCGCTAAGGTGCAGTTCCTGCCAATCAAAGAGAAATTAATCTGACTATCTCGCCACTCAACAAACGTACCTGTCTTGTACTTTGTGTGGTTATCAGCAGCGAGCTTTAGCAGTGTGCTTACAATATGATTCACATCAGCCTGAGAATAATAATCAGTCAAGCTAACCTTGTGGACTAACTCTGGTTCGTAAGCCAGTATCTCATCATCCATATCCAGATTACAATTATAAACACGGGTACCATTGCAAGCCATAACACGCTCAAATCTTTCTAACAAAACATCGTTGCCCATTTGCTCAACAACTTTTACCATGTCTGATCCTGTGACCAGATAAAGCTTGGATGGACTGAGCCTCTTCAACGCACTCAGTGTTTGCTCTGTTATGCAACGACGGGACTCAGTTAAGGTCCCGTCCATGTCAAATATAAATGCTTTTGGATTCAATAGAATAACCTCTTACAATATTATGTATCCTCTTTTACCATATTAAGCCAATGAGTGTATAATTTATTTGCCTGCCGACTTCAAGCAACGGTCTTCGAGCTTGACTTGCTCACCGTTGACAAGCACCGTCGATTTAGGCCAGAGACCGCCAGGGTGATTAGCCACAATCAAGCCAACTTGGTCGTGAAGCTTGGGATTACTGACCAAGTTGTAGTTGGCACGGACCTTACAAAGCGAACCGATGGGGAAGGCAGGCGGCTCAGTCGCAGCAGCGATAGCCTTCTTGGCATACTTGTTTTTGGTCAAAGCGTTGAACTGTCGCTCGGTAGGAACGAAGTTCTCATCGGTGCCGATCTTGAGAGCGAGGTCACGGAAGTACGTCGTTGTGATGTAGTAATTAGCGCAGATAAGAGCGATCTCACGATGACCCTCTGCTTTGTAGTTGACCGCCCAAGCGTCACGGGCAGCGATAGCCGCATCAGAGTAACGCTCTTCCATACGCTCAACGCATTCAATCTGCTTGAATGTCAAGCCCGCATCAAGCTGCTTGTGGAGCGACTCAGCGAACTTACGGTCGCCAGGCTTCAACTCTTTGGCAAGCAGCGCCTCGAAACGTGCAGCCCCGTTATCCAACTCAAGGCGGTCAGCCTTGGGACGACGACGATACATCTGGTGCCAGTGGGACATTGTATCTCTCCTTACAATTTATAGTACCACACTATGCTTAGGAGTCAAGTAAATTATAAATTAAACTTTGTATTTTCTTATCCACTGATATCTTTTTCTTTTCTGTGGATATCCTGCTGCGCTGTCATTACCGTATGCTTCCTGCTCTGCTCTTATACGGCGGTAGGCTCTTGCCCCATCTTTGTACTTAATATATCCTTTGGCGTAATCCCAGAGATATAAAAGCAGGAAGCCAATGACCAATGTTTCTAGCATCTGCTGGAAGTGGATTGTTTCATGACGCTTCAGTTGTTTGTCCATCTTCCCTCGACTAAATACCAAAAAGAAAAGAGTTATTGCACCAATGTTGATTGGTGCAAGGTAAGATAGCAAAACAGGTATCTTACTGTTCTCTATAAAAAATGGTTTCCAGTTTTTCATTCGCCCCAGTCCTCCCACTGCCACCTAGCTTCAATAAGTTTATTTACTTTTGTTTCGCACTCTTTGAGTTTTCTGCGATAATAAAGCGATGGTATGATAAGTAGGGCGGCAATGAGCAAATAGCTCATTTCATCATCAAATCCATGAAGTGCTTGACCCACATACCGCCAGCGGCTGTGGCTATAAGCCAGATCACTTTTTGAGCGCCTGCTTTCCAGTCTTGGAGTTTGGCAAACTCGATCTGCATTTTCTCAAATTGCACTAGTTCTCTGTCTGCTTGTTTTTTCCACACAGCTAACTCTTTGGAGAATTCTAGTGCTGGCTTGGATTCATTTATAAATTCTTGGCGGCGATCGCTTTCGACTTCAAGTTGCTTCACACGACTGTAAAGGCCAGAGTCTGGCTCATAAAGACTTTTCTTAATGCCTTTCACGGCATCCAGAACCTCGCCCTGTACATCCTTAATATGACCAACTTCACCCAGCAACTTATCAAACCCACCATTCATAGCTGGTGAATTGACCACTTTGTTTTCAACCTTTTCTAGCTTTTCTAGCATTAGTTTTAATAATTGATCTTGACTCATTTGGAATATTCCTCTGGGCAAAATAAAAGCCCAGACTAATGCTGGACTTTCTCATTTTATAGAACTATGAGTAAATAGTTTTCAGATTGCCTTTTGATCCTCTTGCTTCCGTAAAACTGAGCAGTTTGTTGTGATTAATATTCCTGCTGCCGAAGAAGCATTTGTAACTGCTGACTTTGTTACTTTAACAGGATCGATGACGCCTGCCTCGATCAAGTCCTCAAATCTACCAGTCCTCACATTGAACCCAACTAGGTTGGTGTCTTCGCCTGTAGGAATGGAGTTGATCACGACATCACTAGAGATCCCTGCGTTGTCAAGGATCTGCCGCAGTGGAGAGTAACAAGCTGACACGAGCGTTTGGTAACCCAGAAGCTCACCCCTGGTTTCAAAGTTTCGTTCTGGTAGTGCTATGCTAGCACGGATTAGGCTAATACCACCGCCAGGGACCACACCTTCTTCTTGTGCGCTGCGCACTGCCTCAAGGGCATCCTCGAACCTGTGCTTCTTTTCTTCTACCTCGACCTCAGTTGCTCCGCCAACTTGCAAGACAGACACGCCTGATGCTAGACGGGTGATGCGCTCTTGGATCTTAGTAGCCTCGTGGATATCTTCTGTGGTCTCTACCTCCTTCTTCAGAGCTTCCACCAAGGTGTCAAGTTCTTCAAAGTTTGTATTGCCGCCTACGAATGTTGTCCTGCTCTTCAGGATCTCTACGCTCTTACAGGCTCCCAAGTGTTCTAATTTAATATCCTTCAATCGGGTACCGCTGTCTCTACTGATAAAAGTTGCACCAGTGGTAGTGGCAATGTCAGACAGGACCGCTCGACGCTCTTCGCCATACTCAGGTGCCTTGATCGCAGCGATCTTCATGCCATTACGCATACGGTTAATAATCAGAGATGCCAGCAGTTGACCTGTGACTTCCTCTGCTGCAATGATGCACGGCCGACCATCACGGGCAATTACCTCTAAGACTGGTAGCATCTCTTCTAAAGAATCTAGCTCATGGTCTGTAACTAACACTAGAGCATTATTATATTCTACTGCATTGCGCCTGTGGTCTGTCACAAATTTAGGCGACACATATCCTGCGGATACCTTGAAGCCTTCGATGACGTCCAGCTTCGTTTCCAGTGATCTGCTCTCTTCAATTTTGACTGCGCCATCTTTGCCAGCAGCCACAACTGCGGATGCAACTAGCTGCCCAATCGTTGTATCCCCGTTGGCTGATACGGTTGCTACATGTTCAATGTCTTCTTCAGATGAGATCGGACTCGCCAACTCATCAAGCTGCGTCAGGATATCTTTGGTAGCCATGTCGATACCTCGCTTCATCTCAACACCAGATACGCCGACTGCTAATTGCTTCTGCGCTTCTCGTAGGAGGTCACGAGCAATCACAACAGTTGTAGTTGTCCCATCCCCGCTTGCCTTCTCTGTCTCCATACTAGCCTGGCGAACCACGTCAATGCCAGCCTGCTCGAAGTCGTCTTCGACTTCAACAACTCGTGCCACACTTACGCCATCTTTAGTCACCACTGGTGCTGCACCACGGCGATACAAGATAACATTTTGTCCTGCTGGTCCGAGCGTTGAACTAACAGCGTTAGCTAATTTGTCAACGCCTGCTAGTAATTTGTTTTGTGTTTCTGATCCAAATAATATATTTGCCATTATTCTAATCTCCCTCGTTCTTTTGGATAGGGCAAGCCTACCTTCTTTGAATTATTGTCTTTGAACAGCTTATGTAGCTGTTTGGTTTCTTTCTTACTTCTGCCCAAGATGAAACAGTATTTGTGCTTTGCTGGCACGGTCCTGCTCTCGCAACTGTTTTTGTATTTCTTCTCTTGGTCTTTGATCATCTTCTTAGTGCTTGCAGGCATCTTGTCCCATTGTGGTGACCACTTGCCCATGTAGCTGTCCCACTTCTTCTTATCGATGCCTAGCTGTTCAGCATACATCTTGTACTTAGACTTCTTACGAAAATCTCTGTCGCTGAACCAGCCTCGGTCTTTATTCTTTGGGTCAAGATATACTTTTGCTGTACCAGAGGTCTGCCCAAGGTATGTCCAGTTGAGCGCCTGGTAGATCGTACCTAACTCCTTAGCCAGAGGATCACTGTAGGCCTCGAAGCATCTGAACTCTGTATTCTGAACCATCCACTTGCATGATCGTGATACAATCCATGAGCCTAGATTCTTAGGTGCCCAACTGATTGACGCACCTCGTGATACTAGCTTGACTATGTTCTTATTCTCTTTGCCGATCAGGTGGCTAAATGTATTTGGCACTGCCATAACTACAACGCCTGCCAACTCACCTGTCTCTTTCAGCCGAGCCGTGAATCTATGTGTTGGTCGGTTAGGGAGACAGCCAAGGAACTCATGGCGAATAATAAAGTCTCTAACTTCGCTGCATTGATCCTTGTCTGAGCTATCAACGTAGCCAAAGTCAAAGTCAGTAGTGCGTAAAGACTCAGCCCACGCCAAGTCCTTGCCCATAGCTTGCAAATCTTCCTGCATGTTGCGAAGTCTAACTTCGTATTGCCAACAATGCTCTGCTTCTAAATCTTTGAATCGCTCAAAGGGGTCAGCTTTCTTAGCTTTCACTGAGCCTCACTTTCTATTACTTAATCGCTATCGTCATCTTGCCTTTGTTACCAGTAGCAAAGTAGTTCTTGCCACCGTCAACTCGGATCTCGCCATCAAACTTAGCGGGGTAGATAATATCTAATGGTCCCGACTTTATGCCTGTGTCGCCATCTGCCACGTAAGCTCCCCTCTTTGCGTAGATCTGTACTAAAGGTAATCTATTATACATCGCTTTAGCAAAGTTTGTAAAGACTTTTTCTCCATTTTTATCTTGCGCATTATTAACTGTCTGTTGTGCAAGCTTTGCCATGCCAGCAATAATATGGAGCGCCTCGCTATAATCAGACTTATCTGTGTTGGGATTGAAGAGTGCCTTGAACTTATCAAGTTTGGCTTTTATATTTTTGTCTGCTACTGGTGCCATCTCTCTAGGCCATTTATTAGCCCTTTCGGCTTTCATCAACTCTCTGACTTGGTTGTACTGATCCCCTGTCAGATTATAATCTCCTGCTATTACAACATGCATTCGTATAACCAAATCCCACCAACTATATCTTTTATCAGCCATCATATCTACAATGCCTGGGTCTTCCATGTTGCCAGTATATAAGCTTATCCCAGAAGGATTTCCTGGTCCGTACAGTTCTATTAGCTGCTGCTTCTCTTCCTGTTCTATATCCGCTAGCTCCGCATAGAGTTCTGCGACGCTTGGGTTAGCACCTTTACCAGCTTTTGAGCTAACCATGATATCTTGCTTATCACCGAAATGAACATAGCTGTCTTTTAGCTTTTCGTTCTTAGACATAGGCCATGATACGCCATCGGTTTCAGTCCAGTTGTTAACGCCTCGTGGCTTGAGTAAATTATCTAGGGCACTGTCAAGCACAGCGTCATTACCCAAATATGCCTTGTTGCCTGTAGCTAAGAATATTGGACCTGTGACTTCGCTTAGGTATTTAAAGATTGATGGTAAGTATTGATCTCTGTTTTCCTCTGACTCGAATTGCAGAACTGGCAAGGTCTGTCCTGCCACTGCTGCCTTAAGATAAGCAGGGAGACTTCTTGCCAAGGCAGTATCTATTTTGCTCAATATAGACTCATCAAGTGAACCTGGGACAGAGTTGAGAGCCATCTTCTGATCACGACCGCCACCCAGTAAACTAGGACCTACTTCTTGAATCTCTTTCCCAGCCTGTGTGGTTTTAGAGCCGAAGCCTGTCTGTTGTCGGAACTGTGTTTGCTGCCATGGTGGTCCTGGGCTTGTCTGCCCAGCGCCGTACTTCACAAAAGCGTACACCTCTTTTCCTAGAGTCTTTCCTTTGTCTGCTTTCGCAAGGAGAATCTGGGCTGATTTGACTCTGGTGGGTAACTTGTCCTCTTGCCCTTCAGCACTGCTGTATAGGACAAGCTTACTGAGCTTATTGTTAGACAGGGCTGACTTCAAGTCGTTGGGAGTGGGAATTTTATTTTGCTTGGCTATAAGTTGATAAACAGCTAGAGCGAGTTGCGCTTGATTTGTTATTGTTTCGGGCTCGCCTATCTTAATAAACTGTTGCCCGACTGTCTCAATCGCTTGACCTTCCTTGTTGGTAAGCTTAAGTCCAACGGTGTCTGGGTGCATCACACCCCTGCCTTCTTGAATAATCTCGCTAATACATTGCTCTATGAGAAATTCTAGGGTTGTTTCTATAGCCTCTGTTTGTGACTTCCTCATGCTGTGCTGCATCTCTTTTACGCCTGCCATTAAGTTAGGGCACGTCTGTCGCAAATCGTCGATCACATCAGGACAATCACAATTGTCATGACCATACTCAACATACTCATCAATATTGTCTGCCTGCTCTGGCACAACGAATAGCCCCATCGTGAACACGCTGCGCTGCTTGTCGTTCATGCCATCGTAATCTCTGTCGTAATTAAATCCATTGACAGCCAGGCGTTTGTTTAGGGCTGATATCTTGTTTTTGTATTCTAGCGCAACATGCGGATCAGACGCTAATGTATGGTAGGGATTGTGCCCTGGCATGTCATACTCCGTTCAGGGCTGCTAAGATTTCCTGGCGGATCATTGCTTCAAGGTCTAGACTTTCGTTCTTTTCCTCTTCTTCCTCTTCATCGTCACCACCTGCTTTCTTGATGATGGCCTTCTGGAGGCTGTCGGGTAACTCGTCTTGCTCGCCTTTTAGCTTAGGGTTGTCATCATACTTCTCAGTTGACTTTTGCTTGGCTTCATTATAACTATGATCACTCGGCTTCATGCCGCCGCTCTGAAGGGCGTCAAGGTATTTCTGGTCAGGTTTCATAATGGGGAGGGGTTCTTCACCTTTTGCAACAAGGACTGCATTGTACGCCTTCATATATTCTTCGTCGCCTTGCCCAATCTTTGAAGGTGGGTTACCCATCTCAGCGTCAATCTTGCCGTACTCGGAAAATCTTGCTTCTTCTAAATTATCTTGGCGGCTGCCAAAGCCTTCAGCGTCTAGCTTCTCCTGCTCTTCTCTAATAATTTGCTTCAACCTAGCTTTGCTAATTTGGAATGAACTCATGATAAAATACCCCTCAATGATATAAATAGTTTTCTAACTGGCAAAATCCCGCTCCTCGAACAGAGTATATGTAAATGAATTGCCAAAAGCCTTTGCAGACTTATTACATATCTCCATGAAAAGATTATAATCGTCAACCTTCTGGAATACCTGGCAGCCCGCTGACCACTTCTCCACTAGGTAAGATTGCGTTCTTGGATTGCTCCTGTGAATGTTAATCCCAAACAGACCTTCTTCAGTTTCCTCGCAGCCATAGTCTAGAATGTTATCTTTATTATTATCCCGCCAAACCTTGACTGGCTTTCTCTGGCAGAGTGCTTCATATTTGCCTTGGTGCTTGGCGATCTTCCAAGTCGAACGGTACTGACCTGGCATAAGAATCGCTGTGCCCTTTGGGCTTAGTGGGTTACTGAGCCAATGTTTTCCTGGGTCTGTTGTTGCTGCCCAAATGTGATGCTTCCACTCGCCGTCTTCTCTGTAGACTGCACACAAGTAGTCATCAAAGCGATTACTTTCTTCGTTGTCGATTCTCACACCAAAGATGTTAACATTATAATCTTTGCCGCCATCAAAGAATCTGTAACCTTTCTTTTCGTAGGTTGCTATTACGGCTTCCCTGTCAGCGATAATTTCTTCTAAGCTTCTCAAATCTACCACTTCCTTATTCTGGGGCGTCCCAATAGGACTGGTCGAGGAGCTTGTCTGCAATACCATATTCAATAGCTTGCTCAGCATTGATATAAACATTTGTTTTCCTCTCCATCATTCTCTTGATCATTCGCTTGTTCATGTTAGTTACACTAGCTAACGCTTGTATATATTGATCTTGTAACCATTTTGTCTCTTCATATTCAGTTTCCAATTCATGCATAGCACCTGCATGACCTGCACGAAGAGAATGAATCATTACTCTGGTGTTCTTACCAATAAACCTACAACCTTCAGCACCCGATGCCAAAAGCAGCACACCCGCTGACATAACCTTACCCAAACCAACAGTCTCAATGGGAGTAGCTGCTCTCATTGACAGCATCAGATCATGAATGCCAAACATATCAGCAGCATTACCACCAAAGGTAGAAATATAAAACTGCATCGGCTTCACGGCCATATACTGTTTTGTTTTCTCCTGATTCACCAATACCAAATTATTATTGTGGTTGTGGTAAATCATAGCAGAGATAATTGCTGATGCGGATTCCTCGTTGAGATCACCACAAAAGTTAATTGCTCGGGGGGTTGTCTTTTCCATCGGTACCTCTACGAGCGTCGGCACCACCTCTCTAATCTCATCCACTGTGAGATCTTCAATATCAATTACTTCCATAGAAAGGGCGTCATCTTCAATTAAGACCTCGACCTCTTCCTTTTTGTCACGACCCTTCTGAGTCGTCTTCTTCTTCGGCATCATCGTGTCCCCCTAAATTACTATCTTGAAAGCTTGGTCTAAACATGTTTGCGTAATAATCATGCAAAGATTCTCCCAAGCGTGTAAAGTATACCTTTTCTTTTCCAGTTTGTTCATCAATTTCAAATTTAAAATCCAACTTATCATCTCTATATTCTATAAGCGCCTGGATGTAGCTGGAAAGATTTTCTAATTTCATCGAGCCTTCGTCAATCATCTGGTAGGCGTTAGTCAGAACTCGATTGGCAACAAATAGCTTTTCCGCTGATACAAGATTATTATCTTCGTTTTTGCTGATAAGCTTTAGTAGCCTCAATATTTTCATCTTACGGGATTCCATCTTTCTCCCAAATTAAAAAATGTAGACCAAGTGTGTTTCAACCTGGCCTACATCTTACATTCCAAATGACAAAGTGTAAAGGATTACTTTACTTGTTTGAAAGGATTCTCTTGAGCACTCGCTTTAGCACAGCTTCGGTCAAGGCTTCGTCGTCAACAACTTCTAGGTCGAGAGTCTCGTCCTTACGGTTGCCATAGTCGCCCATTCCATGATCCATGCCTGGCTCGTGAGCCATGGCTGGGTCTGCATCAGCCTCTGGGGCTGCATCCATTTCCATTTCCTCACCAGCTTCTTCGCCTGCATCGTCCTCGTCTACTTCTACACCAAATGGTTCAAGGGCTGCTAGGACAGCCTGGACAACATCCATGCCTTCGGCATCGTCTGCTTCACCAGGCTCCATGTCCACTTCCATTTCACCTTCTTCCTCGCCCTCTTCCTCTGCGACTACTGTTTCCTCATCGGTTGCTTCCTCTTCGGTCACTGTGTCTTCGGTGTTAGTCGTCTCGGTTTCTTCTTCTTCCTCGAAGAAATTCTCGTTAATAACGCTTAGGTCAGCTAACTTTGCCCATCTACGGATGGTCTGTTCGTTTAGTAGTTTATCTTTCTTTGTCATTTATTCAACTCCTTAATTAGATATACTTTAGCTGACTTCGCTCGTCAACTGTTAGTAAATAGTTATATAAAAAGTATTATTCCTCCATGAAATCAAAAAGTCCTCTTTTGCCTGCCTTTTCCATCGCTTTATCTTGAA
>VMHT01166181.1_pt1 | contig 23354 bp, 27 predicted proteins | sample 4693611 | NCBI WGS metagenome assembly VMHT01 (sample SAMN12280063, study PRJNA550983) | marine metagenome | isolation source: seawater sampled from same location over 5 years 0.02-0.2 micron viral filtrate | place: USA: collected off the coast of southern California halfway between the port... ...
CCGCTTTCAACCACTAACGGAACGGATAATTTAGTGACGTCGGTCATGATTTGCTCTAGAGCTTTTAAAGTTGTCTTAGTATCTTTTTCTGGGCATTCAACGATTACCTCGTCATGTACCTGTAAAATGATATGAATATCTTTTCCTGTACCTTTTATGTAGTCATGCATGTTAATCATGGCTAATTTCATAATGTCTGCAGCTGTCCCCTGCATTGGTGCATTTATAGCTGCTCGCTCTGCTGCCATGCGTGTTCTGCCAGAATGAATGCCAGGTAAATAAAGCCTTCTACCAAAAGCTGTCTCCACATAACCCTGATCTTTAGCCTTAGCTTTCATCTCATCCATATATATTTTTACTCCGGGGTACTTACCAAAATAAGATGCAATGTAATCAGCCGCCTCCGGTCGGGTCACGCCCAGAGCCTTGCCTAGCCCGAATGCTGACATTCCGTAAATAAGCCCAAAATTTATGGCCTTTGCACTTCGCCTCGCTTGATCATCGGCAGAACCAAACACTTCCTTGGCTGTAGCGGAGTGAATGTCTTCGCCGTTTTCGAAAGCCGTGATTAGACCTTCGTCTTTAGAAAGGTGCGCCATGATGCGAAGCTCTATTTGCGAGTAATCAATAGAGATTAAATCAAATCCTTTTGGAGCCACAAAAGCCTCTCGAATCATCCTGCCTTCCGCGGTTTTAATGGGAATATTTTGTAAATTAGGATCTGAAGAAGATAGTCTTCCTGTAGTGGTCACCGCTTGATGAAAAGTTGAATGCACCCTGCCGGTTTTCTGTGAAATCTGCTCAGGCAACCTATCGGTGTAAGTCGATTTTAGTTTGGAAAGCGTTCTATGCTCGAGGATGACTTGTGGAAGTTCGTATTGTTTAGCCAATTCCTGCAAAACAGATTCCGCGGTCGAAGGTTGCCCGCCTGGAGTCTTTTCAATCACCGGAATGTTCATCTCATCAAACAGAATCTCCTGAAGCTGTTTGGGTGAGGATAAATTAAATTCTTTGCCAGCCTTCGAGAATGCTTGCTCTTCAAGACCGTTGATGCGTTGACCTAAATTTTTAGACTGAAGGTTTAAAATATCGGAATCGATAACTGTACCTTTTTGTTCCATGTCCGATAAAACTGGTATGAGCGGTAGTTCAATATCTTTGAGTACTTTTTGCAGCGTCTTTTGTTTCTTTAAGTGCTCGCCAATGGTGTCGTACATTTGTAGAGTGATGTCTGCATCCTCAGCAGCATAATCGCTTGCGACATCTAGATTTACTTTATTAAAGGTAAGCTGTTTAACACCTTTTCCTGCTACTTCTTCGAAAGTTGTAGTCTTTAAATTGAGATAATGATTGGACATATCATCGAGGTTATGACGAGTGGCTGTTGAATCCAGAACATAAGACATCATCATGGTATCGTTTTCGATACTATTTATATGAATATCGTAATTAACCAAAACGTTTCGATCGAACTTTATGTGTTGCCCAATGATCGGTTTCTCTTCCAAAATGGGTTTGAGTTTTGTTAAACAAGCAACGCGATCTAATTGGGATGGAGCGTTGTCGTAATTGTGGGTAAAAGGCAGGTAAGCTGCTTCGCCCGCATCGACAGCAAAAGAAAGACCCACCAGATCCGCAGCGGTGAAATCCAATCTATCGGTTTCGCAATCCAAAACAATTTGTTTTGCTTTGGCTAGTTTTTTTAACCAAACATCGAAGGTTTTGTCGTCTAAAATACAAATGTACTTGCTGGTGCTTTTTGGCTTAGAGGCTTTGGGCGCTTCTTTTAATAATGTTTTGAATTCAAGTTCCGTGAAAAGCTCATGCAACCTTTTTTCATCGCGCTCCCCAACAGCTAAATCTTCAATACCAAAATCTAATTTCACATCTTTCTTAATTTCTGTAAGTTGACGAGATAGTTTTAGTTGCTCAATGCCGGCACGTAAATATTCTCCAACCTTGCCTTTGAATTCATCTGCTTTTTCAATGATGGTATCGATGTCGTTATGTTCAGTTAACCAATTGACCGCGGTCTTCGGACCCACTTTTTCCACGCCAGGAATGTTATCTGAGGTATCTCCAACTAAAGCCAGGTAATCAATGATTTGTTCTGGCTTCACACCAAATTTTTTCTCCACTCCCTTGATATCAAGGACTTCGTTTTTCATGGTGTTCACCAACTTAATGTTTTTGGTGACCAATTGGGCTAAATCTTTATCGCCGGTAGAAATAATCGTAGCAATGCCTTTTTGTTCGGCCTCTGCAGCTAGCGTGCCGATTACATCATCTGCTTCAACGCCCTCGACCACGAAGATTTTAATGCCTAACGCTTTGATTACTTCGTGAATCGGTTCAATTTGCGGGATTAAATCATCGGGCATCGCAGCTCTGTTGGCTTTGTAGTCCTCATACATTTCATGACGAAACGTATCGCCTTTTGCATCAAAGACCATGCCAACCGGAGCGTTAGGATGATCTTGCAAGATGCGCATTACCATCGTGACCACGCCGCGCACAGCGCCCGTAGGCTGACCGGTGGATGTCGTTAACGGCGGTAAGGCATGGTAAGCACGGTACACATAAGACGATCCGTCGACCAATATGACAGAATTGTTATCGTCTAAATTTTCAGGTTTGGCCATGCATTCAATATTGTTTTGATGGTTTATACTTCGATACTCAAGTTTAGAGTAGCAATGAAAAAAGTTCTATTACTGATTTTTGGTTTTTGTGTGGTGCTCATCGCAGTGGCTTACTTCATGGAGTACCAAATGGGATTGGAGCCTTGTCCGATGTGCATCATTCAAAGAATCGCCATTGCGTTGTCCGGTTTAGCAGCCCTCATTGGTTACTTTCACGGTCGCTGGTTTAAATTTTATTTTTCTTTAACGACCCTATTTAGCATTGCCGGGGCAGCATCCGCGATTCGTCATTTGTACCTGCAGTCTTTACCGGAAGACCAAGTGCCTTTTTGTGGACCGGATTTAGGTTATCTACTTGATAACGCTTATTTTTCCGATGCATTGCGCATGCTTTTTATCGGTGACGGTAATTGCGCCGAAGTCGTCTGGAGTTTGTTTGGGATATCCATTCCTGGCTGGGTGCTTATTTGGTGCATCATCAATATTTGCTTATCGGTATCGCAACTGAATCCCAAAACTGCTCTTTCACAGAGTAATTAAAAGTAACTTTTTAAGGTTCCTCTAAGATGAGACAATAAGCTGAAATGAGCTTATACGTTATCGCTATCGTCCTCTCGGCTGTCACTCTAGGTCTAGTGACTTACTTGCTGTTAAAACTGAGAGATCAAAACACGTTGGAGAAAGGTAACACCGATCATTTGCAAACAAAATTGGATTCGGTTTCAAAAGATATCAACGATATCGAAAACCAATTGGCATCGGTGACAACGCCCATCAATGAACTCAACCGCTTTCTTGGCGGAAATGTCACTACCGGAAGGTTAGGTGAATGGAACCTAGAATCCATCGTCAAAGAAATCTTGCCGGATGGGAGTTATAACTTTCAGGCACAAATTAATCCTGAGACTCAAGATAGAGTAGATTGCGCAGTCAACACTGCCGATGGTCTTATTATTCCTATTGATTCAAAGTTTTATGCCGGTCAATACAAACAATACCAAGAAGCCAGTCGAGATAATGAACGAGGTACTGTTTTGAGAGATCTGCGTACCGCCATTTTGCGCGATGCCGACGATATAGCGAGCAAGTACATTCGCCAAAACTCAACTTCCAACTACGCTGTCCTTTACATTGCATCCGAAAAATTAATTGATTTAGTCGATGATATTGAAAATTTAAGACAAGACTGCTTGGCAGAAAAAAAAGTACTTATTCAGGGTCCAAATACACTGGCTGCTTTTCTCGATACCATACGAATCGGACATCATTATCTACAACTCAATGAAACGGCAGGCAAAGTAGCTGAAGTTGTGAGACGAATCAAAACTCAGTTTGATAGTTTTGATAAAAGCACGGAAGCGGTCACAAAAAAATTAGAAGCGTCTATAAAAGAAGTGACTTCTTTACAAACAAGGATCAATGTTTTAGGAAGGGAGTTAAACAAAGGAGCTGAAGATTTAAAAGAGGACTAAAATAAAAATATGTTAGGAATTTATCAATCTTCGTTAATCGGTTTATGGTTCATCTTGGCTACGATTGTAGTCCAAGCAATGGTTTTAATAAGAGTTCATCGCAGGCAGTCTGACTATAAGGTTGGTGTCATCGATCCTTCACTAGGACAAGAGTCTTTGTTCTTCAGAGCGCATCGAACATTTTGGAATTCGATGGAAAACATCGTTCCGCTTTTTGGTATGGCGGTCCTTGCACTGGTCTCCGGTTACAGCGCAACCAAACTATCGATTGTGGTTTGGACCTATGCGATAGCCAGGGTCTTTCACATGATTTTGTATTACATAGTGGCCACGGATAAGAACCCGAGCGTGTGTAGTATCTTTTTTGGCATTGGCTTTTTGGCTACCTTTTATTTGTTAATTGACTTGGGTTTGCATTTAATTTTTTAACCGCTTTCTTTTTTAATGTTTTACAGGTTTAATATCGCTCATGAAATTTAAGCTGTTTGCAATTCTTTTTGCTCTCGTCTTTTCTGCAGGAATTATCTCGCATGAGACGTCGCATTTTGAATTGGATCATGGTGAGCACGTTCACAACGAGCATGCGGTTGAACTAACTGAAGACTGTTCAACTTGTCTAGCCGAGACAGGCGAATTTGCTCTTGGTGTATCGCCTAGCCTCAGTTCAGCTTCGACCTTTGATTTCCTTGATATTTATCATGCAAGCGAAATCACCCTTTCAAAAAATCAACTCTCTATTCGCGCACCGCCAAGCAATTAAATCTTAATTTTTTTAATTTTTAATTTTTTTGGAGGTTTTTGTGAAACATTTTATTTATTTATTTTTATTTTTATTCAGCGCATCGTTTTTGCTTGGTCAAGACGAAGAAGAGATCATAGTTACTGCTTCTTTAACTGATCAAATGCTTAGTGATATTGGTAAGCCAGTGAATGTTATTACTGCTGATGAGCTAGACGCTGCCGGTAGAACAAGCTTAGGTGAGTCAATCGATGGTTTGCTGGGTGTGACTTCTGCAGACTATGGATTCGCTGTAGGTCAGCCAGTAATCAGAGGTATGTCCGGTCCTAGAGTTAAGATTTTAAGAAACGGTCTTGTGAACCGTGACGTATCTGGCTTAGGTGCTGATCACCCCATAGAGATCAACCTAAACGATATTCAACAGATCGAGGTTGTGCGTGGACCATCTGCTTTGCTTTTCGCTAACGGTGGAATCGGCGGACTTGTAAACGTGGTCGATAAAAGCATTGCCCGTAAAGATCTTGATGGTCGTAACATCAACGTTGATTTTGAAGGTCAATCGGTGAATAACGGATCGTCGGTAGCATTTGGTGCTCGCGATAACATCAACGGCGTAAATTTAAGCTACTCGTATGAGAACACTGATTTCGGCAACTTTGATATTCCTGATGAAGCTGTGAGACATTCTGAAGAAGAACATCACGATGAACATGAAGGCGAAGAGGAAGAACATCACGATGAGCACGAAGAAAAAGAGCTAGGGTACTTAGAAAATTCTGATTACGAGCGTTTTTCTCATCTATTAGGTTTTTCTAAAGTTGAAGATTGGGGTTACATCGGAGCTTCGGTTAACGTATTAGAAACTCATTACGGTATTCCCTATCACGGAGAAGGTCATGGTGGTGAGGAAGGTCACGATGAGCATGAAGGTGAAGAAGATCACGAAGGTGAAGAAGAGCATGATGAGCATGAAGGAGAGGAAGGTCATGATGAACATGAAGGCGAGAGGATTTTCTCTGTCACCGATTCCAGAGAAGCGAACATTCAAGGTTCCTATGCTTTTGATACTGGCAGCCTAGGTAAAATTGATTACTTCTTAAGAAACACAAATTACTCTCTGACGGAAGGTCATGCAGAAGCTGGTCACGACGAGCATGTGGGCGAAGAAGAGCATGATGAGCACGAAGGCGAAGAGGAGCATGATGAGCACGGGCATGAAGAAGGCCCAACCGTTTTTTCAAACGATGCTATAGAAGTCGGAGCAATCTTTGATTTTTCAACTTCCGACCTTGAACAGAAAATCTCCATTAATTTAGCTAAGGAAGACACTTCAATTATTGGTCAGGAAGCTTTTATGAGTCCTGCCAAATCCGATGAGTACACTGCGGGGTACTTTATTTCAAAGGAATTTCCTAATCAGCACTTGGATTTTGGTGTTAGATACGACTCAGTCAATAGAAAGGGTTCTATAAGCGAACACGATGAACACGATGAACACGAAGGTGAAGAAGATCATGACGAACACGAAGGTGAAGAAGATCATGACGAACATGAGGAAGAGCATGCTGAAAAAACTTTGTATGACATCGGCATGGATAGTGCTAGCTTAGCTTTGACTTATTGCTACGATATTCTTGAAAACGTGAAAATTTTCTTTGGTGCTTCTTCAGTTCAAAGAGCTCCATCAGCTGTTGAGCTTTATATGAATGGGCCGCATTTAGCTACAGGCAGATTGGAAACCGGAAATCCAAATTTAAACGCCGAGCGTTCCAACAATCTGGATGTTACTTTAGAGTTTGACGTCGACGGCTGGTACGGAAATATATCGGTTTATTCAAACTCAGTTACCGATTACATCTATTTACAAGATGAAACTGGGGAAGAGCATGAAGAGCATGCGGGTGAGGATGATCACGGCGGTTTAATTGCTGCTAACTACCTGCAAAAAGATGCTGAGTTCAACGGCTATGAATTCGAAGTTGGGAAGGTATTTGATGTTAACAACGGTGAAGTTGAGATTTCTTTCGGTAGAGATTCTGTAGAAGGTAAATTTGCTGCTGGTGGTTTTATTCCGCGCATGAGTCCAAGTCGTAATTTATTCAAAATTTCCTACGAGAACGATGCCATCAGAACCACGTTATCGTTTAAAGACGTTGAGCAAATGGACAACCTAGCTCTGAACGAGACTATGTCTGAAGCCTATCAAATGGTGGACTTTACCATTTCTGGAATTACCAGCTTAGGTCCAGATGTTGATTTAAAAACTTCGTTCTTTGCGTCAAATATTCTTGATGAAGTAGCAAGAAATCATAATTCGTTTGTAAAAGACCAGGTCCCCCTACCTGGAAGAAACTTTGGGCTGAGATTTAGCCTCCGTTTCTAAAAATGCAATGCTATCGCCCGATTAATTTCGGGCGATAAGTCATAAGAATTGTATTCAAAACCTTTGCATGAAAATGATTCTGAACGAGCGTTCAGCGCAGACATCAAGCAGAAAAATTAATATCACTACCCCCTAAAAATGTGATACAACCACCCGATTAAATTCGGGTGGTTAGTCACATCCAGGATGTACTCTTGTCCACGACCTTTACAATGAGTTATGCATTCTTTTTTATCGACCCACTTAAGTCTGTTAAGGAACGGATCTGAGTTGGCAAAATATTTTTTTGGTAATTGCCAAACAGAACGATTTGCTTGGTCTTTTGTTAATACCAAATTTTTATGAGTTTTTTTAAAATGCCCAAAACCTTGATAAGGTGTTTCTTTGTTTCCTAAAGTCAGCTTTTTTGTTCCAACGTAAAGGCAATTATTACTAAATTTATAAAAAGCATGCGGATGCATCTTTTTTTTGTTTTTAAAATATTTTTGAATTGCTTCATTACCATCGATAATCTTATCTATTTGAAGCCAGCCAAAAATATGATGCAGGTCTCTTCCAGTTTCTGAATAATTTTTAAACCAACCAAAAAATAAAAAAAGATCTCCGGATCCAACTTGATTGTTTCGCAACTCTGATTGCGAGCTGCTTGCTTGCCCAAATAGTCCTGTTTCTAGATTCGGATCGTAATGACAATTGTCACTTGGCTTACTTTTTGCCTTAGATTCTTTCAGGGCATCTATACAACGAATACCATTAACACTCACGTCTTTAAATTTATCCGGCGACGGTCCTGAGAAAGGAATCGGCAGAGAACATAAGCTTCCATCTGAAAAAATTGGTGAAGCCACCCCACCAGAAGACGAATCAAAACCTTTTCTACTTAAAATTATTCTTCTCATGGACCAATGATATGATTTTAATATGACTATTTTTATCTACAATATTAAAAGTAATTATGGAGAATTTATGAGAATAATTTTAGTTTTATCAATGTTTTTGCTTGTGGCATGCAATATGGAAGTTGATGTTCAAATTAACGGTGAGAAAAATGAAGAGTTAGCTCAGTCCTGGATGGATCATTTGTTGATTTCTGGCGATCTTGATGCAGCATCAGAACTAATGCATGAGGATTTTACCTTCATGTGGATGGGAATCGTTTATCCAGGTAGTGAAATTCATGGAAAAGAAAGTTTTTTTGATAATTATTGGCCGGTTGTAGGAGAGCTTTTACCGAATGGAATAGTTCTGACCACAATTGATGCTATTTCAGATAATGATGGAGTAGCTTTAATTCAAGTCGGTGATGCAGAAGGTATCAACGGAGAATACGATAATAAATACGTTTGGATATTCAAAATGAAGGATGGCTTGATCCATTCTGTTCGTGAGTACAATAGCGATTTATTGGTAGCGACTCGATTGTTTAAAAATGAATTAAACCCCATCGATTGATATATTTTATCTACAATGCCGATGGATCTTTTTTTGGAGAGATAAGTTACTTTCTTAAAAAACTGTCTGGCCGTGACAAATGTAAACTATGCGATCTTAGTCATAATTTAATCTTTCAAAGAAAGTCCTGGGATGATTTCCTTAAGGAATTAGAGCGCCCTCATCGAGTTTTGCATATAAACGAGCTTCCAGATTCCATCAAACAGCTGAATCTAGCTTATCCTTCAATATTATTGGAAATAAATGATTCCTTTGAGGTGCTAATTTCAAGAAATGATTTTGAACAGATTGATAATTTATCTCAACTGAAACAGACTCTCGAAGCTAAGATTAATTAACCTTCTTTTTTAGTCCTCAATCATATACCATACCCTCCATGGGTATAAAGCTATTTATATTTACGATGCTTTTTTTCACGTTGAACAGTGAGGCGAGGCCTATTTCGTATTCGGGGGGTTCTACCTTGATGGCCTTTTCCGGCAACATGTATAACTCGCTTTATTATCACTTGTCGCCCACTTATCGATATTCGGTTGGCGTCGAAAGCGTTGAAGATAAATTTTTTAATCAACAATACAGTTTCTTCAGATTTACCTACCTATTAAGTAGACGTAATACTGAGAATTCTCAAGGAAACCTCTATTTTCAGTCTGGTCTTAGCTCGGATGGCTTGGATGGACATTTTTATGGATTGCACGGAGACTGGGAGACTCGAAGATGGTTTATTGGCTTTAATTATAGAGATGTAAAAAATTCTCTTAAAAATTACACCGATCAATTTCTGCAAGTTGGAGTTGCTCCCTATTTAGGTGCTTATGGAGATTTTCATACCTGGATTATGATAAAAACAAAGAAGAATACTCTGGTTGGCGATTGGTCAACTTTTCCAGTTTTAAAATTTTTTAAAGGTAACTTTCTCATCGAGTTTGGTTACAACGATCAAACAGAATGGGATGCCCATGTTATGTATAGGTTTTAAGGAGACATTTATGAAAATATTTTTTGCTTTCGTATTTCTTGTTCCTCTACTTATTAATGCGCAAGATAATCACGACCATCACGATCATCATTCTCATGAAGGGCATCTGCACGAGCAAATGGTTGACGGCGAAAAATTAGAGGTTGATGCTGAACGTTTTGATAAATTTGTTGAAGGTTTGAAAGATAAACAAATTGCAGTGGTCAGCGTCAAAGGCATGGTTTGTGACTTTTGTGCGCAAGGGATTGAAAAAACTTTTAAAAAAGATAAAACCATTGCCAAAATTGATGTTGATTTGAAGAAAGGTAAGGTTTTTATTGCCTATCAAATGAACACAAAAATTGATTTCGAAAAAATTAAAAAAATGATTGTCTCAAATGGGCAAAACGCAACTAAACTTCAAGTACTGAAACTCTAATCATGTTCGATAAATCAGCCAATTTCTTTTCTTTGTTTGCCTCTTCATCGACGCTAGTTTGTTGTGCGCTCCCAGCCTTATTTGTGGCTCTGGGTGCCGGCGCTACCTTCGCCAGTTTGATTACTGTCTTTCCTTCTCTTATTGTTTTGTCGCAGTACAAACTACAAATTACATTATTTGCCCTTTTCATGATTGTTTTTGCAGGCTATGTAAATTATCGAACGTACTATTTACCGTGTCCTGCTGATCCAGAATTAGGCAGGGCTTGTTTGCAAACACGAAGAAGGTCTAGATACATTTATTATTTTTCCGTTGCGATTTTTATTTTTGCAACTTCATTTACTTACATTATTCCGAGGTATTTATAGTCATGAGTCATGCAAGTCATAAAGAGCATTTAAGTAGTATTAAAAGAATAGAAGGTCAGATCCGCGGCATTGCGAAGATGATTGAAGATGAAAAATACTGCATTGATATTCTTAATCAAATTAAAGCAGTACGAAACTCTCTTACTACTGTAGAGGGCAAAATCGTCAAAACCCATCTAAAAGAGTGCGTTAAGGATGCACTGAAAGATAAAAAGAATTTTGACGATAAAGTTGAAGAAGTCTTAAAAGTAATTAAAAGATAGCTTTAGTTCATACTCCAAAGTACATTGCCTGATCGAGGATCGGTTACACCTAGCTCAGGAGAAATTTCTTCAAGAAAGTCTCGGATGGTATCCAAAAAAGCTATCATTTCAGGTCTGGCTGCAACAAGGGCATCCTCGCTCTCAAACACTCCAAAAGACACAAACTCTCTATCGCCGCTTTGAAACATTTCACTCACTAACATTCCAGCCGGCTGAAAGTTAGAATCTGAAAAGCCTGCGATAAAATCTTCAACGTGGTCCTCTTTAACAACAAAGCGGACACAATTTGCAAATTTACTCATGGTAATCTCCTTATTAATTTATTAGTTATGTTAATGTTTTAACTTTAAGTTAATAAGTCTAATGAGTGAAATAAATCAAAATAATTGGAATAAACATCCAAACCAAGTTTGGAGTTTTCAGAACATGAAAGAACTGTTCTCAACACAAACACTTTCAAAATCTAACGATCCATCGTCGTTTGATACGAAACTAAATCAAGATATTGAAAATTTTGAATTCGATACCTTAGAAGGCAAATCAATTTCAATAAGAGACTCATTTAATCAAACGCATGCAGATGCTTTTTTAGTCATTAAAAATGAGGAAATCATCTACGAACAATACTTTAACGAGATGTCTGCTCAGAGCCCTCACTTGATGAATTCCATTTCAAAGTCCTTCTTGGGGATGTTAGCTGGAGTTTTAGTTGGAAAAGGAATCATTCATCCAGAAGATAAAATCTCGAACTTAATACCTGAATTCAAAGAAAGTGCTTTCGCTAAAACAACATTGCAAAATGCTCTGGATATGGCGGGAGCAGTCAATTTTGGTGAAGATTATGCTCAGCCCGATGCAGACTTTTGGTATGAAACTGCGATGGTTGGCTGGCGTCCTGACCTTAAAGAAAATATTAAAGCAAATAACTTAAAGGAGTTTGCTCAATCCTTAAAAGACACTGAACAAGTTGATGGAGAAAAATATCACTACAGAACCGTTTTAACCGATGTTGCCGCTATGGCTTTGGAACAAGCAGCCAACAAAAGTGTTTTTGAATTAATGGACGAACATGTTTGGCAAAAACTTAAGCCTGAAAACGATGCTCACGTTGTATTGGATTCTAATGATTTTCCTTACTTTGGCGCAGGCATGAATGCTAGCGCTAGAGATTTAGGCAGGTTTGGCTTAATGCTTTTAAACAAAGGAATGCATGCTGGGGAACAAATCGTTCCTGCTTCTTGGATATTAGATACGATTGCTGGAGATTCTGGATATAAGCAACGTTTTGCAGCATCCGAACAAGGCCCCATGATGCCTGACGGTCACTACAAAAATAAAATGTGGGTAGTCGATGAAAACATCATGTTATGCATTGGAATTCATGGTCAGTTCATATGTATCAACAAAGCTACAAACTCAGTCATTGTTAGATTTTCATCTCAACCTGAACCACTGGACCTCATGATGTTTGCCAATACTCTGGCAGGTATCCAATCTGTGTCATCAAAAATTTAATGGAGTTTTAAAATGTCTTATCAAAACGATGTTGTTGATTTTATGAAAGCTGGCGAACAACCTGTTCGCTCAGAGTTATCCCTAGAAGGAGATCAGGCAACTCTATACATGAATCTTATCTCTGAGGAATATCAAGAAACTTTATCGGCATTCAAAACCAACGATATGATTGAAGTAGCGGATGGCCTTGCCGATATGGTGTGGGTCATCATGGGGATGTGTAACAGTTGTGGGATTGATTTTGATTCAGTCTGGCAAGAAGTTAAAGCATCTAACATGAGTAAATTTCCTGACGGAAAAGCCATCAAAAATGAACACGGCAAAATTATGAAGCCGGAAAGCTATTTCAAACCAAACATTAGAAAGGTTTTGGGTCTTGAGGAATAACAGATGAAAAAAGGATATTGGGTTGCAAAAGCAAACGTGATAGATGGCGACAAGCAAGGAGCCTACGGTAAATTAGCAGAAGAAGTCATAGCAAAATTTAACGGCAAATTTTTAGTCAGAGGCGGTGAGCAAATTACTAAAGAAGGTGCAGAATTCATGCGCAATGTAGTTGTCGAATTTCCGTCCTACGACATTGCCTTGCAAGCCTACGAAAGCGATGACTATCAAGAGGCTCTTGCTGTGCTCGATGGCGGAGCTGAGAGAGCTTATGCCATTGTCGAGGGCTATGACTAGATATAAATTATTATTGCCTTTAATTTTATTTTTAGTTCATTGTGGATCAAGCGATGAAGGAAATCCCAGCTCAAATGAACCTCCACTAAACCCTTTCGCCTCAACATTTTCTGTCAATGATTTTAATCCTAGATGCGAGTACCTAGGCATACCAGAGATTTATCCACCTCCCTATGAAGGTCAGGAACTTTCGTGTCGAACATCGGACAGACTTTTCTACTTATATTTGCCGAAGGATTACTCTGAGATCGATGCCGCTTTTCCAGCCATGTTTAGCCTTCACGGTTACACAAGCACAGCCGTAACCAATATAAATTATACTGATTTTCAAAAGCTGGCAGATGTAGAAAATTTTATCGTTATTTATCCTCAAGGGTTGGTGCATGAAACTAAAAGCGGCACGCATTGGAACATAGATGAGATTGGTCCAGGTAATTCAGTTAACAGCATTGCGTTTCTTGAAAACGTCCTCGATTGGACTGGCGATAATTTCAATGTTGACTTGAAAAGATTTTACTCAGCTGGGATGTCAAACGGGGGATTCATGAGTTATCACTTAGCTTGTAACATCAGCTCCAAAATAGCTGCTGTTGCTTCTGTCACTGGAGCGATGTCGAGTTTCACTTACGATAATTGTAGCGCTCAACCTACTTCGGCTCTTCAAATTCATGGCACAGATGATTCCGTAGTTCCTTATGCGGGCTCTCTAACTGCATCAGGGGTTGGCTTTGTCGGTATTGATAATGTGATGGATTTTTGGGCTCGAAATAACAGTTGCGATTTAGAGCCTACAATTTTCCCTATCCCTGATATCTCTGGTGACGGTCAAGGTGGAAGTCATAAAGTTTTTTCTAATTGCGCTAATGGCGTGTCTGTGGAACTTTATCTCCTCGACGGCATGGGACACGAATGGCCAGGAAAATATGAACGTTATGGGGGATCCGATGAGTTTGATATAACTTCAGCTGAGGTTATTTGGGCTTTCTTTAATCAATTCAATATCGATGGGAGAATGTAGCTCTTATGTGCGGACGCTTTACTCTGACAAAAACTCAAAAATTTGAAAGCATTCCTCCAGAACAAAGGTTGGCCTCTTTTAATGTGGCTCCGTCCAATCAAATCATTGTTCTTGATCCAGAGCCTATGTTAAAAACTTGGTCCTACAGTCCCTTATGGGCAAAAAAGCCCTTCCATCTCATCAATTGTCGTTCTGAAACCATGCATCAAAAGCCTTCTTTTAAAGGAGCCATGCGCTGCTTAATTCCCACTACCGGGTGGTACGAATGGCAGGATAACGGCACTTACAAGCAACCCTATTATCATCATATTAATCATGATTTATTTTATTTTGCTGGACTGGCTAACAATCAAGGCTGCCTTATTGTCACTAAAGAAGCTAATATAGATATAAAGCAAATTCATCACCGGCAACCGGTTTTACTGACGCAAAGCGAGGGCGATTATTGGCTAAATAATGAAGACCAATTAGATAGCGAGCTCGATAATTTGATCGAGTTTTATCCTGTCAGCACAAAAGTTAACACTCCAAAAAATAATTCACCTGAATTAATCCAACCTTTATAATTTTCTTATGAAGAAACCCGATGATAATTTTGTAGTGCAGTATTACAAATTTATAGTTGCGCCTATTTTAATTACTGTCTTTGTATGGCTCATGGTCGATAGGTTTTTGTGAAGCTCTTTCTAAGCGGCTTGATCTTTTTTATTATCATGTTTTACGGGGTCAGATTATCGCATCGTCTCCGAGATCGTCATTTAACAAACGTGACAGACGATAATGTCCGCATTGCTCTTGGCATTTTATCTTTTGTGGTTATTGCTGCGGTAGCGATTGGAGCATCAACGATTGCTCAATATTTTATTGAGTAAATAGACCTATCGCAGAAAAAATACTCAAAACAAAACAAGCCGTTACTCCCGTAGTTAGGTTCAGTCTCAAGCTAGCGTAATCTTCATCGGTGAAACTTTCACTGGTTCTTTTTTCTTGCAAATAGCAGAGTGGAAAACAAATCGTTAACACTATCAATGGAACCATGATGTTTACCGTGAACAAAAATACACTTACAAATCCTAATAATGAAAACACTATGGCAATTATTAGATCAGACTGTTTTTTGGATGATTGCCAAACAATCCCAGCCAAAAAAGAAAGAATGATTGCTCCGTAAATTATCAGACTGATCAGCGATGGTCTCAGCCACTTTTCTCCTAATATCCAAGGTAGGATAGTGAATGCTGCGAAAGGAATAAATCCTAGATATCCCAAAATAACTTTTGTTTTTAGCATTTCAAATTTTTTGCTAGTATAAAAATGATGATGTATTTAAATAAAATTATACCTTGTTCGCTCGTAGCCATATTGCTGTCTTGCAGTGAAGTTAAACTACCGGACTTTAATGTTTATGCTGAAGGCCAAAAAGAAGTTTTAGATGCTTTTGGATTCACCTTCGATCCTTCTTTGATAAGACATGAAACGATTAAAGAGAACTTCCATGTAATTTTTGGTTTCGGTGGCAATATCTTAATTTCAATTGGCGAAGATGGTGTGCTTGCAATTGATTCACAGTTCCCGCAAATCTATGAGGCTTTGCTAGCAAAAATAAAATCTCTTGGTGGCTCGGGCATTAATCATATTATCAATACGCATTGGCATTTTGATCATGCGGATGGAAATAGAGCTTTTGGCCCACTAGGAGCTGAAATTTATGCGCATATAAATTCTCTAAATTATATGAAATCGGGAGCTTCTATTAACTTAGTCGGTGCCGTTTATCCGCAGCAACCCTATGAAAAAGAAGCGTTAGCAACTGTAACTTATGAGGATACTCTTGATATAAATTTAAACGGTCAAACTATCAAGTTAATGAATTTTGGCCCTGCGCACACCACGGGTGATACAGTTATTTATTTCAAAGAAGCCAATATTATCCACACTGGAGATTTGACGAACTTAGATGGACTGCCATTTATTGATGCAGATAATGGCGGTACTCTTGAAGGAATGATTTCTTCTTTATATAGAGTACTTGAGCTGATCGATGACAATACTATTGTTGTGCCAGGACATGGTCCAGTAGCTGATAAAGACACAATAAAGAGTTTCTTAATGAAGCTTGTTGCAGTGAACAATAGAATCGATGCTTTAATTGACCAAGGCAAATCAGGACAGGAAATTCTTGAAATTAATCCCGCAAAGGAGATTATTGAAGAAGTTCCTTTCCCTATATTAGTGAACAGAGCTCTTGTTGGAAAAGGTTTACTCTAAAGACACAATTCTTGCTCAAAAAACCTCTTCTCCCATGCTAGTCTTATATTAGTTATAGGAGACTTAACATGAAAAAAATAATACTACTTATGGTTCTAATTGGCCTACCAATTAGTCTTGTTGCACAGGAAGTGCCCGATCCTCTCACCGCTGGATATAGTCAATGCAAATTCTTACCCGGCAAAGGTATGGAATCTCTTGAAGAGTACATAGAACTTTTCAATGAGGAGCTTGATAAAGCAGGCATTGAGATGAACTCAGCAATGTTGATGCCGTTTTTCAAAACCAATATCTCGGAATACGATGTTTTATGGGTGAATTCTTGGGAAGATAATACTCAAGCAGGTAAAGCGATGGATTGGTGGCTTTCTGATGCTGGAGAAAAATCTAGAGACGCTTGGCCAATGTTTTGCGATACTCAGGTTCTTACTTATCAGTGGTGGATGGAAATGGTTACCGACAGAGATGACTTTGAAGGTCAAAACTTCAGTGCATCTTATTACACGTGTAATTTAAATGACGGTAAAAACCTTAGTGATGCATATCTAGCATCTAATGCCGAACTCAAGCTAGCCCACTCAAAAGGATCTAAATCCAGTTCTGCTTTAATTAGACCTGCGTCGGGAACCAACGTTGGTGAGTTTCCTTTCGATTTTGTTAGGTTATACACGAATCCTTCTTTCCAAAACTGGGGTGAAGCGGTCGACGGTTGGTACGATGATGTTAGAGGCACAGCAGAAAGTAATAAAGTAAGAGATGCATACGATTGCAATGGCTCAACTTTATTTACTGGAAGGATAGTTCGCTAATAAAACCATAAAAATAGGAAGGCAACTGCCTTCCTATTTTTTATGAGATTCACTTAATTAAAAGTCATCACTCTAAAAGTTGTGTTGACTGAAATTATTTCTCTGATGGGGGCAACTTCTCTGGAGAATTTTGCAAAAGCATCGCTTGCAAAACTTACCGTAGTGCCTTCTCCGAGCTCACCCATTGAAGATGCAGTAACGTAGGCAAAATGAGTTGAACCATTAATTGACCCTGAAATGATTCTATTGATCCCATAATTTCCTGTGACTAAATCCTCTTCTTCTTGCGTAGCCATCATTTTTTTATAAGAAGCAACGTATTTAGCCTCGTCGGCTACTTTTATGCCCCAAAACATAATGACATTTGATTCAGCTGAATTGCCACCAGCCACAATTGGAGACGATAACATTTGCCACTCAGGCTTTGTAATCTCAGCTCCTCTAGCTAGAAATCTTTGGGCAGCTGCACAGGTATTAAAAATCTCTGCAGTTTTATCCAAATCTTTTCCGCTTTTATAGTTGAAAGCAACGCCATGTGTGGCAGGATTACCACCGTTGAAATGCAAATCATTAAGGCTGATAACAGCTGGAATTTCTTTTCCACAATCAGATTCCATCAAAGATTGAAGATTCTGTACCACGGCAGCAGGATTCTCTGTAGAGAAGCCATAATGCGCAGTCATTGGCGGAGAAAGATGTCCGTCTGCAAAAGCATTAGCAGATAATAGACCAAACAATAAATAAATAGCTTTCATAACTTATTACTTAGTATAAATAATCTGACAATCTTCATAAGTGTCACTTACGGTTTCTGCCATTGCTAGAAGCTTCTGATAAATTGGAGCCCAGCTTGCTTGACCAGCAAAAAATTGATCAACAAGACCTCCGTGCTCACCGGCAGATCTAGCCAAACCTCTCACCATAAGAGCATTTTCGTGTTCTCCACCGCCAAAGGATTGGAAAACACCAAGCTCGAAATCTGGATTTGTTTTCTTAATCGCAGTTTCCAAGGCAGCCATAGTTGCAACATACTCTTGAACATCTTCAGGTTGCACAACAACTCTGGTGACCCTTTCAAAGCCTGGATTCAAAACAAACGGTTTTAAAGGCTTCCAAAAAGAAGAGTACATCGGCGTTCTCAATTTTTGCAAAGCTCTTGGTGAAGTGTATGGATCAAATGAGTTTGCATTTTCCATGGCATCTTCCATATTTCCGTATGCTGACCATACAAACATTTCACCCATGTAACGATTTCCAGATCTGGTTACACATGTACCAGCAACATCAGGATTCTGTGCTCCTAATAATTGTGAGTTCTTTTTCAAGAAATCAATGTACTCATTAGGATTTTCAGCCTTGACGTGAAAAGTTGTAAAGGCTCCATCTCCAGGGGCAACTTGCCCGAAAGATATGCTAGTTATTACCAGCATAAATAAAAGATATAAGTGTTTCATAATTACCTCCATGTACACTATTCAGCAGTATAAATAACCTGACACGATTCATACGTATCAGACACAATTTCGTCTGCCAGCGAAACTAATTTTAAGTAAAGTGCTGTCGATGCAGCTCCAGCATAACCTCTATCAATGATATCGCCTGCATCTTCCGAATTAGCATGAGAACCCCTAACGTGAAACTCCTGCTCTGAGTAACCTCCGCCAAAAGGTTGAAAAATACCTACACTAAAGTCGTTACCTTCAGCCTTTACAGCCTTTTCAAACTCCATTGCTGTAGCCATATACTCCTCTAAATTTTCTCTATCGATCTTGACTCTGTTAAGCCTATCAAAAGAAGAAGGACGGATTGGAAAGTCTTTTAGCGGTTTCCAAAAAGTTGAGTATTTAACTTCCCTCAATTTTTGCAGAGCTCTTGGTGCTGAGGCAGGATCATAAGAATCTCCTCCTTTCATTGCGGCAGCCATCGAGCTAAATGCATTCCATACAAACATTTCACCTGTGTATGAATTTCCTGTTCTAGTTACGCATACTCCAGCTACATCAGAACCTACAGCTTCAAAAGCTTGAGGATTATCTTTTAAGTAATCGATATACTCTTGAGGATCATCAGTTTGAACATGTAAGGTTGAAAAGGCTCCAGCCGGAGGACCGTTTTGGGCAACAATAAAGCCGGATAAAACCAGCATTGCCGTAAGTTGTAAAAATTTCATATTTCTCTCCTAAAAATTTTTTACGGCCTTTAACTATAGTGAAAAATCTATGGTTATGGAATGCTAAAATGAAAGATATATGAAGACCAATTATTGGCTAGTTTATTTCACAGTTTTGGCATCTATTTTTTTGCTTAGTTGTCAAAGCGAACCCGCTGAAAAAGAAGATCGATTGATAATTGATGTTGCTGCAATAGACGATGTTTTTCCTCAGGCTCAAGGCATAAACATCTACAAAACTTGCTCAAAAGGGAAAGATTTCTCAAATAAAAATTTAGAAACTTTACTTAGGGGATGGAACGAAGTGATGGAAGAGTTAAAGAATCCATCGGTAAGGTCATCTTTATTCAAAAAAAGCAGATCTGAGGTTCTCATTTGGAACGAGACATGGACTGATAAGGATACAAGAAATGAATTCGAGGCAATGTGGCAAGAGCTTTATAATGAAAGATGGAGCGTTAGGTTCAATACAGTCCTGATGTGTAACGAAGAAATTGAAGAAACAACAGAAATAGTATTCTCCAAAGAGCCTGATGTGGAGTGGTTGGGTCTTCCGCCGCATTATTCAATGTTCGTCTCTTGTAATTTTAAAGACGATAACGACCTTAATTTGGCTTTAAAAATTCTTTCAACCGTGGATGATGCGAATCCTGTAATTTTCTCGAATTCACATCGCTACAATGTAGAAATTACCGACGGCAATAGATTGATTTTTTTAGGCAATGAAAGATTTGATTTCATTTGGAGCAACTTTTGGTTAAATAAAAAAGAACGCGATGAGACTAAGAAGAGGATGGACGAGAGTTTTATTTTTGAAAATTTGTCGCTCTATTTCAATTGCAAAGTTGATGAATTTTCCTACGAACCCATAAAATCAGTAATTCAAGATATATAAAATGTTGGATCATCCAAAACAGTTAACAAAAGAATTTATTTCGAATTTGTTTAATCGCGAAGAATCAGATTTAGATAGTTTTGAGTTTGAACCGGTGGGTTCTGGCCAAGTTGGAGATTGTTATCGAATAAGCCTGAATTGGAATGATGTAAAAGATTCTCCTGTTTCATTGATTTTAAAATGTCCTGCTGAAGATGCGTCAAGTCGCGAAACCGCGAGAAATCTACATCTGTATGAAATAGAAGTATCGTTCTATCAACACTTATCTGCAAGATGCTCTGCAAGAGTTCCAGAGCCTTATTTTGTAGATTACGATCCAGAAACAAGCGACGGTATCTTGTTGCTGGAGGATATGCACCCTGCCAAACAAATTCCTCAGATGGATGGTTGTTCCAGAGATGAAGTTGCCATGGTTTTAAAAGAAGCCGCAGCACTTCATAAAAGTTATTGGAACGATGAAACTTTACTAACTTATCCCTGGCTTACCTACAGCATCAGTGAAGAAAGAAAAAAATTTGCTGCTGAGCTTCTTCCCGCCGTCTATCCCGAATGGAAGAACAGGTACGAAGGAAGAATATCAAAAGAAATTTTCAAGATGGGTGATACCTTACTAGCCAACTACGATACGTATGCTGATGTAAGAGAGGGACCAATGACATTAGTTCAAGGTGATTTGAGACTGGATAATCTGCTCTTTGCCGATAGAAATAACAGAGCAATCCTTTTAGACTGGCAAACTGCTGCAGTTGGCTTACCTTTAAACGATGTTGCTTATTGCATATCAACAAGTTTTCTAGATCCTGACGAAAGAGCTAATAATGAGAAAGATTTAGTTAAAGGGTATTACGATTTACTTGAGGTTAGTGATAGTTACAGTTTTGAGCAGACCTGGGATGATTTTCGCCGTGCTTCCTTTGTGGGCTTTTTAATGGCTGTTTTATCTGCAATGATTGTGGAGAGAACCGACCGCGGCGATGAAATGTTTGCTGTGATGGCAGAAAGATCAGCCTGGCAAGCTTTGCACTTAGATGCATTATCATTTTTAGAGTAAAAAATGTTTGAAAACATAAAATTTGCAAATCCTTTTTCTAACTTGCCTAGTAATTTTTATACGAAGCAGAGTTGGTCTTCGTTTGATCAGCCTTTTTTACTTCACTTCAACCATGGCTTGGCAAAAAGTTTGGGTATCAATGACGATCCGGAAGAATTGATGCAAATTTTTAATGGCAGTAAAAGTTTTAATAAAGCTTCTCCCCTCGCAATGGTTTACGGAGGTCACCAATTTGGCAATTGGGTCAATCAGCTGGGTGATGGCAGAGGTATTCTTTTTGGCCAAATTGATTCGTCCGAAGGATTGATTGATCTTCATATTAAAGGAGCAGGTAAGACTCCTTATTCGAGATTTGGTGATGGCAGAGCTGTTATCCGTTCATCGGTGAGAGAACATTTGTGCGGAGAAGCCATGTTTGGATTAGGCATTCCAAGCTCCAGATCTTTAATGCTTTTCGGCAGTAACGAGCCGGTGATGCGAGAAGACACAGAACGTGGAGCAATGATTGTAAGAACAGCTAAAACACACATTAGATTTGGGCACTTTGAATATTTCCATCACAACAAAATTACAGATGGCGTGAAAACTTTGCTAGATCATGTCATTGACTGTTATTACCCAGATACAAAACAAGATGCCGATAAATACTTATTATTTTTTGAAGCCACAGTGAAAAAAACAGCTCATATGGTTTCAGCTTGGCAGAGTGTTGGATTCAATCATGGAGTTATGAATACCGATAATATGTCCATTCTCGGTGAAACTTTTGATTACGGTCCTTATGCTTTCATGGAAACTTATGATCCTAAGTACATTTGCAACCACACCGATTCCCATGGACGCTACAGCTTTTCAAATCAGCCAAGCATTGCAGAATGGAACTGCTATGCGCTTGCCTCGGCTCTAATTGATTTGTTCAGTGAAACAGAATTAAGAGATATTTTGAGTAAATTTAATGATTATTTTTACGATTCCTTGATTAAAAAATATAGAAAGAAACTTGGCTTTAAAAGCGCTCAGGATAGCGACTATGATCTTCTTCTTGGTCTATTTGAGATTATGGAAACAGAAAAACTCGACTATACCAATACCTTTAGAAAGCTATCTAAAATCATTTCATCTTCGGATAATTTTCAATTATCTGAAAAATTATCCCTATGGGTTGATTCCTATAAAGATAGATTGAGTAAAGACGAAAATAGTGTTGAGGAATCAAAGATATTGATGGACAAGAATAATCCAAGATATATTCTTAGAAACTATCTAGCTCAATTAGCTATCGAGGATGCAGAGCAAGGAAAAGCAGAAAAAATAGATGAGTTAGCTAAAGTATTAAATAACCCTTACATTGATCTAGGTAAGTCGATGGATAAGTATTGCGAGCCTGCTCCGAAGGAGCAACAAAATCAACAGCTTAGTTGCTCGTCCTAGCAGATAGAGAAGAGAAACAGGTCCTGCAAACATTTTTTAATCCCATCAGACCATGGCGATCCTTGTCGAAAAAATGCAGTGGAAGTTTCTTTTTGCAGTTACTACAGCGATTAGTCACTCTATATGATAACTTGAGAAATAAAGTATCCGATAGAGAAACCTGTCGTAAAAAATAACATGATGAGAAGGTTTCTGAGCTTTTGGAAATTTTCGTAATCCATAATTTTCTGTTCTAGATTAGACCCTTCAGGTATATATTGGGAGAAACTGAAGGGTCTAGGGGGAAATGTTCTAATAAATTGATTAGACTAGGCTAAAACTTGCCAGTCCTAGGCTGCCTAGATAAATCAAAAATCCCAAGCAAAAAGCTAGTCCTACGCTACCGGTAAAAACTTGGAAATTAATCATTTATATTGCTCCTTTAAAATTGTTAATATGTTCAAAATCTTGAATGCATTATAGGGAAAGTTATACGACCAAGTGATCTAAAAGAGTGCATTTTTGTTAAATGCGTGCAAAATAAGATTGATTTTATATATATGTAACTAAAAGTTATTAAAAAAGCGTTTTTTTATGCTTTTTTAGGAAAATAAGATATGAAAAGAATTGAAATAGACAACCCAGGTGGGCTAGATAACCTCAAGTTTGTAGATGCAGAACAGCCAAAACCTCAGAATGATGAGGTTCTCCTCAAAGTTTCGCATAGTAGCCTTAATTATCATGACCTTCTTGTCGCTCTTGGCTTTATTCCAACTGAGGATAAAAGAGTACCTCTTGGAGATGCTGGATGTACCGTCGAA
>VMHT01035100.1_pt1 | contig 23348 bp, 21 predicted proteins | sample 4693611 | NCBI WGS metagenome assembly VMHT01 (sample SAMN12280063, study PRJNA550983) | marine metagenome | isolation source: seawater sampled from same location over 5 years 0.02-0.2 micron viral filtrate | place: USA: collected off the coast of southern California halfway between the port... ...
AACTTGCCTACTGCTTTGCTGACAGCCTCCATCTCGCTTTCCTCCACCTGTAGATCCCCGTCGCATTGCAGGTCCAGGATTCCGCAGAACGCTTGAAACACCTCAAGTGGACCAAGAGCTTTACCCTCCGGAGTCTTCATCCAGTTTTTGCCGAAAAACAGACGACTCGCAGTGGCAGGGAGGGTGTAGGGGCAGGTTGCCATCGCTTCTTCGTCTTTATTGGCCGCCGCGATAACCAAGTTCACATAACCGATAACCATTAAAACTTTCGGCCCCGGCTCTTTCAGCTTGCCGGTACGGAATCCATGAATCTGACTGCTGTGTAGGCAGGGCTCCCCCAGGGCCAGGTCAGCCAGCTTCATTAACTGGGGCTGGGTCCACTGCGAAGCAAAGATTGACCACTTGCTTTGCCACTGTTTATGACCTTTCGGCATCAGTGACGAAGGGAGCAGGCTTGCCGGCTCAGGGTGGCCGTCCATGGGTCGTATAAAGCAAGGGGAACTCGTCTGGCGAGAATAAACCTATTTACCTATTTCAAATCAGCATAAATAAGGACAGGTTTCGCCTTCGGCTGGAAATCCCGTTCTATCGGGCCCATCGAACTGGGTAGCGCCGTAAAAATACCTAGACCGTAATTGGATAAATACCTAAAAAAAGCTCTGAGGGGGTGTGTTGTAAGTTTTGTCCTTTAATTCGAGAACCCCTGCAATTACTGGGATTCCAATGGCCAGAAATTATTAGACTCACCTGAGACTTGTCCGTTATTACCCGTTTCATGGCCAAAACCCCCTTCATGTCCGTTATTGGCCGTTAATGTCCGGAAACTAATTAGTGGCCATCGAGACTTACCAGTCATACCAAGCGATCTCGAATAAAAGGACATTTTTCTCAACACACCCGGTCAGCTTTTTTCAGCCCAGTAGGAATAGCTCGGCCTCCCTGCCTTGCTGGTAGTGGTCGTTCTCACTCGATGGATCTTCAGCCCAGGAACTGAGAGCAGCTCACTCAGTAGCCGCCTGACCTGCCTGGACGACATAGACAACGTATTCGCAATATCTTCTCCACTCATCGCGTTGCTCTCGTCGCGGCCTTGCAGCAGTTGCAGCAGGTTGCGGGATCCTTCGCGCAGCTTGTTCAATGAGTTCGCATCCCCGTTGTTCATCGTTTCAATTTGGAAGCTCAAGTCTTCCGTGCTTCCACTTAATAGGAAGGTGTCTCCGCCTTGTGTCACACCGGTCCGTGGCTTCAGCACCTTGAGCAAAAACTTCGGCTCATCCTTCTCGCTATTGGGATCTCGGATGATGCCCCAGATGTCGCTGGTGCCCGCTCCGATAAATGCAGAGCCATAAAGGTCTTGCATCCCAATATCAGACCGTGGCCCAGACTTGTGCATGTTGCTCTTGCGCAGGTGGTGGGTGAGCACGATCGCGCAGCCACACTCCGCCGCCAGGCTGTTCAGCAAATACATGTAGGTGCCTATTTCGGTCTCGTTTAGGTCCGCCCCACCGCCGAACAGCGACACCATGGAGTCCATCAGCACATATTTGGCGTTGTGCTCTGTGATCCACTGGCGCAACTCAGGGAACATTCCAGCGTTGAACTTGAACTTCACCGCCACTGATTGTTTGGGCACGTTCAACTGCATCAGCTGGTTCTTGGCCCACATGTTTGAGTCCGACTCGTCCTTCTGGACAATCAGCACATTTCCCTTCGTGGTCTTCAATGCACCTGCAAACAGTGACCCGTTGGCTGCGGCCTCTGCCATTCGGTAGATCAGCACTGACTTTCCCACTCCCCCGTCGCTGCCAACGATCGTCAGGGCGTTGAACGCCAGTAATCTTTCGATCGCGACTTCAATCGGTTTTGCATTTCCGACCACGTCTTCCCAGAAGCCCTCAGGGGTAGGTGCTTTCTCTTCAAACAGGTGTTGCACCAAAACCTTCATCTCCTTTTCTGAACAGTCCAGGGCCTTACCTAAATTCTGATAGGCCGCTTGGCGTTCCAGTGGCGTGTCCATATCATCGATCTCTTCCATGGCCTTTTTGAAGGCCTCGACCTTTTTGAGTACAGAAACCTTGAGCTGGGTGTGATCAATGCCGGTCGGTGGCTTAGCCCACTTCGGCGGTTTCCAGCCATTTTCAACTGCAAGAGCCCATGCTGCACCCCATGGCTGCACTTCCTCACCACCAGTTCCGCTGTTGATTAGTGATTCTGCGAACGAGTGCAGTGAACCACCGTTGACCGGTTCGCTGCCTTGGGAGCCATCCCAATCAGACTTTTTGTCCCAGTCGCCTCCTTCGAGCCAGGCCCTGAAAATCGACCAATCATCAATGCCTTTCGCAAGACTCAGTACGAGACGGCGCATCACTCCGTAGTGGCCAGCAAAACCAGTCCCAGCTTTGCCTCCCCGGTATGGCCAATACTTCTGCATCTGCCTGAGCAGCTTGACTTTTCGGCCTGGACTTAACAAATCCATTGCGGATTGGTCTGATTCTCTGCTGGTGGTGCTCGTCTCCTCTTTGTTTACCTTGAGATGCTTTGTCGCCATGTGGCGCACCAAACCGAAAATCATCCACTCAGGCAGCTCCGGTATCTCAACGTCAGCCGGGCTACTGCCCTCTTGCCATCTATAGAAATACTCGTCTCCTATGGGATGCTTACCCTCGATGACGGCATGAAACATCGTCGTCTCGTCCGGCTTGTCCTTGTCTCCTTTCTTTTCGTAAAGAAACTCAAAACCCTTGGTCGGCATGTCAGCTCCGGGAATTGAAAACCCCTTTAGAAGTTCAGTCCATGCCTCTGGCACTTGCATCAATGCCCTAAATCGTCCCGGTCTGCCGCTGGTGTTGATGGGTGACGGGGGTAGGTCACTGACCGGTCGGGAGAACAGCGTCTCGAAATCGATCGATGCAGATTTAATGATTTCTCCTGTGGGTGAGACTTCCTCTCCATCGAAATCAAGCCAACAAAGCCGCCCTACTTTCGATCCAGTCATCAGCCCGATCCCTGTGTAGATCGGCTCTGATGCCTTTTTTGCCAGAGCTTTTTCAGCTGACAGCCATTTAGACGGGTCGCTGTTCCAATTCGTCTCAATCGGTCTCTTATTGACAACACATATAAATCGAGCCGACTCAGGCAAACCAGCCAATGGACCCAAACCAATCACCTGATCACTTGATTGTTTTTCTCGCATCTGAGATGAATATGCAGACGGTTTCTAGGCTCACCTAAACAGACTGGCCACTTAAGTAAGTATTAAGAGGATCTGGTTTTGGCCGAACCCGTTGAGCCAACTAAAGGTAGATCGAGTAGACCGGTCACGACTTCGAGTTTTCTGGTTGCCGGATCCTGCCTACATCGGTATGTTCCGTGCGAGCCGAGGCTCCTCAAGTCCATTCTTCCCTTCTATGGCGGTTTTTCTTTTGATTCCACTTCTCGCAGCCTTGACCCGTCATCGCCGTAGTCCCCTCAAAAGCAGCCCGAACTACACCGGTCTGTATATGTGATGGCCAACATCATTTTTTCGTGGGATGACGACGAACTAAAAGAAGCTTCGTCTGATGCTCTTCTTTTCAACCCTGAGCAGCTTCAGGCCATGGCTCTTCGTTATCTGAAGGCTTTGGTCTTTCAGCACGAAGCGATCGAGATTTACTATCTCATCAACATGGTCACTAATGAGAATTGTGACTTCATCGGCGTTTTCACCGCCTATGTCGAAGATCGGCAGATTCTCAGCCACTTACTGACCGTTCTTGACAACGTTTCATGCGAGTTTGAGCCACCCAACAATGAAGTTGTTGATGCTGCACTTGATGTGGCAGCCAGCGAACGCGGGAAGCTCAAGCATCAACTGAACGTCAATCTGCTCGAAGATCTTTTCGAGAAATCCGAACCCGACATTGACCCAGACACCAATGGAAAACCGTTCTAATCAAGGCCAAGCCAAAACCCGCGCTCCGGGCGAAGGTATCCACTTTTTCAGCCACACGCTTAGCCGGTATTTGCGCCCTGCTGATTGTTACGACATGGACGACAAAGAACTTGGCATCCTATGGGCCGAGTGCAAAGCGACCGCAAGCCGCGATGACGACAAGATCAAAATCGGTCGTGTTCGTAGCGCCAAAACTTTTGAACAGCTATGTGAACTTATCCTTGAGGGCAAGGTCGAGTCATGATCAAAGACAGTATTAGCAAAAACTTTGCTTTAGTCGGTGACAGGTTTGCTGCTGACATGGAAACGGCACTCGCTCCTGAGTGTTTCAAAGGTAGGGATTGTGTTCGTCTCTTTCAGGCCTATAGCCCTGATCATGAGTTCTCGATTGATCTAGCCCAGTTGGATGACGATGAGTGGTCTGAACTGAAATTCAATCTCGAAAATCCAGATCTGAACACCATTTGGCACAACGCCAATTTTGATTTAAGGGTGTTGCAAGCCTGTGGAATCAATGTTGGTGGTCATATCGATGACACCATGTTGATGGCATACCTGCTCACCAATGGGCAGGTGGTCGATTCCAAGTTCAAATCAAACGTTTCACTTGCAGCTTGCGCATTCCGTCAACTCGGGCAGCAAGTTTCCAAGGAATTGCAAGCTCAGGACTGGATGAACAAGTCTCTAAGCGAAGAGGATTTCACCTATGCAATGAATGATGTTCGAGTTACCTGGCAACTTTTTTGTCACATGGAACCGCAGATCTTTGAACACGATCTAGCGCGTGTCTACGAGATCGAATTGAAAGCCCTGCTTCCGACCATCCAGATGGAATCAACAGGTCTTCACATGGATCGATCGTTGATCGACAGTCAGATGCTTGAGCTTGACGAGACTCGCAATGATTCCCAGTCAGAGTTCGTCAATGAGTTGCATGTTCAGCTCATGGATCACGGGCATGACGGTCTGCCGACGTTGTCCAATGGCCTGGTCAACCTGAACAAGAAATCGACGAAGGACGCCGAGGGCAACAAAATTCCTGCCGGTTTCAATCCAGGCAGCTCCGCCCAGCTCCTCGACGTTTTCAAAAAGATCGGGATCGAGCCTAAGGACAGGACTGGTAAGCCCTCTGTTAATCAGCAGCTACTTGCCGACTACAAGGAATACCAGATCATCCGGACCTACTTGGTTTGGAAGAAAGCCGACAAGCACCTGCAAATGTGCAAAACGCTGATTAAGCATCAGCAGGAAGACGGGCGGATCTATGCCCGATTTAATCAATCGGGTACGTTTACGGGCCGTTACAGCAGCAGCACTCCCAACTTGCAGAACATCCCCAGAGGTGAATTGCGCTATGTGTTCACTGCGCCTCCAGGCCGTGAGCTAGTTGACCTCGATTACACCGGTATGGAGCTGGTGGGTCTGTGCTCAAAGCGAGTGGCTAATGAGCCCGCCATGGCTAGTGCATTCATTGAAGGCAAAGATGTTCACCGATCGACTGCCTCGAAGATGTTCTCGCTTCCAGAAGACGAGATCACAGATGAACAGCGCCGTCTCGCTAAAAGCGTCAACTTCGCTGCGGCTTACGGATCATCGCCTGGTGGAATCGTTGCTTACTTTCAAAGCCTTGGAATGACGATTTCCCTTGAGCAGGGCACGGACTTTCTGAATGCCTGGATTGAAGCCTATCCCAACATCTACAAGTGGCATAACACCTGTAAAAACTTGGTCGATGCTGGTGAACCGGTTCGCATGGTTGATGGTCGTCGTTGCTTTCTTAACGGTGTCCGATCAAAGCACACGATTATGTGCAACAACATCGTTCAGGGATCTTGCGCTTCTGCAATGAAGCTTGCTCTCTACGGCATCTACAACGCCATGCCTGGCATTGATTCCAGTGCCCGCCTGGTCGGTGTCATCCATGATGAAGTTCTTATCGAGTGTGAGAAAGGTAAAGGACAGGCCATTCTGGATATGGCTAGGGCTCACATGATTCAGGCCGGTAGTGAGATCTTCGGATCGTCTGTCTCTTTCGCGGCTGATGGTGGGATCGGCAATAGCTGGGGAGCCGCTAAGTCATGAGCCAACACGATCCAGTAGTCGAAGCAAAGATCAAAAGGGGATCAGGCAAACCCAAATATCAGATTGGCGATGTTGTCTTTCGAGCTACCAGACCGTTTGCTCGATACCACGACGAAGAAGAACCGGGGCGGGTAATCAGTGTCTATACGAAGCGAAATGAACGCGGCGCGTATTACTTCTACTACGACGTTTTGTGGGGCAGCTCCAGAAGGCCATCGACCCACGCGCAACACCGGCTCAAGCTCATGACCATCTCTCCTTCTCAAGAAAAATGATTCTTTCTGACTCCACGCTTCACGAATTCGCCCGTAACGGGTTGGTTTCTCCTTACGAACCTGAGAACATTCAGGGCTGCTCCATCGACTTGACTCTTGGAGACACGATCAAGGTTGAAACTCCAAAAGGCTTCAACAGTGTTTTTGAAGAGATCGAGATTAAGAGCAATCCCTTCCTGTTAATGCCGGGTCAGTTTGTACTCGCTTCTACTGCAGAGAAGATCAAAGTGCCAAACAACCACTGCGCAAGTTTGCTGCTCAGATCCACTGCCGCTCGCGCTGGGTTCGAGCATTCATTTTCAGGATGGTGCGATCCGGGGTTTGAGGGAGAGCTTGTTTTAGAACTTCGCAACAACCTGCAGAATCACACCCTCGAACTGATGGCCGGTATGCGCTTGGTCCAGCTGGTGGTTCACAAGCTTGATCGGAACGCAAGTTCCTACGAATTGCGTGGCCACTATCAGCATCAACGCGGTGTGGTGGAGAGCAACAACTTTTTTGATCGTCTTGCAGCCTGACCATGATTAACAAAGCACAGCACCCTGATCACTATTGCACTGGGGAGATCGAGTGTATTGATTCCATTCGAGCTTCGCTTTCTCGCGAGGGCTTTCTCGGCTACTGCAAAGGTAATTTGCAAAAATATATCTGGCGCTATGAGAAAAAACACGATGATCCCCTCGAAGATCTTCTCAAGGCAAAAGACTACTTGGAGTGGATGATTGAGGAGTTTTCAGTAAAATGAATATAGTTATGCAGCCTGCGTGGACCAATCCACCAGATCTGAAGTCCTTCGCAAGCTTCATGAAGCTGTGTCTAACGCAACGGCGGGTGAAATCCACCGTGCTACTGACTTCCTTACTTTTGCACGTTCGGTCAGATTGGGAAAAAATGACCTTCGTAAGAAGGGAAGATCTCGTTAAGCTAACCCTCAAATTTTGTTGATCGCATGGTTGACCGGTCGATGGATCTGCTCATGGAAATCCAGGCATTATTAAAAGAAACATGTCTAAAGCTTGACAAATCCTCCGATTCCTTAACTGGATCAGACAGCGAGGTAACCAGATTGCTTGCCCTCCTCAACTACTTAAAAACTGTTCACTGGCTTATTGACCCTCACGATGACTGACCTCGAAATCGATCGTTTGCTTCGTAGCTGGTGGTCTGGACTCGATGAATCCGGGCTGCCGAGCGAAAAAACCATTCATCTCATAACCCGCTTCACTCGCTTCCTGTTGGAAGCAGAGGCAGAGCGTGTTGCTTCTTTCGATGATCCACTCAACTGAGCTAAAGCATGACCCGTTTGCTCACGATCCCTCAGGCGGCTGAAATTCTCAACGTCTCCCAAAGCCACATTTACCAGCTGATCTACGAGGCCGATGCCACCAAGCAAAGCAGGTGGAAGCATGGCCGCGAGATCATCACGCTTTCGCAGAAGAGCGCATTGCGCCGGACCCTACGCATCAACGTGGCTGCCATCCTCCCGGTTGAATGACTTTTCAAGTTGCCCCCGTACCTTGACTTGGTTGCGGAGAATCGCATCAAGTGCTGAGGTTGCCAACTTATTAGGGTCAATCCAGCGTCGATAGGTCTCGGTGTGCTCTTTTTGGCTGTGACCCATAACCGCCGCCGCGGTGAACACTTCCAACTCACTACCGCCGTTGCGCCATAGCCTGCCGGCGTATGCGTGGCGCAGTGCGTAAGGCCTCCATTTGATGCCCATTTTTATGCGCATCTTGTTCAGCCATTGCGAGCAGCCGTCATTGCGATCGACGTTGCGCTCTGACTCAGGACGTTCTGTCTTGAGGCGCAGGTCAAACATCTCAACCCACTCAAGCTGTTGGGGAATCACTGTCCGGTAGCCGGTTTTGGTTTGGTCATCAACTTGCACCAGCCAGATCCCGTCGTCGTTTTGGAGCAGCCGTGCCTCGTCGCACTCATGAGGCCGCAGTCCGTAGGTGGCCATCATTCCGAAATACCACTTGTAAGGAGCAGGTGCGGTCATGACCCAATCAATAATCTCGTCATCGCTCGGTACGTCGGTCGGATCCATCGCTGATTTTTTAGTCAGTGGCACTCCAACCTCGGGGAACTCGATCCGGCAGATCTGCGCGATGTCCCTCAGTAAGTAATAGAGCTTTTTGTATGTGTACTGATCACGCTCGTATTTGGACAAGGCCTGTTCCAGGGCCTGGGGCGTGACTTCATCCTCCATGGGCATGAACTTCAAAGTGCCCATGTAGTTGACCTTCCAGGTTGATTCGCTGGTGCGACCAAGCGTCACCTTTTTTCTGTAAAGGGCTCTTATTGCTGCTGCCCATTTCTTTGGTGTGTCGCGTCCCGGCACTGCCGGCTTGGGAGCTTGAACCGACCAATCCGACCAGTTCCACTGACCCAAGTTCAGATCAGCTATCGCCTTTTGCATGAGCTTTTTGGCCTTGGCTCGGTTGCGCTCGGTATCGACCATCTGCAGGGAAACCCGTTGCTGCTTCATTTTTCCGCTGCCGTCTTTGGCGGGGAACATGCCGAGCAGGTAGAGGCGATCGTTTTTGACGTTGATATTCATGGGTTGAGCTGAGCCCATCCATACAACTTAGTTTTGCGTTGTATGGGAGCGGCCTGAGATGTACTACGCCATCCATTGTTGTACGAAAGTATGGATTTTGGGGGTCTGCTCCGACTATGGACGAACTGTCCCATCCATAAAAAATGGCCTAAAACGGCCCAAAAGAGCGTAAAACGCTCAAAAGAAAAGGGGCCGTTTGGCCCCCGTATCTGCTGGTATGACTGGCTTCTTCAGCTGGCCAGGGCGATCTCCAATTTCTCCCTTAACTCGCCGGAGTTATACGTTTTTTTAGTGGGTGACAGGGGTTTGCTTCTCTTCCATACTGGTATCCATACCGTTTGAGCGGAGAAAACCTTATGGACGGAGTTGTATGAAAGACACCTTCGAGAAAGGCGGTTTATGGATTCAGAGATCACGCCATCGGGAGGGTCCGCCACTCGTTTTTACCTGCTGCTACAAGGGCAGTTCGTGGAGTGTCACAGACCCAAAAACCCTGCTTAAGCGTCTGCGAATCAGCACAAAGACCCCTACAGGGGATGCTCTGAGGGAATGGCTGGTCGAGCCGAAACCGGTGGTTGAACAGAAAGATCCCACAAGCGAGACCAAGATGATCACTTAAAAGTGACTAATCTTAGGTATCCGCACAGGTACTTTGTCCGACGATTACACCTGGCAATTCACCATCGAGAAGGTGCGTAGGGAGGTACAAGAATGCACCAGTATTGAGGCGATGCGAGAACTATCTTTGGAAACAATTATTCTGATGGAGAAGCAACGCCGCTGGTTCGTAAGCCAGTTCAAAGAGCATGACGATCAACCTTCGTGACTTCTTTTACTGGTTCGATTCAGGGCGCAACGCTAATCAGAATGCCGCTGTCGATTTGCTCTTGGAGCAACTTCCTTCCTCACTAAAACGTGACGATGCTGCATGGGTGCGGCTGTACCGGAAACCGGTACGGGTTCCACAAGATGAAATGCCTTCGGCGGCCATCGACTTGATTTGTGAGTTTGAAGGCTTCAGGTCCCATCCCTATGACGACGGCATGGCGGTCGCCACGATCGGCTACGGCTCAACCTTTTATGAAGACGGAATGCCGGTGGAATATTCGGACAGTCCGATTGACGAACCGACCGCTCGTCGGATGATGCTCAACATCGCCAAGACTGATTTTTGGGATGTGTTGCGCGTTCGCATTCCCTACTGGAACGAAATGACCGAAGGGCAGAGGGGTGCTCTCTTGTCTTTCGGATACAACGTGGGCTCGGGCTTCTACGGTTCACCTGGATTTGCCACCATCACTCAAGTCTTAAGCGACAAAGCATGGGACGAGGTTCCTGACGCCATGCGGCTCTACGTCAATCCGGGCACCTCTGTCGAAGCAGGTTTGCGCCGTCGCCGCGAAGCTGAGATTGCTATGTGGACAAGTTAGGCAATACCCGCAGACACTCCAGCTTCAATCATTGTGCTTCTAGTGCTGCGATCCGTGCTTCTAATTGTTCAATGCGTGCCATTGCTTCCTGCAAAGCACCGAAACCTTTTGTCATTATGATACTATTTTTTACTGATTTTTGACCAGGGACCATGGCTTCTTCATCATCTAGGTCATCAGTATCAACAAGTTGAGGGCAAATTTCTTCTACTTCCTGAGCAATAAAACCAAGTAGTTTTTCCGGTCCAAAACCAACATCTTCAATGAAGTTAAAATTGACGAGTCTTAACGCCTTCACATCGTCCCATTGAGACTGAGCGTCAACGATGTTTTCTTTTAGCCTTTCGTCAGACAAACTGGTGTATTGATTTGCAGTATTCTGGACACCACCAGTAGTACGGACTCGAAATACCTCAGCGCCATCAGCTTGGTCAGCTCTACTAGAACTTCGATAACCAGAAATAATATAACGATTAGTACTGCTACCTTGGGCGGTCTTAAAAATATGTGCTCTTGTTGGAGCACCTTGTGCGGAAAAAATCTGTTGACCACTACTTTGAATCTGATGCCTACGATTACCACCAGTTATAAGAGCCATATGATTAGTACCGATTCTATACATTCCAGTATCGTCATCACCGTTAAATTTGAAAGCAGCATTATTTTGTGTACCGTTACCAGCCCGAACTCTTTCCGATGCCTGAAGATTAACAAGTGAAAGAGTACCATTTCTGTTTAAGGTATAACGAGTGGTCGTATTTTCACGAATGTTAAGATTGCCAGCATTTAGGTCAAGATATAAGTGAGAACCATTAAAGAATAGTTCCGCATCGTCACCAGATCCAAGGCGAAGGATATCGTTGTCAGCTAAGTCAATAGCACTACGGAAATTTGCAACGCCATTAAATGTGATTGTTCCGGTAGCCGTATCGTTCGCATCGGAACGTAGGAATGAGCCGCCCTGGATGCCATCGACTGTGTCTGCGTCTAGGCCAGAACCACTACCGTCGTTGCCAGCGTGCCATACCTTATTAGTACCTGCTGCAAAAACATTTTGCCCCGTATTACCGAGATATATGTTTTTATTGGTTGCGTACCAATTGATATAACAACTACCATTTGAAGGGCCATCGATATGCAGGTTGCTGCTGCAGCGAATGCGTGCAATGTTACTACTGTTCGAGGAAGACCACCCGCCGATGTATAGATGAGTGCTATACGAAGCACTTCTGTCAACTTCTATAGCATGGCCGTTGTCTGATGAACCGACATTTATCTTGTTGCTGACAGTTAGATTGTTGCTAATATTAAAGTCCTGAAAATATCCGTTGTCCCAGTATCTACTCGATGTGCCAATTGTTCCTGTATTATTACCAGAAGGTCTGATAATACCACTGTCTTCAAGAATTATTCGATCGGCTCCATTGTCTTGGAACACAATGCCGTTCTGCTTTAAGTTGTAATACAACCAGCCATTTGAACTAAAGTGAATACTTACATCATCACTACTACCAAAGTCTAAGTATTGGTTATCAGATAAATCTATGTTACCACGGATATTGACCCTCCCATTAAATGTCTTAGTATTTGATATAGTTTGATCGCCGGTTGTTCGTAATACTGTGCTATCAACGTGGACAGAATCAGCAGTAACATTGATGCCACTGCCTTGACCAACATTAAGAGTTCTATCTTGAGAAAGTGTTCCACCACCGGTCAATCCGCTGCCAGAAATAACTGAACGCCCGCAGTTGGTAGAGGTACTTGCTGTGACTGCGTTACCATTCAAAGTACCTACAAATGTAGTAGCTCTGATTTTGTTTTCGCTTGGATTAAATCCAATAGTTGATTCGTTGTCTGTCTTTAGACGTTGGTTAGTAGCAGTGGCTTTGTCATCATCAATAAAAACAGGCCGATGCCATGCGTTGCCTGTATCGTGGTCAATACGAGCATTTGTGGCATTAGTTGCGGTGGTTGCAGTAGAAGCATTGCCGGTGCAACTTGCAGAAGAACCAGTAATGTTGCTGCTAATTGTTGCAGGTAAGCGGGCATCAGAAATAGTCCCCGTGTTTAGATTGCCTGCGTTTCGATAGTAACTGCCGTGCTGACCATCGAGCTGATCAGCATTAGTTGCAGTAGCTGCATTGCCGGTGCAACTTGCAGAAGAACCCGTGATGTCACTGCTAATAGTTCCAGGTAGGCGAGCATCAGGAATAGTTCCCGTGTTTAGATTGCCTGCGTTTCGATAGTAACTTCCATGTTGCCCGTCTAGCGTATCAGCATCAATATTGAGTGCATCAATATCAGCTTTTGTCTGGTCCGCAGTAGCTCCAGACTCAATACCGTTCAACTTGGTGTGATCAGCATCAGTAAAAACATTGCTATCACTAGCAGAGCCTACAAGAGTTCTGATTTCAGCGGCTGTCTGGTCTGCTGTAGCTCCGGCCTCGATATTATTTAGCTTGGTCTTGTCTGCACCGGTCATCAGGCCGGAATTACCACCTGCTGCGACATTGGGCAGTGTCGCGTTAGTTCCAGTCGAAGATGCAATCGTTCGCGTGGAAGCTGTGTAGCTCAGATCAGTAGAGCCATCTGGACCGGCGGGGCCTTGTGGGCCAGTAGACCCGGTAGGTCCAGCCGGTCCCTGAGCACCCGTATTTCCGATGGGTCCCTGTGGACCTGTATTTCCTACGGGTCCTTGGGGTCCGGTTGGGCCTGCAGGACCTTGAGCACCCGTATTTCCGATGGGTCCCTGAGCACCCGTATTTCCGATGGGTCCCTGGGGACCTGTGTTTCCTACGGGTCCTTGAGCACCCGTAGCACCCGTAGCACCCCTTAAATCAGTTGTCGAAAAACTGAGGCCGTCGTCTGATGTGAAAAAGATGCGACCGCTTGTCGGCGAGTAGTAACCACCAGTGAATCCGTCGCCGTCTTCGCCCGCCACGCCCTGGGGGCCTTGCGCACCAGCTGCACCTCTGAGATTTCCTGTGGAAAAGCCCAACCCATCATTTGACGTGAAGGTGACTTCGCCGGTAGTTGAGTCATAGGAACCCCCGGTAAAACCATCACCATCTGCGCCATCCGCACCATCTGCCCCTCTTAAATCACCAGTAATAAATCCAAGCCCGTCGTCTGAAGTGAACGTAATTCGACCAGTTGCCGAGTCATAGCTCGCACCCGTGAATCCTGAGCCGTCAGCACCATCGGCACCTCGCAGATCCCCGGTCGAGAATCCGATTCCGTCGTCAGACGTGAAGGTGATTTGCCCCGTGCTTGGGTCGTAACTTCCGCCAGTAAAGCCAGGGCCGGTTGGTCCTGATACGCCTGCACAAATAATCCATGCCGTGCCGTTCCACACCCGTAGCTGATCAGTTGTCTGATCCAGCCAGAACTTGCCCTTTAGTGGGTTGGTAGGTGCATGGGTGTTGTAATAGATCCCGCCTACTTCGTAAACATTGCCGTCTGTTCCTTTGACCTGCAGGTAAGGGCCTGTTTCGTGGTTATTGACCGCAATTTCACCAAACTCAAGATCTGTCGAACTCGCATTGGTGTATGCGTTGTTCGAGTGCTTGTGAATAAGCTTGACGGCCATTGCACTTATCTCCGGTAGGGCTTAGATCAGACGGAAACGTTGATCCAACTGGTCCCATCGTAGATATACAGATTACCCGCGACATTATTCAGCCACATTTTCCCGGGGATGGGATTGGTAGGAGCTGCCGTACCAATAAAGATGCCGCCCACCTGCACGATCGCGCCGTCTGAGTCTTTGACTTGCAGGTAAGGTCCTGATTCGTGATAGTTGACAGCTATCTCCGAATGTTCGATTTGATTGGAGCGGACGTTCTTGTACTGGACGCTCGAAGACTTGTGAATCAGCTTGGCGGCCATTGCTATTTAGCGAAGAACACCCGCATCCGGGGTACTTAAAGTCTAGTTAGATGGTCCAAGGCATAGATGTTCCTTGGTCTTCCCACTCTTCAGTGGTGGCGTTGAATTTGTACCACCTGTCTGAGGTGAAACGGATAGCACCATCCTCGTCTAAGCCGACGTTGCCGACCTCGTCATAGCTTGAATGCTCGTCCCAAGTCTCGGCAACAGGAATAGGAGTTGTTCTTGGCATCAGCCCAAAATGATGTTATTTGAACTATAGGGACCCGCGTTGTTAGAAAGGCCACTGGCACTGTGTCCGAAGTCAATACCAGGTTTGACCAGAACATACTTGAGGTTGAGGTTGTAAAGCTCAGATCCCGCTACGGTGAAAAGCCATCCCGGGCTGAAAATTGGATGACGGATTGCAGTTCCTGGGTTCGTGATATTGCCGGTAATAGTGACGTACTTACCCACTCCGTTTCGCCTGAATAAGAAACCGCGAGTTGATTCCCAATCCCAGTTCGTTCCGGCGATGACTGAGCTGTTGGGTGAACCAGCATCACCTCCGAGTCTTTCCGCCGCGGTAGTGTCTAACAACGTCAGACCCATCTGTCTGTATGACGAGTCTGTAGTTCCGCGCCTTTTGCGATAAAGCCCAAAGAATCCAGCAACACCAGACGTTTTGTAGACCCTAGAGACCCGATGATCAGTGAAGTTGTGCCTATCGACGCGCCGACCCTTTGCACCGTTCCCATAAATCGCAGCAAAGGCAGGCCCCTGCTTGTGCATTTCAACGTCATTTGAGTCGAATGTTCCTCCTCTAGAGTCACGTTCATCTTTTGCTCGATCAGCGAGAGCCATATACCGGTAGTTGGAATTCAGAAGGTGGATGTTATTGCCGACCAGATTGCGATCAAAATCACTGCCTGCATCAACGATCGCGTGACCGTGCCCAAACTTGGTCGTCGCGACTGCGTTGGGTGAACGGTCGTTGATGGAAATGAGATAGTTGCTGAAACCAAAGAAGCTGAAGTTGTTATTACCACTCCACGTCAAACTGCCACCACTGTTGCCGGCAAATCCATTGTCGTCGAGCGTGTTGTTGCCGATCAGATAGAGACCAGCAGCGTGCAGGGTTGCGTTATCGATGAAGTTGAACAGTGGCTGGTCGTCGCCTTGCCCTGAGTTTTTGTATGGCAAGTTTGTGGCAGAGATTGCCAGATCTCTGACTGACAGCAAGTTCTGGAACCGGAAGGCTGAGTTCGAGCTGATCTGGCGCAGGTTGGTGACAGACAACTGCTGGCAGAGTTGGTAAACCCATGCGTTCAACACTTTCCGCCGATCGGTTTGCGAACGGATCAGTTGAACCCCTGAGTCAGTCAGTCCGAAATGGCTATTGGGCACATAGATCTTGTCTGTGTTATCGCGGTTCCCTTGTGCCATTTCACAAGTAGTGGATGCACCCCAGATGTGCATACCCACGATGTAGGACGGGTTACGGAAGACGAAGCTTGTGCTGCGGAAATTGACCGATGCAAACGTGCCCCCATTCCGCAGATCTACGGTGACTCGAGTGATGAAACACGGTGCAAGAGTTGAGTCTTTGAAGGTTTCCTCTAACGTTCCGCCGGATCCAACATCGTTGTTTCCTCCAGAAAGACTGTCAGTCGCGAGCTTGTTCAAACCACCGCCACTGGTGCTTCCGTTGCCGTTATCCGTTGAGCCGTCCCATCCGACGCCTCTGCCGTCGTTCCAATCACCGGAAGAAATGGTGTCGGCCATGAATTTGTGAGCACCACCGCCTCGCGTATCTGAGGTGACTTGGTTCAACTCAAATTTGTAGCCCTGCAGCAGAACCGGATGGGTAAAGGTGTGGGTGGTGCAGTCGTCGCTATAGACACCAGTGCCCAGGAAGTAATTGACGCGGGTGGTGGTTGCGACAGCCAAGTTGGCAAATTGAATCGCCAAAGTCAGCGTTGGGCAGGCGTATTCAGGACTTAGTGGCGGCTGGCTAATCAGCGTGTTGATGTCAGCGTTGTGGTTGACGCTCTCATTGTTCAGAGAATCAACAGCTGACATGTCAGCGGGTTCAACAGCTCTTGGATTCACGAAAATGTTGACGGACCCTGAGGTGACTCCGAGCAGCCCGTTCTTGCCTTTCCAAAGATCAATCCATGCCGGCGTGACGAAATGCGGGCCGCTGTAACCCTTGTTTGACGCCAGAGGAGAGGAGCCGTTTACAGCTGTGCCCTCTTCGTTATTGGTGTCAAAAGTTGCTGCTTCTGGGATGGGTGTCCCACCGCTGTGCATACCCGTAATCGCAGTAGCTGGTGCGATGTAGGCAAAACCCAGTCCGTTGCTTGGGGGGCGTGGGTTGTCGGTTTCGTGCTTGACGAATACCAGCGCCTGTTGATCCGATTGAATCGTGTCAGCTTTCAGCGTGCCTTCGACGGTTACATCACCGGGGAAGATCACGTTGTCCGTTGCTGAATCGTCTGAGCCCAGGCCTTCAGGCGAGAGCACTTCGCCGGTTTGCAGGTCCACAAGGCCTGCAGCTGTAACTTGGAAGCCTTCTTCGTTGAAGCCGTTCAGATAGACACGTCCACCAGCACTATTAGTAAAGAAGAAGGTGAATTTATTACTCGCGGTCAGATCTTTTTGGTACTTAGGTAATGCTTTCGAGTAGTTATTTAGTCCGGCCCATTCAAAGGCATGACCAAACAATCTTATATTTGAAGGCCGGCGCATTGTCAGGGGCCAGTTATCCCAAGTGTTTGCAGCCCCAGTTGGGTTAGCAATACTGTCTAGTTGGGTTCCAGGATTCCGCTCACGCTCTGCAGTATCTTTTGGTCGCAGGATTTTGTGAGCTGATACGTTCCCAAAACCAAGGCTTCTGAGAAGTGAATACAGGCCAAGGTAGTCGCTATTTGTGCGAAGTTGCCGGTAAAGTTGATCGTCTTGCCATAGGTCACTGTTTACATAGCCAAGGAAGGGATCTTCATTTGTGGGGTCTTTGTCACGGTCAAATACAATCGGTTTCTTCGTATTTTTGAAGAAGTCCTCCGGCGCATAATCGGAAGGCATGTGAACGTATGCCTGATCCCAATACTGAGTCTCAAACGTGGAAGTAGCGATATGCTCAACGATGCACTTGTAGTGTTTGTTGAGATAACGGACTACGTCGCCAGGCCGGTAGTAGTTGTTGGTTGCGTGATAACCGGAGCGATATTCTCCTCTGTCATCCCAGTTATCAGACGCCGCTGCTCTGCGAATCTCAACTTTGTTGCGCCTGATAACACCTGAACCCTCAGGGGGCAGAACCGAAACCTTGCCGACGATGATTGGCTCATCAGCGTCGATGTATGTGTCTATCGACGTTTCTGTGATGTCAGTTTGAATGCCGTAGTCACGAACGATGTTTCGCGACTGCGTGCTGGTGTTGTTGCAGGTGATCGAATATGTCCGCTCTTCTAGGTTGCGAACGTCCCGAAGCCTTCTCACATAGGCACGCAATCCGGCAAGCGGTGGATAGACCCCACCCGGAGTAGGGCTGGGAGGTGTGCCGCCAACTGCAACAAAATCCATTGTGACATTGATTCTGTCGGGTGCGCTTGTCTCCCAGGCTGTGTTTGCTAGGGGTGCGTAGTAGTCAGGGCCGTTGGGGTTCTCGATCCAGATGTAACTGGTGCCACCGTAGTTATCGAGCGAGTAGCCGTTGTTGTCCAGAACTGCGGGCTTATTTAACTCCGCACCGTCTAGCGGCACGGTCAGCTCAATAGTGGTTGCAGTGTTGCTTTGGTTGGCAACAATTTCACCAAGCTGGTAGGTGGCAAACTTATTGCGCAGTGGCGTAATGTCTCGCGCAACGTTAATAGTATGCAGAGACCAGTCGGTGTCTGTTGCATAAGTTTCGTTGTGAAATCCTTCTGCTAAAGAAGCGCAACCTCCAAAGTTTGAGTTACTATTTGTAACAGTAAGTTCGCCCCCTGACTCTACCCAATGGTGAACCGATTGTCCGATAGCGAAGACACTTACTTCCTGAATAATAGATTTATTTACGCAACGAATATGGAAGGTCCTGCGTGAAGTGTTTTGGCGCAGATTGTCCGGCTGTTCTGCGATATAAGTGCTGTAATTGTCGTGAGGGTTGCCGCTATCCGCCGTAATTTGTTGCCATGCGCCGGACACATAGCGCTCCCAGCAACGCATATCGCGCTGAAGTGCGATGGCTGTGTATTGCGCAACCACCATAGATTTGAAGCCTTCGACATCATCGCCATTGGCGAAAATGCCGGACATTCCATACTTTGAGCGGATGGAACAGTTGTAGATATACGGGCTTGCTGATGACACGCCATCAGTGTCGATCGTCTGCGTGCCAGGGGCTGGAGCAGGTGCAACGATAATTACTTCGCTATCTCTTGTGCGAGTAAAGGTCGAACTAATGCCACCGTGTGCGCCGAAGCTGCTCAGGATCTTTTGATAGAAGGTGTCGGCCCTGGTACGTCCTGTGAACGAGAACGTGTCGAGCAGGTGGTGGGTCTTCTCGTAATCAAGCTTGTCAATGAAGGTGAAACCGTAGAAGAAGCCCGTTCCGGTAACGCGGAAGATCGGACGACGGTTTGAGTAGTCCTCTGCCTCATCCAAAGGCAGGCTGTCGCCAGGCTGACCGGGGACATAGTTCGGGCGCAGGTTGCACTTCCGCAGGTCGATGCTGCAGAGGCTGCAACCTCTGGGCAGGATGACACCACCATCGACGGCGTTGAACTTCGCTAAATCAGAATCAGTTGGCTCATAGCCATCAGGCCAAGTCGGGAAATCTCCGGATGTGTAGGCGATCCCTGGGTCATTGATGATCGTATGGACGCCAGGCGCAATGTTGATCGAAACCAGATCACCACACAGGTTCCCGGGCAGATTCAGGTAGTCCCTGCTGGTGATAATTGCGGCTTCAATAACTGCACGGTTAATTGTCTTGAACGGCCGCGCCTCGGTATAGCCACACTCCAAGCGCTGCAGGCTGATCCGGCGCATCTTCTGCTCGAAGGTGCCGTCGTCAGCGGTGGCGTAATCACCAGTAACAAAAGTATCGCTGCCGATATACGGGTTGACATATAACTGGTACGGCGCAGTAAGGGGATCGTTGACAATGCTTCCGCTCTCTGCAATTTCAGCATTACCACCCAGCTGGCGGACAGCATCAGTCAGCGCATCAATCTGAGACCGAAAATGTCCCTGCGGTGTATCAATGTGGCCGAGCGAGTTGTTTTGACCAGCGCGGTTAATCTCAGTCACTCGCCAACCTACTTAGGACGTTTGTCTGAGTCTAATGTCTCCTGTAGTTACGAATCGTGCCGAGCCAGCTACTAAGTCTGTAGGTCGAACATTTACTGCTGTCTGCGTAACTAGCAGCTTGGCTGCATAGAACAAACCACCACCAATTCGATTGCGGCGCAGGTCAGGGTTCAGCTTCTCGTTCATCATCCAGAACTCAGCATCTGCTTCGCATCCCTTCTCTGTCATCAGCAGCAGCTGCATAAGAGCAAGAGCATTGTCGTCATCAACATCGAAGCATTCGCGGTCGATGTAATACTCCATTTGGCCACCGCCGTTGACCATTGCCTTAACTGCTGTGCCAAACCTTTCGCCAACGTTGCTGGTGTCAACTTGATCAGCCGCTAGCTCAAGATTCCACTCGCGGATTCCTGCGATGACTTGCCAACCGGGGAAGCCTGCCCCGACCCTGGGTTGCACGTCTGCGTTGTTGTAATCGCCTGTTCCTGCTACAGGTTTGTCGTAGGTCGGTTCGTGCTCGCAGATGCTTTCGTCTGTTGCATCGTCCTGAATATCGCTGAACCAGTAATCGCTTGTAGCCCCTGAGCAAGGCCCGTCGTAGCACTCCCAGAAAGCGTTTTGATAATCGACCGATCCGTAGGCGGTGACGGTTACGTCTCCGTAGACGTTCGCGACTTCGACGCGATCCATGGGGGAACCGGTGAAGGCTTGGCATCTCGTTTCGTAGAAGCTCAGGAATCCAAACTGATCTGCATGAACGAAGTAATCCTGCTCGCTGCAGTTCTCAGGGACTCCGCCGACAAGGTTCTTTGAATAGAACTTGGCGTCGTCTGCTGTGTTACCTGCTGGATATGCTTCCGTGCCGGTCTTGTAGTAACGATCGCTCTCGTTTAGGACGTGGTTCCGGTTTGGTCCCAGATACCACTTGCTTCCGGCGTAGACGCCAAAGCCACTGACCTTCCCGGGAATGCCGGACGTGTCGCAAACGTTGGGGAAGTCCTGCACCTGGACCCGGTCGCCATTCCACAACCAGTCGGGAGCACCTTTGATCCGATCACAAAGGGTGTCTAGATAGCCCCCGTCTAGAACGACTGTCTTTTTGACGGGTAGGCGTTTGAGTTTTAGGCGTCCACCAGCTCCAAGAACAGCCATCAGAAGATCATGTCGAAGGACCCGCTCAGCTGAAAGGCAATCTCACAAGCTTGCGCTTCTCCCACGGATACGCTCGGAGAGATTGAAGTAATAAAACCATTGCCACCGACCTTCTGACCATTCACCTTATCCAGCACAAACTCAACCGATTCGCTGGTGTTACTCATGATGGTCTTCAGGAAGTTGACGGTATTGGTGTCGTCTGGGTCATAGAACAAGGAAGCACTGCCAGTAGCACCCTTAATCCCGGGGGTGTAGCTCCGATCATCGGCACCCAGAGTTGTTGTTTCTACGGAGTTCCGGCTGATTGTCAGCGACCAGTTCCTGCACTTCGCAACAACAGCACTGTTGTGCTTCAGTTGTCCGTCACTGCCAGTAAGAACGCCCATTTCAGACCTCCAAGGTTGCGATCAATCTGACGGACACTCTTGAAAGGCCGTTTTGGACAGTTTCGATTGATGGTGTTTCTGCCCATCTCCAGCTTAGGTAGTTTGGGAATATAGAAGAATCCATCCCGCTGAACATTGCGGTAGGCAAAACCAAAGTGTCGTTACCACCTTTCGCGTCTGTGTAGCAGTCCACAAGCTCATTTAACTGTGAATCAGTAAGTATGAATTCACAGTTCAGCTCTGCATCAAATGCCTTGCTACCAAAGAGACGAGTGAAGCCAGCACCGTTGATTGCATTGAATCTTTTGGTCGGGAACTGCCCAGGGTTATACCTGCGGCTGGTGGGTGAAATCTCAGGGAATAGAGTTGCCATCAGCGTTCTATGGTGAAAAAAGCGTCGGCAAAATCTTCCTTCAGCATACTGTGGTCGTTTTCATCCAAAGGCCAGTAGATCGCAGTTACATCAATGTTTCCGTCCTCGTCAAATGCGATGCTCTGGACCTTATAGCCCTCAGCTTTGTTATCGCTGTCTTTTACGCAAAAGACACTAGATACGGCATCATTAGTCTGCTGGCCTAGCACCATGATTGTCTTCTCCGTCAGGGTGTTGCCGTCCCACAAAAGAACGTTGTGTTCGCCGTCATCTAAGTTCGGCCATGACGTAACAGTGCCATTCGCGGCAATCGCTCCGTTTGTAGCTGGTTGGTAGCTGATCGTTTCTATTGCCACCTTGATCACGCTGCCAACCTGGAAGTTCGCTTCACTAGGCAGCGTTTTGAACCGGATCGAATGTGTGATGTGTTTGCGCTGTTGGCACAACCACTTAGCTCGCTCAATAGCGTGGTTTTCGTTTGTGCAGAACGCACTCATATCAATCGCCTCATCTGGCGGCGAGCTGCCTGAATCAACCCGCGTCACCAAGACCTCGCGAATTTGAGGAAATAGGCCTCTATCCGTCTCGCTCAGGCCTTGCCTCTCTTCGCGCCATTTCACTGAAACACGGGGCAGCAAGCGATCTTTTGAATCGAAGTAGTTCGCCTCAAAACTGTCCTCGATTATGTTGCCTGCAGTCATCAGGGCACGAATGCTTTCCGGTCCAGTGAAGTTGACTACTGGTGTGAGTGTGAATCTCCCTCCGCTGATGCCAAGATCCAAAAGGAAGTTGCTAGCCATGTCGGATCCCCAGCTTCTGAGATTCAGCTTTTCGCTGATTGCTCCGTCGTAGAAGTAGCGCCGATCCTCTGTAAATGTTGCTGCAGTTTCAAAAGTATCCTCGTCAATTTGTGCCCGATCGAAGAACCCACCGACCCCATAAACCCGATTCATCAATAGGTCTTTGAAAACGTCTGGGAACAGGTGGGAATCAATCACTCCTCGCTGGACATAGACACTTACTTGATCGAGCTGTCTAATTTCTTTCGTGCTACGGATATTTAGACCGAGTAGTGCCAAGTTGTCGTACTCGGGGGTCGAAGGATTCTCTTCGATAATGTTCACATACGAGATTGTGTGCTCCGGCTGGTTGGCGCTGTTGGTTACGTCGTTGTATGTAAAAGCTTCTGCTAACCGGGCATAAGCATCGACGTAATAAGCCCCATCGTCTTCTGGCGCATATCCGATTGGCTCACGGGCACTGTCTCCGACCGACGTTACTGTCCAGCTCGCTTGATAACCGGCAGGCACACTCGATCCCAATCCCATGTCTGACAGGCTTAGCGTCAAACTATCGCCAACTGAATAATCTTCTCCGCTGCGGGTGACAGTCCACGAAGTCACGCCTTGGGCCATTCCACCAGTGCTAACTCTTACTTTTGCCCGTCGTCCTGTAGTTGAACCGCTTGGGTGAACTACTAATGAAGCCACCACATTCGTTTGGTTGCCGTAATAAAAGCCAGCATTATTCAAAGTAAGTGATGCTTGGCCTATGGCCAGCCCATCCGTTACGCCTGTATTCAGGTTTGCGAAGGCGTTAATACCAAGTACAGCCGATGTACGGTTCAGCCCTTCGATTCCATTAAAAATTAACTCAACTCCTCCACTGGTGCGTGTGACTTTGTTATCGACATGTGGATCTAGGAGCATCAAAGCACCAGCCCCCATCGCTTTGCTGTTTCTGATCTCCCAGCCACTTAAAGGGATAAATCTAAGCTCGCGTCTTTTGGCACTAGAAAATCTTAAACGGATGAAGTTGTAAACATCCTTGCTTGTCTGGCTACGGATTCCGAAGCACTCACTAATTGTTGTGTAGGTGGTTTGGTCTGCGTCCCGATATTGGATCTTAAAAAAGCTGTATCTATCATCAAAGCTGGTGTATCTGCCAGCAATAATTTCCTTGCGATATGAGTCTTCTTGGGG
>VMHT01079852.1_pt1 | contig 23343 bp, 15 predicted proteins | sample 4693611 | NCBI WGS metagenome assembly VMHT01 (sample SAMN12280063, study PRJNA550983) | marine metagenome | isolation source: seawater sampled from same location over 5 years 0.02-0.2 micron viral filtrate | place: USA: collected off the coast of southern California halfway between the port... ...
TGTCGTTCCGTCAGCAGCATATATCAAGGGGATACTTGCCTTCAACTCATTTATGGCATCTACAATACAAGTTTTATCAGTTGTTGTTAATGAAGCAAGGGTTCTTTTAGTACCACCTTCTGCGTTAAATAAGTCTGCTTCGATTTCGTTAATAGCACCTTTGAGTGTGGTTGCTGCAGTATTCAAATCACCTGCACCTATTATACTAGCATGACCAGTTGGACCGTTTTCATTGATATCGTCAATCAGAGATTTAAGTTCATTTATTGCGAGTTTAACAGTTTGAGCAGAGTTAGAGGTAGTTAAAGAACCAACAGAAAGTGTACCTGCTACAGTAACATTTGCACCCGCAAAGGTTATTGCGTCTGCACTATTAGACCTGATTTTAGCACCATTATCTAAATCTATATTACCTGTTACACCTATACCACCGCTCGTTGTTGCGAGTGTTGAAGTGCCATCATGATACAGTGTTACTGCGCCATCTGCTTGACACCGCACCATATGTTCTCCAGTATATTTATTAAGTCTTATTTCATTACTGCGTATGTATAATATTCCTTCACCTTTTTCATCTATGTAAGAATTATTACCAGTGTTATTGTGATAAATTTCTAAATCGTCATCCGTACCTAGTTTTATCATTTTGCCGTCTGTCATATCCAAGTGTTCGGATAAATCTAATGTACCTGTAATGCTCGCACCACTACTTGTAGTTTCAAGTTTCTTATTATCGTTATGATACAATTCTACTGATTGATTTGGTTTTGCGACTAACATTTTTTCGCCTGTGTTAGTTGCTAGTCGTATATCAGTGCCATTTGTTGTTATGTTAAGGTTTCCATCACCCTCATCTTTAATCCAACCTGCACTGCCTGAATGATAGATTTCTAAATCTGCGTCTGTACCTAGTTTGATTTTTTCTCCGTCAACAAGAGTTAAGTCTCCTGTCAAAGAAACCACTGGTGCGGCAAGAGATATACCACTCGCGTTAGTGGTTGTTATATCGAATGCGTATGTACCCGCACTAATACCTTTCGCAGAGGCATCAAAGACACCTTCTATTTCAGCAATTGCTCCAGACACAGTTGATGCGTTAGTCCCCATTGCTAGTGCAGTAATTGTACCTAACTCTGCGTCAAGTTCATTTATTGCGTCAACAATACAAGTCTTGTCAGTAGTTGTAAGCGAAGCAAGGGTTCTTTTGTCTCCACCTTCTACATTAAATAAGTCTGATTCGATTTCATTTATTGCCCCTACTACATCTGAATCTTGTGATGTATTAAGTTCGCCTGTCGCTCCTAAGTCAAGAGAGACAGTATTAAATTTAGTCACCAAATCCGAGAAGGTATTGGTAATGACAAGTTTCGGTTTATTTGCTGATGATGTTGACATTATAGTTTCTCTATTATAGTGTTTAAGAGTTGTTTCATCTCAGAGACATCTGTCTTGAGTTGTTCGAACTCCATTTCCTTTTGTTTTCTTAGTTCTTTTCTTTCACGTGCTTCTCTAATTTCACTTTTATTTATATTTAAAATGGTTCCAGTATTCTTATCACGAGCAAGACCGACACCATTTGTTACTTTTACTAAATTATTATTCATATTATGTTGCTAATGCTATTGACCTAAAGTCTCTAATGACAGGTGGCGTAGAAGAGTTTGAACTTCTCATTTCAATCTTATATTGATAATGAGTAAACTCATCAAGGTCTCCCCCTGCCCCACCTATCAGATATCTATATTCTCTGAAGGAAGAGGTATCCGGAGGAACATTTTCTTCTTGAGTCTGAAGAGTCCAATCTACGTCTGTTATATCGTCTCCTTCATTAGCAACTCTAAAGTACAACCTAAAGTCTGCTTCACTTGGTCTTAATGCATTAAGGATAACTTTCAATCCAACTGCAGGTTCATCTAATACAGATACTGCAGTATGGTGTTTAGCAAGAGCAGAACCACCAAAGGCATTAGTCTCTGCAATATAATTTAATGGAATATTAAACCCTGTTGTAGGGGTTGAACCTGATATTTGTTTATCGATAAGGTTAGATATCGTTGTTATCGAACTTCTCTGAGCATTTATAGTTGGGGAAACATCTAAACTATTTGAAGTTAATGCCATACTAAAGGTCGTTGAACGAACTAGAGTTCCATTTGGTTCAATTGAAGCGATTTCATTTGCTCTGTTCGCAATCATTTTAGGTTTAGTGAAGAAATTTTCTTCTCCTATAGATATACCCCCAATTGCTGATTTACCATATGCTGTTTCAGAACCTGCCAAAGAACGTCCATCAGTGAATTCAGAAGTGAATCCAATTTTTGTATTATCTGGAACAAGGGCAGTAAAGTTCGGAATAACACCATCAAAGTTTCTTTGGTCAGGAAATCTAAATCCTGACCCACCAGTTCTACCTGTACTTGAAGCATTACCACCTGCATTGAAAGTGAAACCAAATCCGTCAGCAGCAGTTACAACCCTGTCACCATTTAGATTTGCAGCACTAATACCATTAGAAGTTCCTGTTACTCCAGAAATTGTTACAGTATCGTCTTTTCTATATCCATGTCCTGGAGCAAGAACAGTAATTTCAGCAGAACCACTTGTTGTGAATAAAGGGTTAGTTCTAAGTAATAAGTTTTGTGTATCTGTGTTTTCAAATACCGCAGTACCTCCTGCTGTATCAAATACAGCATTATGTATTTTGAACATAAGGTCTTTTGTTTGGTCTGGTTCCCATGTAGAACCATTTTGCGACTTAAAGAGTGAACCCATATTAGGTTGTCTGTTAACCTTTGCTTCAGTTGAACCAAGTTCATATTCATATGTTTCTGCAACATATGCCTCATATTCTACTGATTCGGCAAGAAGAACAATCGCATACTCTGTGTTTGGATTTAAGAAAATTGGTTGATCAAACTCGAATGTTGTAGCATGAGCAAGAACACCAGTCATATTTTGTTCATCTGCTTCTGGAGTTTGTACTTCGCCTCCATCCATAAATTTAACAGCACCTGCAACAATTTCACTTGCAGAAGGAACACCATTTACCATAGGTCTTATCTGTAACTGTATAGGAACACTTGCGTCTGCACTTTTAAAGTAACAATCTACTTTAGTGACAAACATACCTGATTCTTTAGTTACTCGGAATGATTGAGCAAGAGGGTCTTGCGCTCTTCTTATTTGATTGAATTGTCTTATTGTTTGTATGCGAGTAGAAAGTGTACCAGAGGTTGTATACATTGCTGCAGCAATACTTGTTGCTGATTCGTCATTATTTGCACTTATATCTAGTAACTTAAATTCAACCTCTCCAGTTCGGAACCTTATTCCTGTATCTTCTGCATCTTCGTCCTCCGGAAGAGAATTACACGGAATAAAGAAAGAACCTTCGACCTTTCCTTCGGCACTTGATGTAAGTGCAACTGGACCTTGAGGATGTTGAGTTGCTTCTCTGAATTCATCACCATATTCAACCCCACCTGTTTCTGAGTCAGCGAAGTTAGCGAATGCCTCATCACCCTTTACAAAGTTTTCTACAGGGACACCATCGAAGAAGGGGTAGAATCTTGTAAGAGGTTTTAATCCTTCTGCTCTGAAGAATATTTTTCTTGACCTTATGAAAGGTATGAATGTGACAGATACTTCTCTATCTTCAATCACTTCACGAATAATTCCAGCACCTGTTACAATTCTAGGAGACCTAGTTTCTTCTGCTTGCCTTCCTGCAAGGTTATCAATCTGCTCTTGAGAAAAGAAATTTCCTAGACCAAAACTGCCTAATAATCCACCGCCGCCACCGCCGCCTGACTGTGCTCTAACATCAGGAGTAGGTCTTGATGAAGTACCATTCCAGTTCCACATTTGGTCGCCATTCCAACCTGTAAATGTGCCTGCGTCAACTGTTCCGAAACCATTCATTGGGAAGAAGTTATTTGTTGACCAATCCCATCCAAATCTAGGAACCATTGTGACTAAAGGAGGTTCGAATACAGTATCTACCCATTCGTCTGAAGCAGGAGATAATGTAATATTACCTACTCCTGTGATTACAGCAAATGGGTTTACATTTTCTGTTCCTGTTGCCTTAATTTGTTTTATCGCTGAGTCTTCACTATAGTTAATGAAGACTGTATCACCCTTTAATATAGTATTTGTTGACTTATCAGAATCATATCTTAAAGTGAAATTAGTTGTCAACTGTTGATTTTGCATAGTTCCAAGGGATGGGTCAATCGCAGAACGATTCTCTACATTATTAAAATCAGTAAAGGCACGATTTCTAAAGTTATCAACAAAGAAACCTGACTTAGTTCTGATATTACCACTTCCGTCTAGTACTAATAGAGAGTTTGTATCAACCTCTAGTAAGTTTAAAGAAGTTGTTTCTTCAATTTTATCAATACGTTTCTCTAATTTAGAAATGTCATTCATCGTAAATCGTTTTGCTTCAATTGGATTTATGGCAAGGTCTTTTTCATTTAAACCATAAGCATTATGAGTTACTTCAAATAATGGTAAAGTCCCTTCTGGTGTAGGAGGAAGTGATGGATTAAGAGAAGCAGTACCTGTTATATTCTTTATCTCACCTTGTTCTGTTATGATAATTCTATCAGAACGGTTAAGGAAGTTTTCTACATCACCGCTAAAGAAATCTCCGTTTTTAGGAAGTTCATTAATAGTTGCACTTCTACCACTAGAGGCATCACCGAATGTTCCATCAGAGTCAACAGCAGAACGGAAGTCTACAACATCTCTTAAATTAGCAATTACTATTCCATTTGATTTTAAGTCTGGTATTTTATTGTATGCTATCTCACCTTCATAAGAGTCTCGTGAGAAGAAGTCACCTGTTGTACTATGTGTAAAGTGTTTATATTTTACAAAAAGAGTTCCTGTTGGGTCAGTTGTACCCTTATCTAAAACAAGTCTTGCATTTGCGTAGTGACTTACTCTTTGTCCGTTATCTACATTAAACTTATGAGACAAATCTGTGCCGTTTGTATTAGTTTGTTTTATTTCTGATACTGATAAAACATCTGTATCATGCAAGTCAACATATTTTACTCCAGTTCTACTATCTGTTAATAGACCTTGTGTTAAATCTACTAATAAAGTTTTCTCAACAAGAGTTTTTACCCTACGAGTTGCTGATGCTTTATTAACTTTTGCTAATACTGTTACACTTCTACCACTAGCAAGAGAAGTATTAATTGTAGCAGAAGTAAAAGGAGCAGTTATTGAAAATGTTGATGCCGCAACATCTCCTGTCAAAGTGTCTGTAACTATCCACTCACCACTACTCACAAAAGTTTCACCATTCCCTAATCCAGATATTGTGAAGTCACCATTAGTGCCTGTTGATGCGGCGAAAAGTCTTTGAACTTCGAAGTTACTACTTGTTATACTTTTTATACGAGGATAAGATGTTTTATACACGAGTGTATTATTACCTGACTCCTTTAGAACTGCTTTTTGATTTTCTAATAAAACGTTAGCAAAAATTATAGTTGATAAACCAATACTTTTTACATCACGAATATTTTTAGTTGCATTCATTTTAATATCAAATAAATAGACTTTAAAGTTACTACCTTCTTTTTCTACCGAACGAACTCTTGCAGTACCTAATGTTGTTGTTGTCTCACTGCCATGTGTATAACCTGCCTTATCTCTTAAATTGATCACCTCAAATGAATCTATACCAAACTTACCTTCAAAAGTATCACAGACAAAATATGAACCATATGTGACTGGAGCAATATCATTATCAAGTATTGTTGTTGTTCTTGGTTTTAATACAGTTAAAGTTGTTGGTTTGTTAGTTACCGCACGATACCCATTTATGTATGCGACTCCTGGAGATATAGTGATACTTTGATTAGTCCCAGCATCTAAAACGTTTGACTTAAACCTTTTTACGATATAGTTTCCTGATTCTTCTTTTGTTCTTGTGGCAAGGACTTCAGTTATTTTATTATAATCATCTGTACCTGATACTTGATCAACAATTTTACCCTCAAACACATCACAGTAATAAACAAAGTTTTCATCAGCAGCAACTTCATCCCTTGTTGTTAAAGTAAGTTGCATCCTATATCTATCTGCTCCTGGAGATGTTTGATTAGGTGTTGCTCCTTGATTATCAAATAATGCGTCAGTATCTGTAGATGTTATTATATCTTCTGATATTTTAAAACCAATAACTTTACTAGGATTTTGTGTATACTTAGAGAGTATAAGACCCTGTGCTTTAACGAATACAAAATGCCCTCTTACAAAGAAGTCTCCTGAAGCATTATTAATCTTAGAACCACGACCTGAAACGGGTAGTCCATTTAGTTCAGTTAAACTTGCAGTTGTAAGAGTTGTGCTTCCGCTTGATAATGTTTCAGATTCACCAAACCTTACTGCTGAAGCACCAGTCCCACCATCTTTTGTTGAAGTGTACTGTATATAAAGAGTGTCTGGGTCGCTACCTACTGCATCGACAACCTCAAGAACCCTTGCTTTTGCGCCATTGCTTCCTGTAAATTCTAATCCTATAAGACTTGAGTTTAATATATTTGTTAAAGAGTTTGCTGCAAGTTTTACAAATTCATAATCGTTATTAAGACTTGGTCCACCTGGATTTACGGCAGCACCATCTTTGAATATATTACGACCAAATCTTCCAATCTCTTCTTGGATGATTGTTTGCATTTGAGTAAGTTCGCGTGCCTGTAACGCGCGACCACTATTAAAAAGAATGCGATGATAGTTATCACTATCCTTGTAGTCATCCTTATATGTTGACGAAAAGACATTTGAGGTAAAGGTTGTTGGCATTATTCTATTATCCTAAAGTTGTATGACTATTTTTATGTCTTCTGTTTGGTCTGCTGAACGAGTTACTGCTGCTCTATTATCTATATATAATAAGTCTCCAGTAGAGGTATCTACCTCTGCCGCAGTTATGTGAGAACTAGTAGCGATGGTTCCGACACCGCCATCACCCCCACGAACTGAATTACCTGCATTAAAAGTTCCATAACCTGTTGTATCATTTTGATGGAATGTTAGTGTTTCCCCGTTTGATGATATAGCATCCACAACTGCCTTTGCACCTGTAGTTTGGTCTGTTATAATTTCATCAACAGAAAATGCTGGATTGGGTGTACCACCTAGTTCTAATTTTCTTAAAGCAATACCTGTTATACCAGTAAAAACTGCACTACCATTTGAAGTTATATTTCTGATCAACCCTACTTGACGGAAATCATTTCCTATTATAAAATCTCCACTACCATCTGCTCCGTCTGGTTTTACTACAAACATAATAGCACTTGAACGTAAATCAACCCTTGGGTCATTACCTAACCCACCTTTTGGAGCAAATATTGGTCTAATAACTGCATCAGTACTTGGTGTACCTCCTGTAATCTTCACAGTAGCATTGGTGTATCCTGTACCTAAGTTTGCAGGAGTTCCGATATTCGTAACTTCTACCTTTGAAATTGCACCACCACTCAAAGTTGCTGTTGCTACAGCACCTGAACCATCACCTTCAACAGTAAGAGTTACTGTTCCACTATACCCTACTCCTCCAGATACAACTTCATATCCTAATATTTGTCCAGATACTGCAGCATCTTGTGCTGCTTTCTGTTGCGTTTCAGTAGCATTTCCAGCAGTACCAACCAATTTAACAGGAAGGAAATTAGCAGCAACGAACTTACTTACATCTGCTGCAGATATAGAATATAAAAATCTCCACGCATATCCATCAGAAGTTTCAAAAATGTTATAAGGGTTTGATGATGGTAATGTGGGTTGTACTGTAGAATTTTGTATATCTCCATCAATTTTATTGTTTTGAACACAAACGAATACGTCGTTTTGGTCGTTCATAACATAATATGGATTATTTGGGAGAACTGCTTGCTTATCACTATATGCAGAGTATTTAGCACCCGAAGTCCAATTATACCTTTCAATAACAAATGTTGCGTCTGTATCCGCTACTTTCTTAACAGATTGAAGAGAATTTCTAAATAACCTTTCTTCATAATCTGTATTTTCTGCAGGAATGAGTGTGTCTGTTGAGTTCCATTCTTCTGACCTACCTATACCGATATGATAATGGTTTGAATTATTATCAAAGTCATCTTTAATAAACCCTATAGTATCTCTTTTAAATGTATTTGTTAATATTGCCATTTTATGCTACCGTTCCGCCATGTGTTGATATTAATTGCCACTGAGTTCCATCAAACATAAGAGTCGCAGTCTTATGCTGCGCTAATGCGATTGATTGTCCTGCTCCAAAGTTTGCAGGGGTTATTGTTACTGTACTTGAGTTTTTATTTATAGCAAATATTATTTGTCCTTGAGTTCCGTTTGCAAGAGATGAAGCATAAGTACCTGCACTGCTATTAAAAATATGTGTAGTTTTAGACAAAGACATTATATGCCCATTACCTTCAGTAATAATTGAAGAAGTGCCTGATGAGAATGCAGAACCTGTTGTTACCGTAACAAGTCCTGTACCTTTACTCGCAACGTTAAGACCAACATTATTATCTGAACCTGCTGCTTCTAAAGTAGGGTTATTTCCTGTTGCGGCATTTGTAATTTTGAAATGATTTACTGCGTTTCCTGTCGAGGTTATCTCAACGAGTTCATTACCACTTGCGTCTTGTATCTCAGTACCAATCTTAGGTGATGTTAACGTCTTGTTTGTAAGTGTGTCTGTTGTTGCTTTACCAATCAATGTATCAGTTGCAGAAGGTAATGTTAATGTGACATCTGCGGTTGAAGATGGACCAATCAGTGTTGCTTTGTTTGTGCCGTTATTTGTACCTTCTAAAAATTCTATCTTACCTGCAGTAGTTGCAGTAGGGTTTAATACAGCATTAGTTAATATAGGACTTGTTAATGTCTTGTTCGTAAGTGTTTGAGTCGCATCATGGAGAACAACTGTACCTGTAGCGTTAGGGAGAGTAATCGTTCTATCTGCAGTTGGAGTTACTACAGTAAGTGTTGTTTCGTGAGCATCATCATTGCCGCTACCCTCAAACTCTACTCCAGTGGCATTAAACCTTACGGCATTAGTTAAACTATCACCACCTAATATTGTATAGAGTTCAGTAAAGTTTTCGTTAATCTTTTGCGCACCTTGACGGAGTGTATCGCCATTGCCGTCATTCGCTGAACTTCCCTTATTTAATATTTGTTTTGCCATTTATAATATTCCTAATTCTTTATTCTATTTATAATAGTTATTGACTTATATTTTTAATTATTCGTGTTTACCTTGGTCTAATGTTTCGAATGCGAAGTCATTTGAGAAGTCAATACTAGTATCATCAAAGGTTGGTGATGTAGCAACTTGTGCTTCTCGTAAACTATCATACTGATTATTTATCTGTTCAATAGTTATGCCACTATTTCTATCAAATATCATACTGGTAATTTCTGGTCGTATTCTACTTGTGCTAGTTGACCCATCTGCTGCAGTATCTGTTACAATAGAAGTATGGTCTATAAATGCAGAAGTAGCAAAGGATGCTGAACTATGAACCGCGAATGGTGGGGGAGGTGCTAGAATCACCTCCGGAGCAAGTATAGTATCTAAAGCAGAACTTACTATTTGTATCTGTGAACCTAAGTAAGTTCCAGCAGGATGAACGAAGAGTTTGTATACATCTCTCCATTTATCTTGAGTAAGTTCTGACTTAATAAGTATTGCATGTCTTTGATATAACTTGTTATCTGTTATATACTTTTCGCTAGTAGTTCCAATTTTATCACCAACATTAAATATGTTTTTCTTTGTGTATATAATATCAGGGTCAATTCCAAAGAAAGTTCTGAAGAATTGTTGTATAGAATATTTCGTACCCTTTGACCTAAATAATATACTTGAGTATTTAGACGCTGCGCGTTTATCTTGAAACCCCTCAAAGAAAGACTGACCTAATAACAATTCATCTTCAATAAATGAAAGGAGGTTTAAGTCTGTTTGAGATATATCCCTTGTTTTAAATAGTTCATTAACAAGTTTAGATGGGGATGAATTTGAGTCCTCAAAATGATAGTATTGATCAAGTAAAGTTATTAATCTAGGATACTCTGTACGAAAGAACTCAGGAAGGATTTCCTTTACAGAGTATTTAGGTAAAGAAAGTTCTCTCCTATTATAATCTAAAAGTGTTATGTCCTTATTTGTAGACATTAGGTATTAACTCCATCTAATACGTCAACAACCTTTGTGAAAGTTTTAGAACTATCTAAAACTAAAACGTCTTGTCTTAGAGGAGATATTGCACTTTGATTTGCGGGAACTGCACTTAGTTTTAAAAACGAATCACCTGAAGTTAAAGAGTCAACTTGAAGACCAACTAACCTTACTACATCATTAGAATAGTCTCCAATATTATCAATAATTACTGTACCAGAATTAGTATTAAATATTTCAAGAATATTTGATTTTAATCTGTTTCGTATTACACAGACATTTCCTCTAAAAATAAATGTGTCAGAAGTAATCCTATAAAATTCATCATCCGCTGCTGCTATAGGTGCAGCATATCTAAGGGTATGATTTTGTATTGCTGTAAGAGTAGGTGTGAACCTTCTTTGCATTTTTATTTCTTGTCTTGATGATAATACTGCGGCACTTGTAGAATCTACCAAAGATAATAAGTTTGACCTTCTAAATGATTGACCAAACTTACCAGTGTTGTTTGTGAAGTAATTATCTATGACTGAATTAACCTCTCCTTCTATTGTGTTCCTAGAAAGGGTAGTTAAGTTGTCATTGAATTGGAAAAAGGTTGTAACTTCAATAAACGTTTTTATGGGGTCTTCGAACTTAACGTCAAAAGAAGCAACAGATAATTGCTCAGATAAATCTAAAATTTCTTCTTTAACTGATGCAACTTGTCCTGATTCAACAACATCGTCATTGAATAGTATTGAAACGAATACCACACCAAATTCTGGTTCTAGTGCATCTTCTCCACCAAAGGATTGTATATCACTAATGAATGTTGAGAAGTTTTTAAGTATCAACGCAGAGTAATCTGCAGCAGTTACCATTCTGTTCTGTGATGCATATTGGAATGGAGCATTCTTACGAATACTTTCTATCCCTTCTTTTGAACTACCACCAACAGCGGCAGAATTAGTTGTTACAGAAAGAGTATATCCGACATTATTTATGAATACCTGTTGTGATGCTTCAAATACGTTTGCAGTATTCCCAGCACTACCACTGGTTGAAATATATTCTACTTCTATTTTTGCACCAACGTTAGGTGCTTTACCAAGTGTTGAACCATTACCGAAAGATAAATCAAAGTTTCCGTTTGGTGCTTCACGTAATATATAAAGTGTTGAGTTTTCATTAATTGTTTGAGCATTTACTATATTAGAATATGTAGTGAATGTTGATGAGGTTGCTGAATCGTAGACTCTTACTATTGCGGTAGACATATCCATATTTTTGTCTGGAATGACATAGATAGGATTATTAGATGCCTTCAATGCTATGAATGTTTTTGTTCTTTGCAGACCCTCTATAATCTTTATATTTGTATCTCCAGATATATCTGAAAAAATAAAACTACCATTATTATTTACTGCACTTATATCTTCACGAGTTTGAAATATATAACTCTCATCATCTACTGTAGTATTAAATTTAAAGTTTTCGTTTATTTGAATAGAAGGTGGAGCAATCACACCACTACCACCAACAACAAGAGATAACTTTATAGTTGCTTGTGATGCGGTTCTAGAATCAGCAACATACCCTATACCTTCTGCTAAAGATAAAACCGAACTTCTAAGTTGTGCTGTACTCAAGAATGATTCGTTCAACGCAAAGTTTGCGGTAAGACCATTGTAATGTGTGTTATAGGCAAGTACATCAAGAATACTTGATATTCCTGATGCTTCAAAATCGAAGTCTTCGAACTCGCCAGAGTTTCTAAGGGAATCCTTTAAATTGTTCTTTATACTATTAATATCTAGTGATGTTGAATTTATTGTAGTTGCCATTTATCTTAACCTTGCGAGATTTGTGGTCAATTGAACCACCTCAGATGTATTTCTTACTTTAAATATTATTGTAACATCAACAGAATTTTTATAATCATCTGTTGTTAGAGTTATAATGTCCATTACTTTTGCTCTAGGTTCATTAGATTGAATTGTTGATACTATTCTTTGCGTGAGAATAAAGTTTTCTCCATAATCTGCTAATTCAAACAAAGCACTTCTTATATTACCACCAAAGTTAGGTCTAAAAGGTTTTTCTAATTGGTTAGTCATAATTAGATTTTTTACTGCTTGTTTAACTGCTGCAGCATCATTCTTTTTATAGATATCTTTTGTTGTTGGTTTTGCTGAAAAGGTCAAGTCTATGTCGACATACTTGCGTGTTCGACTAATCTCAACTGAGTTAGTTCCTAGATTTATATCTTCTTTTGCAAATGCTCTTCTTGTCATATTCTTATTTATATGTTTTTGACATTACTTTTTAAATAAAATAATATTATTGTTGTATTATCGGTTCTGATACTGTTATATCATCAGTTAAATTGTTATTAGTTATTTCAACCAAACTTCCTGATGCTGATAGTTGTCCGTTAAAGAAAGTCACTATCGATGCCTTCTCTCCGAACCCTGCTCCAGGATTATACTTAATTTCATAATTTGCTGGTACACTAGGCATTTCTAAACCAATTTGTGCAGTAAGACTCTTATCCGGATTGTATTGATCATAATCTAAATATAAAACATCATAATCAATATGGTCAAACCAATACTTTGCTACATCATAAGTACGTTCTAAATCAATCAAACCATTAGTTCCAATTACTTGATAATATACAAGTCTTCCAGTTGCTTTTAATTGCATTTCTGGACTCGTAAAATCTGGTATTTCACGATTATAAAGTCCTTCACTTACAATAAGTCGAACATCATTAAATCTATCTGTATTTCCATTTATTAAAGACATTGCCCTTGCGTGTAAAGTTAAATTTCTTGCTATTTGAACTCGCCCTAATTCATTAGTTATGTATCTGAATGAATTTTTATCTCCATATGCTCCAAGAAACTTTGCCATTGTAATTCCTGGAGAAAGTTTAGTCCTAGAACTTATAGGTGATAAATTATTGGGGTCGTATAACGGGTCTGGTATCAATCGTGTCATTTTAAAATCTTTTTCCTCTATTATCTAATGAGTTACCTATTGCTGTATATCCATATCTTCCTCTATCTTTTTTAGAGAATGAACTACTTCTTCCTGTAAGTGCTGGGGGAACTGCGTTTAAATATGTTTTGTGTAACTTTCCTTCAATTACAAGTTTTATTCCGAGAGTAGTATTTAGTCTTGTTGTTTGATTTCTAAATGCTGACCTTATTTCTTGCGTGGTAGGTTTTCTCTGGAATATCTGTAAATAATGGTCATAAGTTTTAGTCTCATTCCTTATAAAGTCTCCAGCATCTACTGCTGTGTGCTGTATAGGTTTCGTGAGTGCTAAATCTCTTCTTAATGGACCATCAGTTGGTATTAAATTATTTGCAAGGTTACGAACTTCTTTAGGGTTTAATGGAATATGACCACCATCTTCTTGTTCTTGACTAAAGTTTGCCATCATATCTTTAACTGCCATAATACCAGAAATGGCACTTGCAGCAGCAATTAATACACTCGCTGTCGCACCTGTTCCAACTGCACCTATCGCATTCGCTGATGCAAGGGCAAGAACAGAACTATTTGCTTTACTTGCATGTAATGCTTTATCTGCACAACCTTTAAAGGTTCCGTGGAATATAGCAGTTCTATATCCAGATGGATTATCAGAACTATCAGTCTGAGATAATCCGAAACCATCTGAATCCTCAGGATTAAAAGGAGAGGTGGTTTTTGGTTTATTCTCTTCTTCAGAACCTCCACTAAAAGTTTGTCCAGTAAACCTTATATGACTACCACCTATAAGACCACTGGTTCCTTTTATATTGAGTGCTATTGGTGCTGTTATATTGACATCTTTAGAGACAATATCAATTTGTGTTTCAGAAGATATTAAAAAATCTTTATGAGAAGTAGATTTGTAATTTCCTTCTGTTCCGTCTACCCTATCTCCCTTAACAAAATTAAATTCGTTTCCTAAAATGGTTCTTGTGTTGGTCTTAAGAACTTTTTCTGTTTTAGTATTAAAGAATTTTTCTATACATGGTCCAGCAACTTCAAGTTTTTGTGCACCCTTAGTTCTTGTATTATTATTTCCTGAAACATCAAGATTGTAATCTCCTCCCACCTCAACGTTCATATCACCACTTACTTTGAGATTAAGGTTTCCGTTATACACAAGATTTCCGTGACCTTCAACAATAACAGTTTGGTCTCCCCCTGTCACCTCAACCTTATTATTCAATGCAGATATTACAACTGTACCATCTGCTCTTAACTCTACACCTGAACCTTTACGATGTTTAATAAGAACTCTTTCTCCTCCTGGAGTATCGTCCATCTCAATAACGTGTCCACTTGGAGTTTCATCTACTTGATTGAATGGATACTGAGAAGGCATTTGTCTTGGGATTCCTAAAGGAACACCAATCTCACCACCACCTGTATAAAGTTTGTTTACCTTAGTACCAAGTGCCGCTTTGTTTACAGAAGAACCAAAGTTATATTCTCTTCTTGGATAATCACCTGAAGCATTCTGCATTCCATCTGCAGTAACCCCTTCAGTGATTTCTTTACCAATACCAAAGTTTTGTACTCTACTATCAAATCTATTTTTATCTGTTGTCATTATTTTACCTGTTATTATTTTAGTCTAGGACTTTTTCTTCACAAAGTATCCCATTTCGTCGTATATAGAGTCTGCTTGAGTTAGGTTTTTTGATGTAAATCCTTTTCTCCTCATATACGCCCCAAGTTCTCTATTTCCGTGATTATTAGGACGAACTCCTCCACCTGCTCCGCATTGAAGTGCACCTTTATCTAAATGTATAAAATAACCATACAGGTGAACTCCTCCAAACCCTAACTCATCCACTGCCTTCTTTATCATAGGAAATAATGTAGCGTGTGCCTCTTTAGAGTGATAATAATTTTTACCACCACGTCTTGAAGAGTTGTTTCCTGTCCCACCATTCTTTTTAGCGAATTTCATAATTTGAATATCAACTGCTATTCCCTTTATATGGCGACTAGTTTTACTTGCCCCAGGAAGTGATGCATTATACACTGGGTCACGATATCCACTAGTGACCATTATATCTGATTCTATAAGGTTGGCAAGTTTTGCTAAATCACTTGGTATTGACTTACCTTCTCTCAAGAATTGTTTTGGGTCTACCTTCGAGTTTGGCAAGTTCTTAGTCCCTGCCAAACCAGTTTGTTCAGCATAAATAACTTTATATATTGATTTAGGTGGTGTTTCACTTATTGCTGCTGCTTCATCAGCAACCTCATCAATATCAGGGATTAGATTTTCTACTGGAACATCCTCAGAACTATTTCTGTTCGTTTCAAAGTTTTCTGCATCGATTCCTGCTTGTCTTTGAATTCGATTGTATCTTCTTATTGACTTAGAAGCAGGTGTTAATCTACCTAACCAATCAAGTATAACTGCTCCAGGATGTCTGACTGAACCAGGAATTGGACTATCTTCAACTAGAGGTATTGATAATAAAGGTAAATTATCTGTATTTTCTTCTGCTATTCTTCTTGCTTCTTCTTCTGCTTCTAATCTACTAGAAAAATCTCCTGCTGGAGTTCTCCTTGCTCTAGGTATTTCTGTTTCTTGTCTTGATATTATATCAAGGAAGGACTCTTCTTCTTGTACTACTTCTCCATTCTCATCAATAGTGGTAATATTTGTGACACTAAGACTTGTATTTGACTCCGCAGGAACAGATTGTACTATGAAATGTCCTGTTACAACATTTTCTTCGTTCGCGTCGAAGTCAGAACTTTCTAGTTGTGCTGAGTTTACCTTTCCGAATAAAGAAAGTATGTATTCCGCTACATCAAAATAAGGGTCTAAATCGTCATATCCTTCTTTCTCAGCACCAACTTCTTCTGAGAAAAGTCTATCTAAATCGTTATGACCAAAAACATTTCCTCCAGGAATGTGATTATAAAACACTTTAATAAATTGTTCTAATGTATCATATTGAGCACGTGTAAATGATGCGCTTGAATTAGTAAACTCAAGACTTTCTGTACTTGCTCTGTTAATGCCTCCAACCATAACAATTCCAATAGAAGTTACGTCAAATCCATAATCTGCATGATTTCCCTTCTCTGAGACTGCCCTTCCGCGTTGAAGTCTTCCATCTCTTCGAATAACATAATGATAACCTATTTCTCCTCCATCACTGTTTGAATCTTCTATCTCTTCTGCACCTATGTTTTTGTTTGTAAACGTTTCGGTTGCATGAATGACGACATCCCTAATGGGTCTATCGCTTCTCATAACACTTAGATAAAATTCTCTTTCTAATTCTTCTACTGAACCAACGTATGAGAACTTTGTTTTAAGTTTTGGTGGAGGTAAAAAATCTGTAGTCTCATTACCACCTTCAAACATATCTTCTAGATTATCATTAAACGCAGAACTATTTTCCACTGCTTTTACTTTTTCTCTAAATGCGTCTTGAACCTTTTGTATCTCTTCTGCAGTTGCACCGCCTTTTAGACCTGCTTCTTTTATCTTATCTAGTACTTGTTGTTCTGTTAATTCTCCTGACAATATACCATCTACTTGATCAATTATACCCTCAAATTTATTTAAAATGGGAGTTATCGCGCCATCTAGTACTGTTATGTTTGCAATTGCTTTTACCTTTTTAACCCCACCTTCGACTATGTCGTTGATTATATTATTAACTGCATCGTCTGGAATATTAAATGTCGTAAGGCGTTTCACTTCAAGTTTAAGAACATTAAGTGTCTCTTCTGCTAATTCTCTTAAGAGTCCTCCAATACTAAGATTTACTTGCCCAGTAGAAGATATACTCGATATCCTTTGTCCAAGATTTGCTCCACTTCCCCTAAGAACACCAGTAGATGATAAATCTAAATTAATTTCAACACCATCCGCGAATGGGTTCGTAATCGGAGGATTATTAATTACAGTTGCAGAAGTAGCAGAACTAGCAGCAGTAGTACTAACTGTACCAGCAAGCGCATCTGCTCCTTCTTGTATCACCTCTTCACCGCGATTCACGATGTCATCAAAAGTTTCTTCGACACCTTCTTTAATATCTTCAAATGCAGTTTCTACTGATGCAACAGCGCTATCATATGCACCTTTTATATCATCAATAATTCCTTGAATTCCTGTTTGTTGTAAAATCTGGTCTTTTATTTCTTTAATCTTACCAATAATACCACCCATGGGTGACACTTGAGGAAAAATAGCACCAAGAGAACCTGCTATTCCTACAATTTTAAGAACAGTACCAAGAAATCCTGCAGCAGGAGCACCTAGTATAGGAGGTAAAGTATCTAAATGTTTTGCGACATCTTCTCTCACTTTGTTTGCATTATCTATATGCTTTAGTTGCGCTGCCTTTATTGCTAAAGGTGCGCCACTACAAACTACAATCGCGTCTGGTTTACTTCCGCCCCTTACTCCGAAATCTCCTGTGAGTGTAGCGACACCGACTTCACCGTCTGTATTACCGCATACTTGAACAAACCCCGCAAACTCTTTTCCATCATTATTGTTTGCACCAATTGTTGATGAATTGTTTACTCTATCTCTATCGATTGCATTTTGAACTCTTAAAGTTGATTGACCAAGGTCTTCTGTCGCATATTCTGCAACTGTGACCCCAACATCTAAACCTTGTAATGGTGTTCCTTTAACATCTTCAGCAGAAAATGGAATAAATTTAGGTATTGGAACAGGAGGGTTTTCAACCATCTGTGCCTTTTCAAGCGCATCCTGAACTTGTTTTGCCTTACCTTCTTTTAAAAGTTTTCTAATTAAACTTTGATTTAATAAAGACCTCATTTTAATTCCCTAAACTGCGCCATTATACGTGTTAACAGGTCTCAACTCACGTAATCTAGAAAGTGATTCCTTAAGATAGTATTTAGCGAAAACTTTAAAGGAACCATTATCGCCTCCATACCTGTCCGTTTCTAATAAACGTATATATGAATCCCTCATAGTTCCATTAAACTCCCACATAATAAACTTGAGTTGATCACTAAAATCACTTGCACTTGCACTAAACTCTTTCAAGTGTCTTAATCTTACACCAGTCCACCCAGCAATTCCAAATGGTCCATCCTCTATATTTCCTCCGGATATCATTCCCCTTTGAAATAAATTTTCAGTAATACCAAGTGTTTGATTATAGGTAAGACCAGAGTTTAAAAAGAATTGTATAGTAAACTCTTGTCTTCTTTGCTTAGTTTCTTCGTCTAGTTTATCTTTTAACTCTTCTTTTATATTAAATGTAGTTATGTTAAGAGACTCTGGGTCAAATACACTTTGTCTTGTGCGAAGTTGTACCAGAGATGGTTGTTCCATTGTGGGCATAGAACCCAATACGATAGGAGTTTGTGAGTTCTTACCATCCATAAACATACCAAACACCAATGCGCTTGGTAATATGCGAGGTATCTTACCGATACCTGATACCCCACCTTCTGTTGTGGGAAGAACACATTGTGCCCAAGGTAGATGGTCTTCTGGAATATCTTGTGTATTCTCGCTGTGCAATCCGTGTATGCGTATCTTTACTCGTCCTTCATATCCTGCGGGTGGGGTCGAGTTTACAACCGTTGCGATAAACCATCTTGTGCTATCACCATAGTATTCTGATAAAATAGGATGGGGACTCATAATTCCTACTCTCTTTTAGATTCTAGTTTGCGAAGATTTAATGTGACATTATGGTTGTTTCTTGAAAACTGATGTTTAAGTTCGTAGATGAGATGTTTTCCTGAATGTCTATTATCATATAAACCTTCAACACTTTCTACTTCTACCGCATTACTTCTCACCCTTATATCTATAATTCTTCCAACGGTTGCTCTACCAACCATAAAAGTAGAACCTTCAATCACAATAGTTAATGGATGTTTATTTAAATGCGCTTTTATTGCCTTAGAAGAAATCTTATGTCTAAAATTATTTTCTATTTTCTCATCATGATAACTTTGTAAATTTCCATATGTCCCAGATGATGATATTGTATGAAAATTTCTGGATGGATATAAGTCTATACTTTTAGATTTATTTTCTGCCCCTATCACAAATTCTTGGTCTACAACGTTTTGAACTTCGTTTTCATTCACACCTATAAATTGCCCTTGCATTCCCAACAAAGTGCCTGTCATTAGATGACTCTGTTTATGTATTTGTCCTGTACCCAAATTAGTGTTAGAATAGTTACTGCTAACTGCTCCCATATCTACCATTCTTAGTGTGTCAGAACCTTTAGGGATATCTATTTCTTTAATAGTAAAATAACTATCCAATCCTCTGTCTAAAGATTTTGTCGAAGTAGTGGGTGAAAAAATATAAGGTTTCTTATTGAAAGGCGACTGCGTCAGCATAGTTTCTAGATTACCAAGTCTAAGAACAGATTTTGGTAACTCTTCTACTAAATTTTGGTTTGAATCATCGTTTGGTTTCAGTGTTGGAATATTTAATGTAGCGAAAGCATAATATGGAGAACTATTTCTTGTTGTCAATCTACTACATAACCAATTTATAGTATCTATGACATTTAGGTTTGGTACAATTATATTCATACCACCTTGAACGCTGTTGATATCTTTTAAAGATTTAGCACCCGTAAGACTTACATCAATTCTTTGTCCAAATTCGCTCCGTATAATTTTCCTGATAATATTTTCTAGATTACCACTATATGATTTTCTTAATTTTGTAGCGCGACCAATGAACCCAATTTCGTCCATAATAGAAAATACAAAAGTGCTTGAAGAAGCAGAGTTATTGTTATTTTTTACTCCTTCAATACCAGTCATAATAAAACTCTTTTCTACTATCATTTCTTCATGGTCTGCGTCTGCAGCACCAATACTAAGTTGTATTCTTTCTGTTCCTGAAAATTCCATTCCACTAAATATATTTTTATTATCAACTACAACAATTTTGCCTGTTAAAAAAGGTTTATCTAAAGATTCATATATAACAACTTCAGCAATCATTGCGGTTATTTCTATAAGCAGCGGTTGTTTTCCTGCTTCTTTCTTTTCCTCTGGTTTAACAATTTTAGCATCTTTATTTGTAGTTTGTTCAGTCGTTTCGTCTTCAACTTTAGGTGGTATGTTTGGAACAAACCATCTATCTGCAGACATTACTGCCTTAGTTATTCTGTACTGCGGATTTGTTTGAGAACCTGTGCCCATGTTCTATAATCTTTGTTTCATAAGAGATTTAAATTCACGAACAAATGGACCAATAGCACTTGGTTTGATAATAACAATTCGTTGTAGTTCTAGATTTTTGTCCTCAAGTCTTTCGCGATATGATATGGGAGTCAACCCTTGGTCAGGATTACCGAAATCAAATAAAGGTAAATCTTGATGTACCCCGTCAGCATCTTCATAATGATGAACTGACTCATACTGAGCAGACTCTGATATAAGATTTACCACCTTATTTCCATCTACAGTTGTAAAAGACAATTGTTCAGTCGGAAGAAACGCAACACCTCCAGTATCTATTATTATCTGACCCATCTCTGGTATCTTACGAATGATTGTTCCTTGTGTACCACTTTGTTGACCTGTCACCGTTGCTCCAACAGGAAATAATTCATATGAACCATTATCACTTGATATATCACCATTAGTGGTTACTGTTCTATGAGGATATCTAACCCTTGATTCTTCAAGTAAATCATAACTAGGAATTGCCCAACCAGATTCACGAATGTGTTCGTTTACAAGAAAAAATGTCCAATAGTAATCTACAGTCCCATAAAGTTTGTAGGATAGTGTATCAGGTCTCTCTCCTGCCATTATTGTATACTTTTCATATACTGTTTCACTATTCTTTGTGTGTTCTAAAACACTAACATATTGAGAAAGTTTCTTGGTGAAGACAGGGGTTTCATTATCCCCGAACCTATATGGAACTGTTTGAAAATTTGCAAAATAAGTTGTAGGCATTTAATATCCCCTATTGAAAATTTTTGCATCTGGGTCAATATTACCCTCTATGTCCTGCCTCACTAAGCGAGTAGATTCTGTAAAAGATAAACTTAATTCAGTTTGATAAGGCGAAACATCTCCATCTTTTGGGTCATTGAAGAATACTTGCTTACCATTGTTATATTTAACATTTACTGAAGTTAAATATGATGGTTTTATTCTATGAAATATTTGTTTTCCATCACACATCATATGTATTAAAAATCTTTCTGGAAATTTATACCCCATACTAATTCCTGCTTCGTCAATTGATTCTGGATATAGTTGTGTGCGGAAAAATTTCACAATATCTTTAATTGCCCTTGACTCATTTGATGTAGTAGGAATCATACTAAATGAAAACGAAAATGTACGAGTGTTTACACCCTCAAAGGTTTGTCTTGAATTCGGATTTACTGTAACTTGAGAAGCAATATTCCCTACTTTTTTAATTACTGTTGTGTCAAAATCATCACTACTAAAGTTCTGTAAAATCTGATTGACTGCAAGGTTTGTTGTTGCATCATTAGCAGCACCTTTTAACCCACGCGATAGTGTTCTTGCTCCTGAACCTACCATTGCGGTTAAAGGGTTTGTACCATTTTGTAATGCAGAAACAGCGACAGCGCCCCCAACACCTAACTCCATACCTTTAAACTCTACACCGCCATTATAATCTATTCCAGGAGGCATATATAATTCTACATAAGCACCATTTTTAACAGGCAATACCATGTCTCGGTCTAGTGTAGCATTTTGTGGTGATGCCTCTGCATATTCATCCATCATGTTCCCCAATGCACTAAGAAAATCAGAATTTTTGATTGATTCAGAAAAATCGTCCAGAATCCCAACAGCAGAACCCAACAAGGGTGCAAGAATACTACCCATATTACCCAAAGTAACAGGTTTCTCATCAACAACTTCAAATTTTATATAGGTTTTATTTCCATTACTCTTTAAGTTTTGTGGGAAAGTGTTTCTTATATAACCATCATTTCTTTTTATCTGTGCCTCTACCACAACTTCAGAACCTGCCATACCATAAACATTACGTTGGTCGACTAATTCCCCATTTACTACAGTCATGTTTTTGTATATTGATTCTGCCATCTTTATTACTTTACTAAATAGTTTATATTCGTCAAGTCTATTTATAAGGTTTTTATGGCATATTCGGGAAGATATTCAGTAAAAAATCCATCTAAGTATGAAGGTGACCCAACTAAGGTTGTGTATCGTTCTTTATGGGAACGACATGCCTTTAAATGGTGTGATGACAATCCTAATATAGTCAAGTGGTCATCTGAAGAAGTCGTTATACCTTATCTATATGAAGTAGATAGGAAGTACCACCGATACTTTATGGATTTAAAAGTTAAGACCAAGCAGGGTAAGACGTTCCTTGTTGAGATAAAACCCGACGGACAGACTAGACCCCCCAAGGGTGCAAGAAGGACACAGAGATACCTCAACGAGAGTTTGACTTATATTAAGAACGTGAACAAATGGGAAGCAGCAGAAGAATATGCCAAGGACAGGGGTTGGGAGTTTGTAATATGGACTGAGAAGAACGAACCCCTGAAGTCCATTATACCCAAGTCAACCAAACCATTAAAACCAATAAAACCTTACAAACGTCGTAAAAAATAGTATAAATAGACTATATGAGTAAGATATTCGATACCCTATCACAAGAAGCATTCCGTGCTGGTGTTACACCTCGTACTGCGGAATCTCGAAAGTGGTTTCGCCAACGCGCGAGAGATTTACGAGGAATTAATCGTAACGCATTAATGGGAGAGTTACCTACAGGTGGTGATATAGTTGGAACGATGCAGATGTTCTTCTATGACCCAAAGACAAAAGACACTTTACCCTATTACGATACTTTCCCTTTAGTTGTAATAGTTGGACCAGCAGAAAAAGGTTTCTATGGATTAAACCTTCACTATATTAATCCTATGTTACGAGCAAAGATGTTAGATGGGTTGATGGATATTGCTTCAAGTAAAAACTCACCTACTGCAAAATTTAACATTACATATAGTACTCTTAAATCAACAGCAAATTTAAAATACTATAAACCTTGTTTTAAACATTATTTAACATCAAATGTTAAAAGTAGTTTTGCACAGGTTCCTGCCACA
>VMHT01139183.1_pt1 | contig 23342 bp, 19 predicted proteins | sample 4693611 | NCBI WGS metagenome assembly VMHT01 (sample SAMN12280063, study PRJNA550983) | marine metagenome | isolation source: seawater sampled from same location over 5 years 0.02-0.2 micron viral filtrate | place: USA: collected off the coast of southern California halfway between the port... ...
GATTACAAGATCTTTGTTTTATAGGTGAATATATTATGTTTTATTTGCGAGCTTTATACGTTCTTTTGCATAACAGTGCGTGTGTTGTTTCAGCATATAGATGCGAAAGCCAACTGGATTTGGGTTGTGGCAAAATTCATATTTCTGGTTACTCTCACAAACGGGGCACCGTGTTCGACGAATCTGGGGCAGGACCTGTAGATAAAAGTGCACGTAAAAACCTGCAATTGGGAGAAATGGTAGTTGTTGATTATTCGTGGCCTCTATTTTTTGTTCACCAACTGGCTCAAAACGGCTATAGCCTAGAACTCTTAAAAGACTTTGTTGAAACGTATTTAGTGACATACCTTATTAGTGCAGCTGTCCTTATATATTAAAATTGTTTACTTTTCACTCGTCCGCGGTAAAAAAATGGGCACGGAGATGAGCACGACTGCTCCTAACGTGCACCCAAGCGAAGCTGCCGTGAGTGCATCGGCGAATTCCGTGTCGAGAAAAAATGTGAGAAATATTGCAATGAGGGCAAGCGCTGTTAAAATAGGAATGGCAATGCCACTGTTGATGCTTGTTAAAGGCGAAATAATCCACTGTATAAATTGCAATCCGTAAATCGCTATGCACGTCAATGAAAGGACCATTTTAGGCACGCCCTCAACTGCCGCATTAAAATTGCCTACATTCCAAAGTTGTAGTACATAATAAACGCTAATTGGTATTTTAAGTGTAAAAACGGCCCCGACGAAGAAAGACGACACACAACTATTGTTATTCGGCGGTTGCATCAAAAATCGCACGATTTGAAACATAAATATTGCATAGAAGAGAATACCTACGCTGACGACGTACCAAAAGTCGGTGTCAAAAGTCATGGCACTCATACTGTTTCTGTATGCGCTAATATTAACATCTTCACTATATACGTCTAATTTTTAACATTAAAAACAGTTACCAAAAAAAAATGACCCAACACGTTACATCCGAGGATGCATCACAGTTGAAAGATTGTTATGTATGCCTTGAACCAACTGTAGGCAGGTCGCCCTGTCTTTGTCAAAGTCCCATCCATACATCGTGCCTTCTCCAGCTGGTGAATAGCAACCCTGAACATACAACATGCTCAATATGCAAACATCCATTGCATGGGTTTTATTTGTCGGGAGCTGCGCAAAATATAGATTCAACAATAACTCACAATACCGCCGCAGCTCTTGAAGAAAATTACGTGCAAATGGCAGCACACAATGAATCAAAATGCGTACTTACCATAATTCGCATTATTATTTTTGCAACTTTAGTGTTTGTCATAACCTACGTTGTCGCATTTTGCAATCCTTCGACGTGCAGCGATCTGCACCCATCATCGTATTTTATCATTGTATTTTTTCTTGTCATGTTTGTAGCGGTATTTTGCATGCCCTGTCATCGACGCCGGCCAATGGTGCCACCAATTCGCAGAGAAAATATAATAATAACTGTTTAGTAAAATTATTAGTTTAACAATCGTCATCTGACGATAGATCGTCACATAAAAGTGCATTATTAATGTCGCTGTCATATCGTATATCATCTGCATCAGTAAACTCCTTACGACACAGGGGGCATTTTAATTTAACTTCCATGGCATATTCGTGCAGGCAATGATTATTAAGATCTGGCGTTTTAGAAATAAGTTTTTGTATGCACCTGCTGTGGAATTTATGAAAGCAAGGCAAAAAACCGACTTTAAAATTGTCCTTATCAACCCGTTTGCTCTGGCATATTGCACACTGAAAGGTGTTCTCAGTTGTGCGCGTATGATTGACAACATCAAACAGTCTTGCCATGACGCCATTAGAAGATGCTTTGGGACTTGAGGGCACGGCTGATGCATACCGCAAAATTTCTGGGATCATGTTGTCCTCTCGCCACGAATGAAGTTGACGAACCGGCAGGCGTGAACATCTATCGATCAGCATTGCTGCGCTCTTCCGCATCAGTAGAGTGTTGCCCGGTGGAAAAAACTTTTTGATATTTAGTGCTATGGCGCGCGTCACTAGAGCCTCTTTATTGCAGAGATTATTGAGTATTGAAGCAAACTTATTAAAGCGCCATGGATCAATAGAGATTGCATATACCGACGTGGGAGTATAGCAATTTACAACGACGCCATTTATAATTGCGCCTAAAATGGGAGCAGTAGGCAGTGTAATGCGTGCCCATTCTTCAGCCTTTGTTACGCGCACAAGAATGATTTCTCCGAGTTCAGTAGTAAGTGTCGCAAAATCAGACGACCACATGAGGACGTTCGTGATCGTGCCGCATTGGACCGTGCCTTCCATTTTTACAATGCCATTGACTTCAAAAACAATTCTTCCACTGCTGCTTACATACAATATTCCACAATGCTTCAGTGTTGGAATGACAAAATCACTTCTTCTCTTCATGCGCGTCACACCGTAACTTAATCCGCTTGATAATGAAAAGCGGTATACCGACTGACACGACGATTCGATTACTGTCGAGTGCGTGTATGCAACACGAATAGGATTATCCGCCAAAGACTCAGCGCGCAGCTGTTTTTCCACGTATCCCGTGTGCAAATTGTAGAAGAGAACGCGCCGATTACTATCGATTGCAAACAGCACCTGAGACGATGCACAATGAAGGTGCACGATAGGCACCGGTGTCGCCCAGACGTTGATTAAGTGGCGAGAAAGACAATCTAACACTAGGATACAATCCTGCGTCTCGCCAAGCCGGAGGCCGCCAACGAAGAGTAGCTTTTCAAAGCTCGTCATAACAGTAACTTGAAAATCGGCGACAATGACAGTTGAGCGCGTGCTTCCGATATATGGGTACACGCGAGTGATGCCATTTGCGAATGCAATGACAATGCCTGCCATAGCACGGTGAATGCATAGGATGCGTGAAGAGTATGCCATCTCTGCCATGGGCTGTAATGGATGAGTATCCAGATAATGAAGCAGCTTTTTCACGTCGCTCAATTGCAAGTCCTCTTTCTCTTCAGTGCAGTTAACGTAATCTTCTAACGACTGCACGCTCCAATTCAGCAGCGATGTTTTTAAATCCGTGTCCATGGTGAAGACACGTGTCACGCCTCGAAGCTTTTTGTTCGGCTTAGTAAATGTTAAGTTAGTAAGCGGTAAGATTTTTAGGACACGTTTTAGCGAAAGCTGCTGATTATTTAATGCCACATTTAAGTGTGACCGCACCAATGCGTCAAATATGCGCTGCATGTGGGACGTGATTCCCTTACAGTTGGCAATGTGCCCCAATGCATCTACCCAGTCGTCGTAATATCCTCTTGTAATAGATTGCATGACGTGGCGCAACTCCAATATTGTAAAAATATTGTGCACGGAATCTAATACTGCGGCACGGGGCATCGTGTCAACTAAAATATATGCAGAAGGGTCGCGCAGCATCATCATTGCCATTTCACGGTGAACGCTATCCTCAAGGCGTGTTATAACAGCAGTGATGATGTCAGTTGTCATCAGGTGCCCCGTGCCAAACACCCTGCCAAGTTCAACTAAGATAGATGAATTGTCAGTTGCTTGTAGGTGTCTCAAAATGCGTTTAGGCAACTCTGTGACAACATTTTGAATGACGAGGAACTGATTGCGCCATACTCTACGGCTATACGGCGAGTTTGAATTTGCGTTTACAAACATGTACTCAGCAGCCGTCATTGCAAATGCCTTACAAATTCGATCGGATTGAGTGCAGAGAGTGTAGAGGTCGTCAACTGACTGCAATGCCGGAACGTCATTGAACCAGTCATCAATTCGACTTGCTAAGTAATTAGAAACGGTTTCACCGCCGAGTTCTAGGCACTTTGGCAAGTTGTACCGTTCGCCCTTTGCCCACTGGTCTATTTCATGGGGGTATTGCATCAGAACATTTTCTGTGGTACCATCAAACTGCCGAATAGTGTCTGCTGAAACAAACAGGATCTGTCCATCGGATCGAAGGGAGAGATGGGTTGGGGCATCGAACAGAGATGCGTCAAAGATGTATATTGGCATAATATCATGGCCGCGTAAACAGATGTATGTGTTATCTAAGAGATGCAAAAGCATGAAGTCATCGGCAAAAAGGCCATCGACAATATTTTCCTTTTCCTCAGTCAGTTCAAATGATCCGTACTGAAACCCCTTGCCCCTGACCACATCGACGCTGCGCGTGTGGATCAAGCATATATTTCCATCGAGCAAGCCGACGTTGACAATATCATCTTTTATCAGATCGAACTGTGACACCGAATCGATGAGTCCCTCTTCGGTTATGACGCATTTCGTTTTATTATAAAATAACATATCACCTAGATGCGAAATAAAAATTGATTTTACAGTGATTGCCAGACGTATATGCTTTACCTCTAGAGCATTTTCCGTGCACTCCGCACAGACGACAACTCCATTATTTAAGCAAATGTACAGCTTTTTATTAAATATTGCAGCGGTCTGCACGCAACTATGAGTATCTTCGTGTATACGATTGGTTGCGATAAGACGGCCATTGCCACTATCGAGAGCGACAACCGTGTTGTCACTTAAAATTGCAAAGATAATGGATTCATTGCCGTAAATAAAATCAACGCCTGCTTTAAAACTGTGCACGTGAAATATTTCGCCCTTAATGATTTTAAGCACGCTCTCTTCCGTCGCCAATAGGAATCCCTGAGTTGCGAGAGGCGCAACATCGGTTATATTGTACTTATTCTGAAGTTTCATATGCTGCAAGCGCCTGTAGTCAAACGGTGGCTCTACAACTGGTGAACGGAAAGATTCTTGCATCATTTTTTGCTCGTGTATAAGATGCATTAAAATTGTGTTGGGTTGCATTGTATGTATAATTGGTTGTGTATATATCATTTGGTGTTCTTATATAATCATAAAAAATTATTCTTGCTTTAATGTCAGCGAAGCTTTAATTCCCATGGATAGCATTTCCTGCAATGCTTGTTTGGTACTATATGGCATCTCCACTTTCGAGAATTTCATACGCTTATTGCATGCTGTACAGTGTGTCGCATCGCCAATCTTTCTCTTTGTGCCAACCAGTCCGCAGCTTGGGCACACATCGGCCGTGTACATATCACTGCTAACTAGGAGGCGTTCGCGCAGCAACTCTGACGCCCCATGAGCCATCGTGCAATCTCTCTCCATTTCGCCGTAACGCAGTCCGCCCGCATTCTTTCGGCCGCCAATCGGCTGCCTCGTAAGTGCAGACACTTTGCCCAGTGCACGCCCAAACACTTTATCGCGAGAGAAGTGTTTTAGTCGCTGATAGTACGTTGGACAAAAGAAGACGGGCCCCTCCCACATCTTGCCCGTCGCGCCGTCAAAGAATCGCTCCGACCCCTTTCGCTGAAAGCCGCACGCGTGCAACTGCTTCTCGTAATGCTGCACGGGATTATGGTCAAATGCGGTTGCGTCAATGCGGATGCCCTTTAAGCATGCGACTTTAGATGCCAGTGCCTCTAAGCAGTGCCCGATTGTCATTCTTGAGGGCAGGCAGTGGGGACTGATGATGATATCTGGTCGAAGACCAGACGCGGTAAACGGCATGTCCTCTTCATTTACAACTAGCCCAATGGTGCCCTTTTGACCGTGGCGAGAGCTAAGTTTGTCGCCGATTTCAATGATGCGATCTTCCCGCAGCCTTACTTTTGACGTACTGCCGCCTTGATCATTTTGCACCCTGAAGATACGATCGACCACAACACTGCTTTTCATGCTTTTAATCGACGCGTCGCGGCTATTTGCACTGCGCCCAATAACGGTCTCTTTCCGCTTAAGAGTCTGTCCCACGCGAGGAAGACCATCAGAATCAATGTGAGCACTGCCGTCCGACATCCACACATGGCGCGCCTGACCGCGCGCCTGATCCGCCGCAGAATATGAAGTGTATCCCGTTGCACGCATAAAGCCGCGCTCAAGTGAGCCTTTCGACACTAAAATTGAGTCCTCTTGATTGTACCCGTTTAAAAGACACACGGCGACAATGGCGTTCTGACCAGAAGGCAAGTCGCTAATGTGTAGCTTCTCACTGATGTTTGTCGTCACCAATGGTTTCTGCGAGTAGTTTAAGACGTTTGAAAGTGTATCCATTCGACTGTAAAAGTTTAGAGCGTGCATCCCAATTGCTTGAGTTCCCTGAGCACACTGATACGTGTTCCGTGGAGACTGGTTGTTGTCGGCAAAGGGGATGGTGCTCGCCATTGTGCCTAGAATCAATGATGGAGATATTTCGCAATGTGTGTGTTCATCCGTAAGGTGCTTCGGATAGAGTGCTATTAGGGTCTTCTCAGTCTCCAATGCATCAATAAACTCAATCGTGCCCAGACTGATAAGGTCATCGAAATTGATTCGCCTTTGAATCAGATCTTCCACAACATTGTCGCGAATATTGATTGCACCGTTTTTCACGCGGAAAACAGGGCGAATAAGACGTCCCGAATCTGTCCAAATGCTAAGGCGTGTATCCTCGTTTGCAATCGTGACGTCAAAAGGAATAACACGTGACGACCGATGGTGCCGCAGGATTGATGCAAGATTCAAGGCAGCGTCTTCTCCACTATCCAATTCCTTTACAGCGCCAACGTAGACCCCATTGACGTATACTGGCTTTCCCTTTGCGTCAAAATTCTTTGATACAAAATCATCCAGCAGATCAATTATCGGCTGCGGATCGGAGGTCACTGAGATGCGAGTTGCGATTGCTGCATTGCTTACTAGCCCACATGCCGCCCCTTCCGGTGTGTGACTGGGGCACACGAATCCATATGTATCTGTCCGTAGCAGGCGTGGCTCCATTATTTTAGTATCATGACTCACACTGCTATCTATTCTCCGCATTTGCGAGACGGATGAAATGTAGTTGTGACGCGAGAGAGCCTGCGCAACGCCAGACCGACTTTTTCCAGCAGTTGCTTTGTCAACTTTCTTTCCTCCAACTTCTTTGGGCCGGAAATTGCCTGTTGCAAGCGCAAACTTAAGGCCTTCTGTCACGTAAGGCGATTTAACAACCTTATTTGCCCGCAGCTGCTTATTCTTTTTTAGAATCATCTGCATCTTGTCCGTGACCTGTCGCAGGTAGCGGCGCCATAATTGCGCAGTGAGCACCGTCAAGAGTGTACCGCAGCCATCGATGCGTTTGTTTTTAAGAGAATCGCGAGAGTCTGGGTCTCGCAGCTTAAAGTGCACGAACAGAAGCATCTTAAACTGCTCCATCAAAAGCTTTTTGGCATTGCTTCTATCGTGAGGATAAAAGTAATCCTTCCATTTTTGACACTTTGTCTCCAGCATGACGATTGCGTCAGCCTGACTCCGCTGCTCGCAGAGACACACGCGTGTAAAATATTTCAAGTTCGTCTCATGGTCAGCACTAATATTTGCACCATTGCAAATATTGCTTAGAATGAATTCCTTATCCGTAAGTCCAATCGCCGCAAACATATCAGCCACACGCACATCTTCCACGTGAGGAAAATCTACATAGACATCATTGCGGCGCAGGTAGAGTCGTATAACTGCATTTGCTTGTGTCAAAACATTCAACTGGGAATAAATCACGCACTCGAGACCACGCGACTTGCTTTGAAATGCACATATTTTATTCGGACAGAGTCGCTCCTGAAATGGCAAAAATTTCTCGTTGCCATTGATGATGAAATACCCTTTGCTGTCGTATTCGCAGCTGTTTGTATTACTGACACTTGTAACGGGCGCGGATACGTGCAGACTCGATCCAACCATTGTCGGAATGCGAGCAAGAAAGATACGCTTATGCTCAATCTCAGTCCTTTCATTCTCGTTGTTTGGGTCTCGAATAGTATGCAAAATATCAACGTATAACGGTGCACTCCACGTGATATCGCGAAGGCGTGCTTGCATTGGATTAATATTACGCGTCTCGCCGTCGCGCTCAATAACGCACGGCGTCCCAAACTGTACGTTCTTAAACTCAATTCGATGGATGGCGCCATCGGCATTCACGATGCTCTGACACTCGACGTAATTATTTTGCTCAATTATAGATGCACACTGGTTTGCAATATAATCGTCGAATGACCGCAGCTGCTGCTCTGTGATCTCGTGCTCGAATAGGCTATCGACGACGGCAGACACTAAACGGCGCTCGTCTGGCGATAAATTTTCATCCTCTGTACAATATTGCATTATTAGCGAATTGAGGACAAAACTAAAAATGAACTACACACAAATTATATACAAACTAAAACATTCTAAGTATTTCATAAGTATTTTATTTTTTTTTTCAGATTTATTTTACGGGACCTCCGCTAAGCAGTGCATATTCCTTTTCGTCTTTTTCATTTTTTGATTTTTTCCAGCATGTGTAGATGCTATCACATATGCACCATATCAAGATTACTATCATGACAATCAGATGCCATTTTAGGAGATCGTGCAACCCATGCAAAAAATCAAAAATATCACTAATCAGTGCATCATGCTCACCTAAAATTTTGCCTTGGTTATTTACCGCCTCAAGAATGTTGCCAATAGTGCTCATATTTTACATGTGTGCACTATAGTGCATAAATACGCTATATAATAACTGCAGTACACTTAATCAACACACTACTCAACACACAATCATGAGCAAACACTGGGCCAAATTGCGTGCCCTCGTAAAATCAGGATCCTTCTTTCAACATGGCCACTCACCTTACAATTATAGTGCACGCGCATCGTTTCAATACTCAGACTTTAAGCAGGGTGTCGTGCTTGATATTGATCGTCGAAAAACTCTGTCAGGGGTCTATTTAGACGACCGCGGTGCCATTGCGTTTCTGCTTAGTCTCACGGCTCTTCACGTAGGCTGCGGCTACCTTTTATTGCACGAACCGAAAACGGACGCAGAAAAAACTGCATGTGCCTCACTCGCACTGCTAACTCTCTTTCTCTATTTTGTTTTCATCGCAGTGTCGAATCGGCAGCTCCTCTTTCGAATTTTATGCAGGAGCTCTATTGCATACGTAAAGCTGTACATGTGCATTATCGAAACCTTCGCGCTTGTCAGCATGCTCAACTGGAAATTTCGAGCACTGTGCGTCGCACCGCTTCTTCTCAGTTCACAATTTACCGTCTTCACGTCAGACTCCGTGTTTTATCACTTTCAGAAAAAAACATACACGGTAACTCTCATCGTGATATTTCTCGCATTTAGAATATACCTGCTCGTCAGCGTAAGATATCACACCATTGACACCACCCAAACGTACTTTACAATTGCATCTATAAATTTCTTCAATACAGGCACCTTCTTCTCTAAAAGTCTCTCGCTGTCATTATTTTTAGTTGCACAGCTTATCTTTCACATGAGGCACCCCCGGCAGCTCTTCGCGATTCGAACGTGCTACACCGTAATGCAGAACAGAGAATGGTTTCTGTACGATAGAGAAAAGCGCGTGAAGAGAAAAGAAACGCTGACAGACTGCGTGCGCTCGACACATGATCATATTATGGCAAATCAGTGTACCGAACTTATTGTGTAAAGACACTTGACGCAGTACACTTTAAAGCAGTACACTTTAAAGCAGTACACTTAACGGAGCATATTCATTGGTGTTGGTGCACTTATATTTTTAGTAAATAGACGCTCCCGCGTGCTCAAATGGCAGTGCTCTTGCAGCAATAGAGATGCAGTCGTCGCGAAATATGAGGAGAGCGGTGCGATGAATGCACTGGCACTGAAAACGTTTATGTTATATGTTTCGTCCGTGCAATCTAAAAAGCAATGCCCTTCAATTATGTTTAATGTATTTGAATACATTGTATATTTATGTGTATATTTCTGTGCAATGGCATTTTATACGAGTATGGAGATGTTGTTTTAAAAAGAACATAAATGCACTATAAATAGAAGCAGTCATATGTAAACATAGTTATGAAATCTGCCCTTATTTTTGTTATTGTTAGTTTATGTATCTTCTCTCAAAGTCATGCCGAACTTACTCCTTGTAGCGCACTGGCGTGTTCTGGGATCTCTTATGTCACTGATCCTTCTGACACATGGGGAACAAGCAGTGGCGTTACGGTTAGTGCCAACATCTACAGTAAAGGAGTTGATGGAAATGAAAACGAGATCATAGCATGTTGTGTAATACCCTGTGGAACACCATATGTATGGAGTAATAATGATGGTGCTTTTGTAGATACAATGCCAGCATCTGGCACGGTGGAAAATAATTACTTTTATTTTGAGGATCAAGGCATTTGCCAACGCATTTTAGAGGCAGACATACCTTTTTTAAAGGCTGCGCTTGAAGCAGAGGGTAGTAATATTGATAGCGATTGCGCTGTAGTTGACGGTGCAACTTTCATTAATAATCAATTTCCGTACACCGGTGGTAGCATCCATGTGGATCTACTACCATCGTTGCAAACTGCTGTTTCAGGTTGGAGCAGTACAGACGGTTGCAGTCTATAGTTATCGTGGGCAATGATAGAAAGTATATAATTAGTAAGGTATAAACACAAATGAATGATATATTTAGATTTCTAAGCATTCCGTTAAATGATTCCGACATCACTTTTAATGAGCACCTGAAAAGCAATGGATACGGCCTTCTTAATGCAACGCTAGAAAAGTCATGGCTGCTTGATTCGATTACGTTTTTGAAGAAAAATAGAGCTGTTGTGGGCATGGTTGCAAAGACCAATAATGACGAGCGTGTCGCTTACCGTCTAGATAAAATCACTGAAAAGCTCTTGCCAAGCGGTGATATCGTTAAATTTGAATCGCGAGCTGCTGTTGACGATGCCCTTCAATTAAAGTCTGTTGACATTATTTGGCGCATGTGGATTCCCATTCAGCGCGCGCTTGCGACCAATGATGTAGTTCCCAATGCATTGCACATAACGCACACCTCATTGGCACCGCATGAGAGGATAGAATGTGAAATGACAAGTGGATACAGGCCGCAGCTCGTAAGCTATGAGGACCAGCAGGAATGCATCAAGGCGCAATTTCGCCGTTTCAATAAGCCGTGTTTGATGAGCAATGGCGACGGCGTGACGCTGTGCCGTCCTCAGCGTAAAGGATGGCGTGCAGAACGCCTGCTTAGCATCGAGTGTCTAAATAAGTATAGAAGCGCAGAGCGTATTTATGACGTGCTCTACAATAAAATAAGAATTGAAGCAGAACGCAATCCGGACAACAAAGTTGAACTTTTAAGTGTTGCAGCCCATGCACTTCATGCAAGCTGCCGTGCATGTGGCGTTAGTGTTTCCGGCGATGATTTTAGCATCTTTGATGCTGAGGAGCAGCAGCTTTTGAAAGAGTATGATAAAAAGCTGAGGGAAAACATGAAGCAGGTACAGGATGTTGCGAGCGACGATGAGGTTGCCAAGACACCCTCAAGATCCAACAGCATGGGCGAGTCTATAAAAGATAAAAGAAAGCGCTTGCAGAAACAACGCGAAGAGAGACTGCAGAGGAAACAACAGGCAGATATGTTCACGGGGCTATTTAGCGTCAATTAAATCTTAATTTATCAACAGTCAATAACATTGCCTTCTCCATCAATTATTTTCCAAATTGGGTATTTCGCGGCGTACTTCATGCACGCCATCTTCCAGTCTGACAGCAGCCCCTGTAAGTGCTGGAAGGAACATGCTCTGTCTTTGAATGCGGTGACAACTGCGAGCGTATGGCGCCAAATTTCTTCATCCCACTTCACTTTCCATATGTGCGATCTGTGTTTCGTGTAGTTTATGAATAGTGTCTCACGCACATTATTTGCCATCATCTCAAAATGTATTTGACCAACGTAATAATACTGCATCAACTTCTTCTTTTTCATCTTTTCGATACATTCGCGTGCATTATCACGTAATTCGTATAATGGGCACTTTATCTCCACATTGTAGTATTTTAGAGGTTGAAGGGGTTTTTTTAATGACCCGTCATCATTTACCGCAAATTGCACGATGTATCCATCCGGAGAGGCAGCGAGTATCTTATTGATTTCAATGAGTGGCCGTTCAAAGAAAATTGCACCGGGAATCGCATTTAGGAGTGCCATGGCGGCAGTATCTTCTGTCACTGATCCGTATTGCATTCGTGCAATGGCATCTTCGCTAAATGGCGGGGCCTTTCTACCCGCAAACCATTCTTCCCAAATCCGAGTCCAGTCGTCCTCTGTCGGCGTGGAATCGCGGCCTGACAGCAGATCAAAGATGAGTCCAGCTGGTTTACTTCCAGTGATGCGTCCCTTTCTCTGGTCGAGCCATTCGTCTGTTCCCTGTTCGGGTGAACGTGATCCGAGCTGTGCAAGTGAAATCATAGTTGAGAATTATAACAATCATAAATACATGCGTGCACGTATTAATGTATTTTAAATATTTATTATGTATTTCCAAAGTACAGTAAGCAGGATGCACGCGATTTTCCAAGTGATGATGTTTTTTTTACTAATGTGCATGGCAGGTGCAGAAAAATGTGTTCCGGAAACGAATATGCTAATCGGTGCATATCGGCGGCAGTGCAGCGACGATGGGACGTGGAAGCCAATTCAGTGTTGGGGCAGCACGGGTAGGTGTTGGTGTGTTGATAAAAATACAGGAGAGAAGATAAGAGATATAGTTGTAGCAGACGATAACTGTGAGTAAAAAATTTTTCATGTTACAGCTTTCATCATAATCATTAAAACACTACTATATAATTGCAATTATCATATTTATATTTAAAGTAATGGCCGCCGCTCGTGATGCCTATGGTGATCGCGATAGCGATATGGATATTGGCAATGCCAGTGATGATATGAGTTTTTATGATGACGATGAAACCGAGACTGATGAAGATATAGGCCGGCCATGGTTTCGAGACAACAATGACAATGAAGACGGTGGAAGGTCTATTGATATTGAAGAGCCAAGGTTTTCAGACTTTGAAGACAATGAAGACGGTGCAAATTTTTCTGAAGACAACGATGAATGGTACATGGGCGATTTCTCCGACTTTAAAAAAGAGGGAAGATCAATCGGGAGAGCCGATGTACGTCGTTCAGAAATTATACGCTATTCTATTTACTACGATCGACCATATGGATTTCGATATTATGGTAATCTTGAGTTTGGAAGCGGTAGCCGTGGTGACAGCACATGTCCTATAACAATGAGCAGCTTAAAAAATCCTGTGATCACACAATGCGGACACATGTTCTCACTTGAAAGTATTGTATTAACTATGAGAGTACGAGCACTTTGCCCAAGCTGTAACACCGAAATAAAAAGAGACAGTTATGTTTTGGAAGGGATACGGTATTATAGCGTAGTATTATATTGGGCACGTCCGAAGCGTCCAGAGGTAGACCCTTTAATTGATAAAGACACAGGAGATATTGTTTATAATGAACTACAAACACGTTTAAGGTTTTAATATTATTTTCACTGTTTAATGAATACTTTCAAATCCATTAATAATGCATTTTTGAATTAAGCGCGACGGCGTGTGCTTATAGATGTCAAAGATGACCTTGTATATGCACGTATTAACGCGCACATCCCGCGACGATATGCGCATGATATTAAACAGTATTGTCGTGATATCGCGCACATCCGTGAACCGTGTCACTGTTCCACGTCCATTGCACGCCTCCAATGCAATGGTGTGCAATGCATTAACAATTTTAGGCGTTGCAATTGCGATAGACACTTCATTTTCGTAGCTTAGCAACTTTGTTAATGCGAGTGCAGATCGCGTGTGGCGCGTGCCCGCTTCGTGCTGCACCTCCGTCAGTATTTTGCCAAAATCCAAATGCGTGCCACATAAAATTCGCAGCATTAGTGCAGCGTTAATATCTTGCACGCTGTCCTCCTGAATGTAGGCAAACATGCTCTCCAGTATTATAGAAGTTGTGTGCATGCTTGGCGAATTTTTAATGTCACGCAATTGTTGCCGTATCGTTGCAACATATTCGCCAATTTTAAGCGGATTCTTAGGCTCCGGGGGAAAGACCTTTAGAAGTTCTTTCATCGTGGCCATCTGCTTCTCTTTCTCTTTTCCATCAGCTTTCCCATGTATGGGGTGGGGTGTCAGAACGACTCTGCTTTTGACTTGCTCGAGAAATGCACGATGTAGCTCGCTCTGTGACAACATATCGTAGCTGTTTACAATGCGCACTTCAACGCTAAGTACCCCCGTGGCCCATTCCTTCACGTCTAGGGGTGCATTGCTTGCTGGCCTTGACTTGCGCACGGCGACGCAGAGCTGCTGCTGGAGAGGCTGTTGATATACATCTTGAGAGAATGTGATGGCAAAGGACCATTGATTCACGTTGAATTCGGCATCAGCCTTTGGCATTGCATAGACGGCATCCCACACAGCGCTGTACACATGCGAGGCAGATGATGCGGTGAAGAAGACGCATCTGGCATCGATGATGCGTGAGGGTAGTTCTGGCACAGGCGAAAGATTTTCAGGGCGAACATCCTCCTTATTGTAAGATATCATATCATTCTTACTATTTATCATTCTCTTATATACAGCGTGCGACTTTGCCAGTGCTCGATGTATTTAGATATAGGTGAGGTAAACGCGGCAATGTATTTACCAACAGATTATATCATCTCCGTGCTGGAGTCTGGCATGCGTAGGCGAGATTATCTTATCGCGTGCGATCTTTTTCACCTTTTCTCTGTAGTGGCGTGTCAACGTTGCCTTAACAGAGTCGGGGCTCCATGCATCGTATGAATTGATCAGCGTGAGAGGACTCTCGGGCACGACGTCTTCCGTGATTGCACAGAAGGCATTGGCACGCGGTCGGTAGGGGCGGAACGCGGTGCTCACGCGCATGGGCATCCTCTGTCCACCCTCGAATTGAAGAAAGGGATCGCGGGGAAATGACTGACCAGCTTCGCTTTCAAATGATCGAAACCCATCGCCGTTCCAAAACATACCACCATTCATCACTGGCTGAGGCGTGTGGATGGTTACGCTTGCAAACGCAGCATTGATCTCATCGTCATGAGCTGTGCTTTCCGACATGTTCTGTTTGTCTCCTGCTTTCTTATTTTTCTCCTTTCCTATCTTTTGTTCCCAAATCTTTGGATATGAGTGGCTGCGGTCGTTTTTCTTTATCTTATTCTGTACCAGAAATTATACTACAGGAAAAAAATAGTATTTCCAATTAAAAAGAAAAGTATTTCAGAAAAAATCAAATTATATCTACTGTGTGTAGTATAAAATGGGCTAAGAAAATGTAAGGACACGATGATGAAACATGTTTTTCTTATAGTCTGTAATGCAATTTTGTTTTCTGTCGCCTTTACCGAGGTGGAGCACGCGGCAAACAGTGACAAAATTTTACAATTACTATTCTGCTGCATATTTCGTATAATAATTATGTTGTGTATATCGTTTCAAATATCAAATTCGCATTTTACAAAGCATATGCTTAAGCTTACAAAAACCATTATTGTGTGCAGTGTTGTATGTTTTTTCTTTGAAATTCTTCTTCTTCGTTTTCAGCTTTTGAAATTTCTTTCTTTTCTCGCCGCCTTCATACCAATTGCAAGCCTTCTTCTGTGCAGGGAAGGAAGCAAAGAGAGAAAGGAGCAGACAGGAACATAAGACGATGGCGACGTGCAATGATGAAGTGTATGAGAAGGCAAAGGTTGGGCAGCGCATGTGTGGGGGAGTGCGAGATTTTAAGCCTCCGACGTGCCACAAGTGTTCTAAAACGATGGAGTTGTGCGCTCCGGACAACCGCGTAGTCTGTCCCAGTTGCAAGGAGTGCATCACATGCTCTTGCAAGGGCTACACGGAAGCGCATGAAAAGAAAGCACAGGAGCTTCTCGAAAAGATTGCGGCGGCGGAGAAGGCGACTGAGGAATTGGAACGCGCTTCTGTTGAGCTGTCGACAGTAACGGCAGAGTTAAAAGCGACGAGAAACATTTTGAATGAGGGCATCAATCACGACGCGGCTCTGTGGGCAAGGGAGCTCACCTATAAGCAGCACCTTTTGGGAGAGAAGGTGAGGGAGGGCCGCGAGCAGGTGGACGAAACTGAGCGGCTAAGGCAGTTTGCATATCGTTTGAATGAAGTTCGCGCTGGCAGGCCCATTGTGCTCTGCGAGCGATGGGAGTCTTCCTTTCTAGGCTTCATTATGGAAGGCAGAACTTCCTCCAATGAACAGCGGCGCTGTCTGAAGTGCATTTGTGGCAATGTGCGCTTTATCGATGGCCAGAGGATGGATAATATGCATGCGGGAAGCCATGCTGTGTTTTCGAAGATTCAAAGACCCGCCTCGTTTGATCTGTATGTGTATCTCGAAAACATGGCTGGCATGACAGATCAGCACATTCAAAGGCTACTGGATCGGACCAATATTGACGCAGAGAACAGCAGCGACATCAATGTGCTACAAAGCTGGCTGAATCGTCCAATATGCATCAACAAGCACCTGATAAATATGCGTGAGAATCTACAATTGGAAAAACAGCGCATTGACTTTGCGGTTGAGCGAAGGGCACAGAGGGCAGCGGTACAGTTGGCGCGCACCGATCTTCTCGTGCAGCGCGTAACTCTGAAGGAAGAGGAGAAAAATAGCGTGGAGAAGGCTGCAATCACTGCTGGCATACTTCAAACATACATGCAAAGTGCAGCAAAGTTCCAGTTCTTTCGTGACAATCTGCACGATTACACTATTGCATTTCACTCTATAAAAATGATGAATAGCGCATTGCTGTTTAGTTCATTTGTCATGGCGAACGATGGTGGCATGTATATCAATGAGGCAACTGCTGATCTATTGGAGTGTTTTCACCAGCAGTGCTTAAACTGGCCGTGCATAAACGAACAGGATATTCAGCGCAGTCTCTCGCGCGAAAATGCCCAAGACACAATGCTTCAGCACATGCTGTTTGTGAAGCACCCATGTGTGCTTATACGGGGAAATAGCGAGTGCACTATTCGTTATACGGTAAAGGAAGCTGCAGAGTTCGCATTTAATCCACGATCTGGAATTGATGTGTCTAAATGGGGCATTTACGTCACGAACATTGACGTATTAGTAATTACGGCTGGACGACAGATTTTCTTCAAGGATGGCCGCGTGCAATTCACGGGCGACCACACCGCGCCAATGCAAGCGAGCTTTGTTTTGGAAGTGTCAACAGCACCCGCCGATCCTGCGGCAGTGCACTGTGTGTCTTTTGACGTGATCATTCAAAACGGAAAGGGATTCTGTTTCTGTCCGGAACTGGTCTTTTCGGGCACGCACACGGAGAAGGTTGCATCCTGCCGCACATTCACACTTCCAAAACGGCTTGCACCAGAAAATTTCAAGGATATGCTGACAGATCTGCCCCTGCGCGCGACGTCGTTTGGCACGATGTGGCACGTTGAATACGAGGGCGAATCAAAGCAGGCGTTTGAGGAGAAGCAGGTATATTTGAAGTTGGAGGAGAGGATTCAGCACGATTCAAAACTACTTTTTCATTGTGCCGCATCGGTGCCCGAGCGCGATGATCTGAGCGAGGTATCGGACGATACGCTACGTGCAAAGATGCTGGCCATTCAGGAAGATGGTCGCCTGCGGGTCATGAAAGTTCGCAATGGCATTTCGCGGTATTATTATGAGCTGGCAACTGAAAAACCACTGTTCCGAAAGACTGGCAGCTGGGACAGCGAGAGTGCGCGCATGTTTCTCCGCGAAAAGATTGCATCGCTTCCAGACTTTAAGAGTGGCATGGCCCATTTTGAGATTGATTTGAAGAACTCCACGTTCCTACACGTGACGGTCTGTAGTGGGCTCGTCATTTCTGCGACGATCAGCATGCTTTCGTTTGGTGGCAAAGGCCTGCTCCCAATTGGCAACGCCATCATTGCTAGGAAATACTTTAATGGCGTGCCCATTTTGGCCTACATCAATGCGATCAGTGACAGCTATCTGGCGTTTATGAATTTGAAGCACTGGAGAGTTTGCGGAGAGGCATATGAGCTGCCCAATATATGCATTGGTTCTGCTTTTCTCAAGACGCACAAGCAGCAGATTGACGGGACCATGCGTCTCCTATGTTATGCGGACAGATCGCGCGGTGTTTACGTTGAATACTGTGGAAAAGCCTACCGCCTTATCGGTGAAGAGGGTGTGGCAAACGTACTCCGCGCGCAGCTGCATCGTGGGCAAGCGACCGTCGAATCTGTTTCGGCAATCATGAAGGACGTTCTACAGCATAATGCAGTGCAATTTAAGAGCACCTTCACCACAGATACAGAGAGGGAAAAGAATAATTTGCGAACAGAGCGCATGCGTAAATTTAAGGAGGGCTTTCGGGAAGACTTTTGCAAGCATTGGAAGGGCAAAGTCCGTGCGAAATGGGCAAAGTCTGCGCTCACCATATCCCTCCCACAAGTTACATTTAGCGAGTGCTCTCTAAAAGACGCAGCTACTATGGATCGATTGAAGGCAATTGTAGGGCACCTGCCCGTATCGGTGTTTGTCGATGGCGAGTACGTTCAGGATGAGTTCTTTCTCTCTGCATTAACGCGCAAAAGTGTCTTTTCGCACGATGGCGCAGGCATTCCGCTGCCCGGATTCAATGATGAGTTGAACTTCACGGGTACGGTGAAGACGGATCATCGCGCGCCACAGTCCCCACTTGGGTTTCATGAAGTCTGGCAGGGTAGTACCTTTGCGGGGTATGAGTTCTCCAAACGTTACTTCATAAGCTGCGATAAGTCTTCCTTGCGGCAATGCGATGCGATTATATTGCAGCTCCTAGGATACACCTATAGGGGCATTGGAGAAGATGGCTGGTCCGGCTCTGGCCTCTACTTTCAGAAGGCGTATAATAGGTGGCAGCTTCTAAATATCGTGCATAAGAGCATTGAGAAACTGCCATTTTCAAGAAGCGTCATCGCCAATGTCGATAAGATGTACACCATCTCCGCATTTCGCTATGAATTCAGGGTGTCGTCAATGAATACTGCTGAGATGGAAAACATTGCGCATAGCGACGCAGTGAAGCGAATGATGCGGGCATTTGCGCCACATTGTAGCAAACATGCATTATTGGAAAGGGCATCTTTATTCGAGGCGTCGTCGAATGGGAAGTGGTGGCCAATCATCGTGCCCTTTCTTACTTCAATCAGCAGCAGAATCGCAGCACATTGTGATGTAACAATGCAATCTTTCCGGTCGCAAAGGAGGTTGAAGCGATGTACATTGGAACGCGAAACAGTGGAAGAAGCTGCACAGGGAACGCTTACGGTAAGTGAAATTTCAAAAAGAGACGAGAAGGAAGACAGCGAGCTAAATGCCATCTGGGAAAAGCACATCTACTCTTAAGTGAGCCTCGAAAATAAAAAAAAATCTATCATAATCATCAGCTATGATTCTTAAGCTTTATTATGTTATCGCATTAGTGCAGATGCGCGGATATCGAGGTTTGTAACGGAATTTTGACTCCTTGTTGATCTGCGGCGTATACTCGCATCGGACGCTCGCCAGTCGTCAGTTATGATCGGCATGCAAAAGAAAATGAATACCATGGCAAATAAAAGCAGGAAAAAAATTGCGATGAGCGGGTCATAGTAAGGGTCGTAATAGTAATAATGATCGAGATGTGTCATTTGTAGAGTAAATTTGATAGTAAATAGGTAATTTAAACAAATTCTCAATTTCACATTTACAGCAAATCCATGGGATCACTGTCATCTTCCTTACTTGCCATTACGCGTTTCAACTCTGTGATCAATCGTGTCTGAGCCTGCATTTTCGCGATAAGAGATGCGTTTTGGCACTGGAAGTTGCTCGTCTGTTTGTGCAATTGCGCAAGCATCACTGTCAAACGCTTATTCTCATTGCGGAGAGATTCCATTTCATGTCCATCTGCTTGCACGGTTGACTTTGACAGTGCCAATGGAGGTGGCGTGACACACTGCTTTTTACCGCGTGGAGGGGACGCCGTGCGATCAATTTCAATTGCGTCAGCGGTCCGCTTTTTGCCAGCCTTGGGTCGATTCTGCCTGCGAATAAGGCGTCTTGTCGTAGTCGTGATCTGTGTCTTATCGTCATCTGACGCTGCAAAGACGACGCGGTGCATTTTGTTGTCCGTTGAATGCATTGTAAACTCGATTTGAATGTAAAATTGTTGCTGCTGAACCAATCTTCCCTTTGCATCGTGATAGATGAGCACGTGCGCCTTATGAATACCCTTATTCACAAAATTAGATTGCGCGACTTTTTCAGATGAACCATTCTTATCAATGAGGGTATGCCCCAGTATTGGGAGCGTCGAGAAGAGGTAAGCGTATCTCTCCTTCAGGCTAAACTTCTTGCTCTTCCTCTTTGCGGCTTCTCTCACGGCCGCGGTTGAACGTCCATCCTTAAAACTGTCGCCACCACTATTGATGTCGTAGTATGCAGTGAGGTAAAGTTTGCCGTCCTCGCAAAGGTGCTTTTTCCTGCTTATTGGCACGCGTGTCACTTCATGGTTACCCACTCTGCGAATCAATAGGCTTACGTCAGAGACAGAACTAACGCCTTTCACGGTGTCCGGCAGAACGGCAAATCCCGAAAAGATATGCCCCGACCCGCGGAGGTTGTTCTGGAGAATCATATCCGCATCCAACCTACGGCCTAGAATCTCAGTTGAAAGCTGCTGGCATTCCTCTGATGCTGAAGAGAATACATTGCCACTAGTGTTTTCCGTGACTCCCTTGAAGAAGCAGTCGTGACAGAGAGGGAGAGAGTTCATCTTATCTCCCTTGTTTTGGAAAACATAGGCAGCGCCCTGTGTGCAGTCGGTGCACGCGCACATCGGGACGGAGCCAACGCAATCGGGTACGAGTCTTGCCCCGCACCTTCGTAGCGAGAAATGTTTCATCAGTGTTTCGATTGTCGAGTCGCCGTACATCTGGAGCACGCGGGGCGAGACACATCTTCCGTGTATCACGGCCCCTTCGAGCATGAAATTACCGGCGTCGGAAATAAGCTTGTCCACGTCCAGAAACACTCCATCAGCCATGTCGTTGTCGTTGACGACTGCTGAGTTATACATGTTAATCTGCACTCGTCTGATAGTTCGTCTGTACTCGTCCCTGTGTTCGTCAACCTCTTACCCTTGCCTTGTTCCTCTGCGTATTGTCTTTGAGATTATCTCAGTGATAGGAAAGAGGGGGGGTTTGAAAAGAGAAAGAGGAAAAAAAGTCGTGAACACAGCACACTATGGGAGTGGAATTTGAAAAAAGGCGGGATTTTTGCACGAACACTTCTTACAATTGATATACAGATTTAAAATTTTACAATACAATGACACACAATGAAACACTGTATTTCGAAGTATTTGGTAATAGGGTAAAAAAGTTACATTAATACGGATCTGAAATTTGCAAAAGTAACTGCGTCGTCCAGTAAGTGAATAGGCCGATTTGGCAGCAAAGACGTAACAGTGTAATGGTGTGCTAGTTCGCGCCAAAATAATTTATTAGTTGTAACCGTGTTTAAACATTGCCTGATAATAACTCCTATTGCGTACACATCTAAAATTTTCATTTTTGTTAGCATAGAGTGTGGGCGTCTCATAATTTCCCTCAATTTTTGAGATGAAGGCCTGTAAAAGAGCGTGCCGCCGCGGTACATGAAATCATCGCGCATAGAATGCACGTAAGCATTTTCTAAGTCACAGATTTTAACGCGCAGTTTTTTTTTATGGCACAGTATGTTTGAGGGTTTTAAATCAGTGTGGGCCATCGTTTTATTATGGAGCCGGTGCACCTCTTTTAAAACACTAAAAAGATATTGCTCCAGATGCTGTGCACTGACTTTTGAACTATACATTGCGTGATGCAAATCATAATCGTATAGTTTTGACACTAAAATGACAGAGTCCTTTAACAGTATAATTTTTTTTCGTTTGGCGGCTGATTTTGATCGTGTAACGACACGCAGTTTATCCGCAAGACGTTCGGCGTCACGATGGCTTTTCTTAAAAACTGTTTTTATGAAATATTTTTTGTTCTGCTGGAGAATTGGCGCGTCCTCCTTTGTCGAATGCTTCGTATGAGGTTCAAAAACTTTTGCATTATAGATGCCCTCTACACGTAAAATTGTATTTATGTTGTCGAGTTTGTGTTCTGGTAGGTGCTTTGTTGGTTTTGATCCCATGTGTTGTGCGTGCTCGAAATTTTGCGTGTAAATAGGTGCAACGCATTGTCTTGTACTGCAACGAAATTCGCACGTGTAGCATTATATATATAACAAAATACTGTTAATGGTCGTTAAATGGAGTGCTTTAACTTTGAATTTGATGTGGGGGAGAGCGATATAGACTGCGGGGGCTCTCTCTGTTGGCAGAGATGTGAACTCGGAATGCGTTGCTTTATTGATAGCGATTGTTTCAGCAATACTTGCATTAATAATATTTGCAATCCCGATGAAGGCTATGTACGCATTTTAAGTGGAAGCGGCGCGGCGGAGACCCGCGCGCCTGTGACCGAAGAAGAATACTCTGACTTATCCGTGTCGCTTGTTTTTTTTGCTGTTTGCATAGGCATCATAGTGCTGGCTGCACGTTACATTGAGGTTAGTGTAATGCAAGCGCGAGAGAGGGCACACTTAATTGACTCCATACAACCATTAATCGAAATGAAAAAAAAGAATGACGATGAACACGAAACAGAAAACCTTTTTGCGTAAACGCGCATATATATATTGCGTCATTGCTTATATGAAGACATGGAAGAAGGGTTTGCCACATTACGTTCAGACCCTCAGGAACTTGCACAGGCGAAAGCATTTTGGTATAAGCCGCGTTTATGTGCATTTTGCGGGCAAAAATTTACGCTGATGAGGGATTTTGGCACATGGGGGTGCAACTACCATAGTGGATTTCCTGAATCAGTGTATAGCGAACGGGCAGATAAGTACATTAGACGATTTAATTGTTGTGGAAAAATAGTGACCACAATAGCGCAGGGTACAGCTATACAGAAAGTAATATCTGACTATTATGGCACGCAATATACAACGCCAATGTGTATGCCAACGCGACATAAAACAATACTAAATAACAGCAGGGTGCTTCCCAAACAAAAAAACATGCTGCCAACGGGCTGCATCAAAGCCGATTGCCGTGAAACAGCCGTGCAATGGACCCCTGATGACGTTGCAAATATCCAGAATTTTGCAGGATTACTGCCATTCATGCCAGATATAGAAATGCGTGAGGCATTTCAGAATGCAACGCCTGAGGCCATGGTCTTTCGAGACAAAGAATCCTTTGAAAAATGGAAAACATCTGTGTTACCAACATAAAAAAAAAATAAAAAAAAAATAAAAAAAAAATAAAAAAAAAATATCG
>VMHT01063501.1_pt1 | contig 23339 bp, 17 predicted proteins | sample 4693611 | NCBI WGS metagenome assembly VMHT01 (sample SAMN12280063, study PRJNA550983) | marine metagenome | isolation source: seawater sampled from same location over 5 years 0.02-0.2 micron viral filtrate | place: USA: collected off the coast of southern California halfway between the port... ...
CCGCGCGTCGCGCGTCGTCGGGTGCTGTGGACCGACCCTGCGGTTTTGTGCGAAATGAAACGCGAATGAAATCGGCGCGGACGTGATTCGGATGCGGTGGCGATAGGTTCTGTTCCGATCCGCGTGCGCACGCACTTTTGTCACGTACTCACGCACATTTGTGTGGCATGTGATTACTCATGTGTGAAAAACACGTTCCGAACCGTTCCGCACGGTTGTTCGAGGGTCGTCATCGGCGGAGAACGACGACAAAATTAAGGGGTATAAAGATTAGCGAATATACGTAAATGTAAGGAGTAACCATGGGCTCCAACGTTAATCGCCTCGAAATGCTTTCCGTTATCGATGACTTGCATGAAAAGTATCAATTCACCGATGGCGAGTACAAGAAAATGGTCGAAACGCTCAGTGGCAAAAACGAACCGCTGGACGTGTCGACTGCGACTGTTGTCAAGAGTCGGGGTTGTCCGACAAACTAGTCGGGTTTGTCCGAAAAAGGAATCACAAATGTGGGTGGGCCCATTGGCGCCCCGCGGGTGTGTTGATTGGATGATGGGGTGCCCAGCCCATCCGCGCGGCGTGGCATCTTTTTGGAAGATGATAAAAGATCTTCCTAAAAAGATCATCATACAGGGGACTTTGATCGTTTAAAGGTGTGTCTACAACCCATACATTGTTCTATGAAAAAGATGAAAAGATAGGCTATATACTACTTTTGGTGTTTAAACGTGTTCGTGATATGATTGATAGTCCGTGATTATACGTCGACTTTTGCGGGCGCCTGTTGGACGTAGATGACTTGCGGCTGCTGCGGCCGCGTCGCCACGGCGGTGGCGATGAGCTGGTCGCGTCGGTACGCGAAGCACCCGCACCGCCCACAGTAGCAGCACGAGACGATGAGCAACGTCAGGCCGACGACGGTACCAATGATGATGCCCGCGATCGCGCCACCGTCTGGTTTACAGCAGTCGTCACCGCAGCATACGTTTTGGCCGCCCGTGTACATACTGCACCATTTACCGCCTTTTTTGTGGAGTGGTGGGCACCCGTGGGCGCTGTCCCAGCATTTGGCTCCATTGGCAACTTCCGTGGCGATTTCTGTTCCACACGAGGTGTAACTGGAAATTGTGTCCGTACACTTGGACGGGCACGATTGGTCGATCGAGTTGCCATACGGTGGCGGTCCCGCGCTGCACCCGAAACAGTCTGAGCACACACTGACCGTCACGCCGTTGTAGGTCCCGGTGTTGTAACAGAACTCTTCGCTCGATGCCCAGGGGTTCGCGCTCGCGTAGCCGCTCGAAACAACGCAGTCGGTGTGGGTTGAACACGTGTCGCCCGCGTCCGCGCGCGCGGTGTGCGCGACGGCGAGGCCGAAAACGAACGGTACGAGGAGGTTCTTAAACATCTTTGGCGTGGGTTTATCTCGCAAAAGGATTTCAGCGAGGCTTGAGGTGCGCCGCAAAGTGAGGCCCGGAGATCCGGGGATCCTCCGCAGCCCCGCGGGCGTGTGTGTGCCTGGCGTGTGCCCTTCGCGGTCGGTCGGACGAGGGGCCCGTTGGCGCCCCGCGGGTTTGTGTGCCAGCCCCAGGGTTTAGGGGTTAGGATCGGACATATGGAACCTCACTAATTAGCCGCATGACCTCATACATTAAGTTATTTATATCTAGTCATCGCGCGAAATGGCGTGGGTAAATTACCGTACAGTAATTTACCCCCGGAACCGCTTGCGACTTGCGACAGATGGTGTATTGTATGCGATTGTATTACAATATATTTTTATATATTTGGATATGCTTTAATAGATATTAAATATCATACGACATACGTGAATGATAAAAAGTTGCTTCACGGATGCGTGCCATGTGAAGGCTGGACCTCCAGTCCGAGGTGGATGACCATGAATCATGAACCGTGAACAGTAGAGTCGCACCTTTTCTCTACACACGATTCGTCTCTCATTCATTGTAAGGAGTAGGCAAAGCTTCGCGCCTCATATAGCAGGAGGACATCCAGTCTGCGGGCGGTGACCAGGCTAATGCCTCCTTAGCATGTCGCCTGACTCCTGGCGCTATGTGTGTTGTCAATTCGTTCAAATCACTAGTACATTTCGGTGTGTCGAACTCATCACGCGTGTCACTTTTTTTTTCCACCAACACGCAGAAGGCACATACAGGGTTTAGTGGATCTACTCTGTCTGAGACGACTCTGCATTGGAGACCCACATTGAAGAGCTTATCCTCGTTTAATTTCTTGCACACTTTGTTGAATGCCTCGACCATTTGTGGCGGCGGCCACCTGACGTCCTCGACGCCGGCGCCACAGCATATAGGAAGCCTGGGCCACCCCCCCATGGCCTTCAGTGCGCTGTTCAAGATATCCACAATCTCGGTCGCCAGCGGTGAGTTTTTCGACCAATCTGAGTCACGGGGACGCGCGGGGGCGGTCGTGGTGCCGTGGTGTACGTTCCACACGGGGTCTCCCGTCAGCAGGGGACTGTTGAACCATTGGCGCGCGCGATCGCCCTTCCATGAAGTGACGTCACAGCGAAGAACCGCGAGCAGGTCGGCGTGATAGTACGTTGGGGTGCTCTGCGCACAACCCATGGCGCGCGTCGTCGTGACGTGCGATCGAGATCGAGACCCCGGCCCGTTCGCGCGGCGATGGATCCGGCGGGACGTGATATTTTTACCGTAGGGGTCATGACTCGTCGTTCGGAGTACGCTGTGCTATTTACGCACGATCGATCGATCGACGCGCGTGGTAATACTAATACGCGTACGTTAAATACGAGTCACCGCGCGTCGCCCGCCTAAAGAAAGACCCGCGCCGAATCCGATTCGACGCGCGCGGCGACGACGCGTCGCCACGTCAGCGCCGCGCGACGCGTCGCCACACCGCGACGATTCGCGCGTCGCGCGCGCCGTGTCTTCGCGACATAACGCGTCGCGCGTCGAAGAACGTCGACACGACGCGTCGATCGACGCGCGGCGCTCGCGGCGCGACGCGACGATCGCGTGCGGAGGCGCGGCGACCGGATAACGCGACGACGGGGACGCGCGAAAAAGCGACGCAAAAAGCGACGCGCGAGCGATGGAGGCGCGAATGCGCGCGACGCGCGCGCGAACGGACGACGCGCGGAGCGATGGGGTGGCGAGGAACGATTCGTACTACGCGAGCGCGTATAACGCGCCGCGGGCGAGCGAGGGAGGTTCGGACGCGCGACGGGGCGACGCGCGCGCGAGGTGGGGTTTGCGCGGCTTCGTGCCGCCGGCGCACTTGCGCGTGGATGGGTACGCGTACGACGGGGCGGAGGACAGCGCGAGCGGGAGCGCGAGGAGGAAGATGTTCGTGGCGCCGAGGACGATCGAGGAGCACGAGGTGATGTTCGTGAACGACGGGATGGGCGGGGACGCGGACGAGCGCGAGCACGGCGTCGCGGTGACGCGCGAGGACGCGCTCGCGCGGCGCGTGACGGGGAACATGAGCAGTCGGCCGAGTTGGACGGCGATGCACGCGTGCGGGGACATCGCGGTGTGAGCGCGCGATGCGTTCGAGCGGCGAGAGTGCGTATTTAGTGAGCTTTTTTGGCTTCATTCTTTGCCCCCGAGGGCGCCGAGGCGTCGACGCGCCCTCGGGGCGCCCTTTTATTATTCATCTGTAAAATGTACACCGACGATTTTCGAGATTTTCGCGTCCCATCGCGTCGAACGAGGGCGAAAAAAATAAAAATATTTATTCCCACACCACGGTGAGCTGTCCGCACCGCGGTGGGTCCGGCACGGCGTCTCTCGCCGCCGCGGCGAATTTCTTTTGCATCGCCGCGAGCGCGTCGCCGGCGCGAACGATCGCGCCGCCTGATTTCTTTCCCTTGTTCGCCGTCGCGCCGTCGCCGCCGAATAACACGCGTTCTGTGGCCATGTACGCCTGAAACTCGTTCACCACGACCTCGCGCACGGACACGTCGTAACGAAGCTCGCGAAGAAAGTCGACCCAAATCGCGCGCTCCTCGTCCCCGAGCGCGTCGCCGCGATAAAATTCGTAGCACCAACTCGCATAATTTTCCCTGGCGTACCACAGCCCGTGCATGGCTTCGTGTAAAAGCGCATCCTGGACCTCGCGCGCGTCTCCGCTCGCGCACACGGCGATGACGCACGTCTCCGGAACGACGCTCTCCTCGTCGTCGTCTTCGCCGTCGTATTCGCACCACCCTCCGCGCCCCATCGCGCTTTCGCTCACCTCCACCGCGCCATCCTCATTCCTCCGAAGCGCTCCGCACCGCACCAGCGCCTCGACGACCGCTTCTTCGTCCTCCCAGCACCCGCCCTCGCGCCGCGCCGCCGCGTAAAACGCGCACACCTCCCGCGCGCGCGCGTTGTGTCCGCTGTAATTCGCCACCCCGCCCCTCGCGCCGCTCGGCAGCGCGTCCGCGATTTTCCCGCGCCACTCCGGGTCCTCGATGAACATCGAAAGTCGTCCCAGCGCCCGTCGCTGCGTCGCGGCGTCGCGAAACGTCAGCAAGAGCACTTTTTCATTCTCCAACCACCGCGCGACGCGCACGGCGTCTCGCGACGCGCTCGCGCGCGCGTGCGACGCGTGACGCGCGCGCGAGGGCGTCAACGACGCGACGTAGGCGTCGAGATCGATCTCGGGCGCGTCGACGCCTCGAAACCGTCCCATGCGGCGAACCGTCACTTTGTGCCGCAATTTCCTCGCCGCGTCTCGTCGACGCGCGCGCCTCTTCCGCCCCGTCGACGGGCCGCGTGAGAACTTGAACATGTCTGCCGCGTCGTGCGCGACGCGCGCGCGCGCGAGCGCGAGCGGGGACGGCGCGCGGGGGGCGCGAAGATTCGCGACGCGTTCCAGGGTATGTTTTTCGACGCGGCGACGCGGCGCCGAGGGCGCGCGCGCGGGATCGAGCGCGCGCGGCGAACGACGATGTCGTCGCGATGCGCCGCGCGCGCGGGTCGCGCGCGCCACCGTCGCGCGCGCGAACGCGCGGGCGTCGGACTAGGTTTTGAACGCGGCGCGGCGACGACGCGCCGAGGCGCGGGGAATACGATTGGAGACGGCGCGCGATCGACGGAAAGCGCGAGACTGACGAGCGGGTTCGCGATCGCAGACTTCAACCGCGCATCGCGCGCGCGCGATCGCGCTGAGCGCGGAACAGGAGAGCGATAATCAAACGCGCGTCAAGGTGCTGTCGGAGGCGTTGCCGTATTTGCAACGCTTCGCGGGGCAAACCGTGGTGGTCAAGTACGGCGGCGCGGCGATGAAGTCCGAGGAACTGAAGGCGGCGGTGATTCGTGATGTGGTGTTGCTGTCGACGGTGGGCATTCGGCCGGTGCTCGTGCACGGGGGTGGGCCAGAGATTAACGCGATGCTGAACAGGGTCGGCGTCGAGGCGAAGTTCTTAAACGGGCTGCGAGTCACCGACGCGCAGACGATGGAAATCGTCGAGCAGGTGCTCACGGGTAAGGTGAACAAGTCCATCGTGAGCTTGATTTCGTGCGCAGGCGGGAAAGCTGTCGGGATCTGCGGCAAGGATGGGAATTTATTGCGCGGCGTGGTGAAGAGCGAGGAGTTGGGTTTCGTCGGCGACGTGACGCAGGTGGACACGCGGTTGATTCGTGAACTCGTGAATGTGGGGTACATTCCCGTCGTCGCCACTGTCGCCATGGATGCACACGGTCAGGCGCTTAACGTGAACGCGGATACCGCGGCTGGTGCAATCGCGGCCAAGCTCGGGGCGGAGAAGCTCATCTTGATGACGGACGTTCCGGGCGTGTGCACCGATAAGGATGATCCCAACACTTTGATTCGCGAGCTGACCATGAAGGAGACGGAAGAAGCCATCGCGAAGGGTGTGATTGCGGGAGGCATGATTCCCAAAGTCGAATGTTGCATGACCAGCATCACGAACGGCGTGAAGAGCGCGCACATCATCGACGGTCGCGCCAAGCACAGCCTACTCCTCGAAATTCTCACCGACACCGGCGTCGGCACCGTCATCACTTCCCCCGTCGTCGCCGTATAATATTTTGTAATGAAAATATTATCACAATCACCTATACCGAACTAAGCTACAAGCTACGTGTCTAACATCGAGCGCGAGGCGACTCTGGCGTCTTCATCGCTGCGCGTGACGAAGTCGGCGTTCGCGCGATTCGAATGAGTCACACTCGCATGCGCGCCGTCTGAAGTTGTCCTCATCCAAGCGCGCTCGCTCTGTTTGATCACGGCAGCTCGTGCAACAGTACACGGTATCGCCGCAGCGCTCGCACGCGATGAGGATGACGTGACACGACTTTCCGACGCACTTTGAAATTCGACCACTCGCGTCGCCGCATCCGTCGCACCAAGACGTCGATGGTAAGTCTTGACCGACAGGAGTCGAACCGCGCGCGTCGAAAACATAATTGGAGCCCTTGAATAAACCGTCACGTTCGTTTATTCCAGACTTGGCGTACGCCACGATGCCGCCGGCTAGTTTACGAACGGTCCTCGGCCGCGAGCCCTCGGGTAGCCGCGTCGTCAAATACGTCGCCACCTTTTCGCACCGTACGCCTCCGGTGCAGAAAATATACAGGTCCTTATCCTTGATTTCTCTCTCGAGCACGCCATCGCGTGCCAGCCACTCCTTGAACTGCGAAAACCGGCGAATGGGCGCGCAAGTGCTGCCGAAAAAATGGCCAAGGCGGCTCTCGTAGAAATTTCGAACGTCCAATAAACTCGACTTCGTCGTATCTCGCGATCGAACCTCCGCCGCCCATTCCTCAGGCGTCAAACTTTGCACGCATTCTCCATCCACGCCCAAGTTCACTTCACCGAACGGGCACAGCTCGTCGACGACGCGCACGCTCAGCGTCTCGAAACAGTGCGCGCACCCCGGTTCGAGCTTATAGTCTACCCCGTACAGCGCCTGCTCGAGATCTGGCTCGCGCTCTAGAAACGACAAAAATGCATTCATCGTCGTCGCATCGCTCGCAGCCGCAGTGGCGTTGATTCCCTCGCGCGCGAGACGGATTTTACCAGTCACTTCGGCTGGGGACAAAGTCGACGCGAAATCGAGAATGCGACGCGCGACCGACGCTGGATCGCGTATAAGAGTGTACGAATAAAATAAAGCCACCACACCGCATCCACGGCAATCGCATCGCAAGCGAAAAGCGTCAGATTGGCCTCGAGGAGTCCGCCGTTTGTTGAGCATCACCGCCGCGCACTGAAGTCGGGACACGCCGGCGACGACGGCTTGCGCGTCGCTTCATTTCATTCGTTTTACAATTCTTCTACGTACGCCGCGGCGCCGAGTTCTAAGGGTTCGACCGCGACGGCTGCAGTTGGATGATTATCAGATTCGTGCATCGCGCGAGCGGCGGCGATGCGTCGAGCGGTGGGATCTTGGAAAACCTCGCCGTCTTGGAATTCCTCGCGAAGCGCGGCTCTTGTCCAAATCGCGCCGAGGAGGAGACGCCAGTGCAGGCAGGCTTCTTTGTATACCTTGGCCTCGATCGCGAGTCGGCGCGTTTCTTCGGCTTCTTCGTGTTTCGAGAGTAAGTCGTCTTTGAATTCTTCGCAGACGACGATACCGTTGAAGACGGGGAGCGTCTTGCCGCCGGCTTTGTACTCGAAACCGACGAGCGCGGGGGCATAGTCAATACTCATCGATTTGGCGGTTTTTGCGATTCGCGGCAAGTTCACGTGCACGGTTCCCGGTGGTGGTAATGCATTACCGTACAAATCGACGTTTCCGCGATCGTTCTTCGGCACAAGACCGCCCACGGCGGCTGGAGGCGTCCAAGGTTCGGTTTGCCATTCGCCGTAGAGCGCAATGTCGCCGGGAATTCTCTGCGGATCGTCCGGACAATCGTCGTGCTCGGACATCGAGACGCGCCACTCTTCTGAGTCTAAGCGTTCTTTTGATCCTTCCGCTTGCGTCATGAACCAGCCTTCGCGCGCGCGCGTGAGAGCCTTGACGCGCGCCTGAGACGCTCTGCTGTGAATCTTGCGCACGGGCGAGTTCATCAACGTGTCGATGACGCGTCTTCTGCACTCGCTCTTCCAGCGCTCGGCGCTCTTCAACTCCTTCACACACGATCTCGGAAATACTGGTTCGCCGGCGATGAGACCTTTCACGGGATGTCGAGGGTGAATGCACTGTGATCGCGACAAAAAGCGCTCGACGACCCAGAGCGGATGATTTTTAATCTCAGTCATCGTCCCGGGCACGCGCTCTTTCGAGCTTCTCACGTCCATCTCGAATAACTCTGTGGCATCAGCCGTTTCTACGACTTTCCGCAGCTCGGGTGAGGCATCGCGCGCGATCGCGTCGCGATGGATTCTTTCGACGTGCTCTGTGATTTTCTCCCACCACTTCCAATCTGGCGTGCGGTGGTGCAATGCCTGTGAAAACGCCGCGGAGTACTTGCGTGTGACATCACGCGCGCCCGAATCGGCGTAAAACGCCACGACGTACGGCATAGACGACGTCGCATCCGCAGTCGTGCCACGTTTGCGATTGCCAAAAATAATCTCTGGAGCGTCCACCGATGCTCGCGTCGTCGGCACAACGCTCACCCAGCGAGCGTTTCCTTTGTCATTTGATTCCGCATCGTGTCGCGCGCACAACACCTCGCACCAGTGTCGGACAAGTCCTTCGCGACGTCGCACAGTCTCTAACGGCAGTGGCTTAGGTGTATGCAGCACGCCCATGGATTCGAGTTTCGCTGCGCTCGCGCGAACCGGCACTGGCTCGAGCGACGACACTACGCGACACATCAAACCCAAACCTTGACACAACGCCGCGAACAGCGCCGCGCACTCTTCTTCACTTATTTCAGTGCGACCTCGAAGCGCCCAAAGCGACGCAAGTCTTGCGGCGATACCACACGCGCTGCCTGTCGCGCCGGCGCTCGCGCGATGCATCGCCGCTCGAAACGCTAAGCGACGCCATCGAGCGTCCTTCACCGCCTTTTTCGCGCCTAAAACGTCATCACCATCGATCGCGATCGGCGGTGCTGTCGCATCGGCAAACCAATCTACTAATCTCGCCAGCGCACTCACCTCAACCGTCGCCGTCGTAGTCGTGCACGCGTCCACCAACCGCCGCGGCGCGCACGACGTCACGAGCGCTCGCAAAATCTCGCTCGACGCCGCCGCCCGCACCAACCTACCGCGAGCCACTAAGCACATCACGTGCGTATGATGCGTCTCCAACAAATTCCTCCGCTCATCATCGCTCAATCGACGCGATTTCTTTTTCTTCTTCGTCGTCGACGCGTCGCCGCCGCCGCTCGCTCGCCCCGCGTTTTCCGGCGCATCCTCCAACCCCACGCGTTCCTCCGGTTCAACGTCCGGGACGTACGCTCCGTAGTCACGCTCATCATCGACGTCATCCCACTCCTCTTCGCTGCTCTCGGCGTTCGTTTTCGCGTCGACGCCGCACGCGCCGACGTCGTCGTCCGTCGCCGCCGTCGACCCGTCGCCGCGCGCGAACGGCAGCGCCACTCCGAGCTGCGCCGCGATGGACGCCGCCGACCGCCCAGGGATCGTTCGCCGCGCCTCTGCGTCGTCGTTGACGCGCGCGCGCGCCGTCGTCGTCGCGTTTCCTTCCGCCAGCTGTGCTTTGTCATCGTCCCTTCGTCGACGCTTCTCGCGCTTCTCCAGCGTCGCCTCGACCGCACGCTTGGACGACGATCGCAGTGACGTCGCGTCGGCGCGGCGCGCCGCGTCCGCGTCTCGCATGACGCCGAAGCTTACGACGACATGGAGCGGCACAAAGTGCCGCGTCGCGCGCAAAAGTTTTCTCTCTTCGCTCGCGCGCGCGGGACGCGCGCGACGCGCGCGACGCGCGCGAGATATTTTTCTGCGCGCGCTCAAGTCTCGCGCGTCGTTCTCACGCGCGCGCGCGCTCGGGAAGGCTTGGATTGGAGACTCTCGTCGGTTCGCGTCGCCGAAGTCGCGACGACGAGCGAGCGTCGACGTCGATCGAACGGTTTTCGCCGCGCCGCGCCGCGCGCGAGGTCACGAAGATGTCCCGAGATGATCGAGATTTGAATTCGTCGCGCGCGAACCGCGCGTTGCGCGCGCGTGAGGAGGCGGTCGTGAAACGTTGGAAGTCGCCGGATCGCGCGCCGCCGGCGCGCGCGGCGGCGGCGCTTCGAACGCTGCGACCGATCCCGTTTCGCCCGTTCGGCGCGATGTCGTTTTGCGATAAGGCATTCTCGTGCGCGTGGCTCGCGGATGATCTGGCGTTGATCGGGACGAAGGATAATCGGTTGTTTGAGTTGGAGATCGATCGACGAGGGCGTCGAGACGCGTGGCGCGAGATCGAACTCGGAAGGGAGGACGAGTACACGAGGATCCGGGCGATGGAGATCGCCGCGCAATGGGTGAGCCGACACACGCCGCAGGCGTTACGAGCGATCAACGTTTCTCCGCCGTTCTTGGCCGGTCCCTATGGGCACGGCGCGGTTCGCGCCGCCGCTTCGAGACGGGGCGGCGCCCACGCGTGTTCGGTGAGCTCGACTCGAGAGCACATCGTGTGTAGCGGTGGTCCATCACACAACATCGTTGGGTTCCGTCGAGACGAGGAGACGGAATGTCTCGTGCCTAGAATGGCATTTTCTGGGCACGAAGACGTCGTGTTCGACGTTGGCTTCATCGGACGAGACGCGATGGCGTCGGCGTCGCGCGACTGCACGGTGAAAGTCTGGCAGCTTCCTAAGAGTCCTAGCTACGACGAGATAAGAATCACTCCAAGTGGTTCGGTGCACCCGATCGGAGAGTGCACGCAGAACGAACGCGTGCGTGGCGTCAAGGTTGTTGATCGATGTCCCGCTCGTCATCTTGCGACGTGCACGTCGAGCGGACACGTACTTCAGCTCGACGCAGAGACGCTTTCGCTCGTACACAGTGGATATCAGTGTCGAGGATATCTCGAAACTTGCTGCCTCGCCACCGATGGCCAAATCGTCGCCGTCGGTTCTCGCACGCACATTGGTTTCGTGGACTTTCGATCAAAAAACTTTTACGCCTCCGTAGCGCTACCATACGGCGATACCAACAGCACGCGCAGTCTTAGTTTCCATGAGGGCGGCAATCTACTCACAATTGGCGGCGGTCGAGGATTGATTTCGTTTTACGACGTTCGCATGCGAAAATATCTCGTCGATAACGGTCGAGGTCGGGTGCGCCAGCTCTTCAACGACCAATATTGCGTCCCCTTTGCAGACAACGGGATCTTCGAGGATGAGCACGATGACGACTTTTACGACATTGAGATTCGCGATTACTGTTTGCCAGCAATCTTTGCGCATCAGTGGGACCCGAGTGGAACACGTTTGCTCTGCGCCGGTGGGCCGCTTCAGTCGATGCTACACGGCTTCTTTGTGGGCGTGTGGAGTTAGTTGCTCCAGATGTCGACGCATGTCGTCCCGACGGCACGCCATCTCACCCGTGCGGCGTAATGGAGATCAGGCGACGTCTCGAACCGCGGTCGGCTCGAGCGAATCGACGTCGTGCCCCGTGTGCGGCGTCGACTTGAATGGTGTCTCGTTCGATGCGCGCTCGCGCCACGCAGCCACGTGCGCCGAGACGCTCTCACAGCTCGACCACGTCACGCAAGAGGACGGCAACGACGAATTTGACGATGATTTGATCGCGCTCGTGGACGAGATTGACCGGAAACGAGAGTTGGAAGCGGCGAAAAAGGCGTCTCGAGCCACAACGTCGGGCTCAGCGTCGGCGATTCAGGATGGAGAAACCGTCGAGCGTTGGCTCCATCGCATTGGTTACGCGCCGTACTACCATCCTTTGTACGTCAAGGAAGAATTGCTCGACGTAGAAATCGCAAAGGAGTGTTCAGCGATGGATTTGATGTCCGTTGGCGTTGACGCAGAAGATGCAAGAGCGTTGGCGCACTGCGGCGGCGCGCCGCCGGACACCATCGCGAACGTCCCACAAACGACAACCGTCCCGCGCACGCGATCAGCGATGCAACGTGCACGCGAAATCGCGGTCGCGAACGACGATTCGCTGTGGGCTGTCGCTCGTGGCGCCGAAAATCGCGGCCGCGGCGAGTCGCTCCCTTCCATCGAACGCTTCACGCGCGCGAAAACGACAGAGCGTTGATTCACCTCCGTTGGACGTCGAAACATTCATTCATCAGACATAGCCATAGAACTTCTTAGCGCACGCACGGCACATTGCAATCACACGATCCGAAATTCTTTCCGCGCGCGCGTCGCAGTTCTTTCGTCCCGCACTTCGCGACTCGCGAGCGGTCGCCATGGCGGACGCTATGCGCGCCATGCTCGATCAGCTCATGGGCACCGAGCGCGACGTCCCTCTCGATCAACGCACCGGCCGTTCGAGGCATTACTCGGTGCGTGCGACGCCGCGCGACCGTTGTCCCGCTCTCTTTCTGAAGATTTCTCAAGCCTTCAGTGACTGACTTTTCCGCGTGGTTCTCGACTCAGGACGCGGACGTGTGCAAATACTACATCTGTGGGTTCGACGTGACGTGTTTCAAGAACACAAAGTCCGACGCGGACGTCCTGCGGTGCGTGGGAGCGGAGGCGCAGGAAAAAGTTCGGGACGACGGCGCGCGAGAGGCGTTTCGACTCGCGCCCGAGGCTGAAAAGGCGAAATGTGGGTACGAAATGGACACGAAGATGGTGTTAGATCGGATGATTCGCGAGTGCGATCGGAGGATCGAGCGCGGGATGGTGCGAGCGAGGGCGGAGAAGGAGGAGGCGATGGTCAAGATGGCGACGAGCGCCGACGCTGATACGTTGAGGTTGTTAGAGGTGAAGATGAAGGAAAGCGCAGCGAAGGCGGAGAAATTGGGCGAGGAAGGCGACGTCGACGGCGCCGAGGCAGAGTTGGCGCATTTAGAGACGTTTGAGCAGCGCGCGAAAGAGGTTAAGGCGAAGATGGATAGTATGGACGCGTATCGATTGACCGAGCCGTGTCCGGTGAGCGGGACGTTGTTGTGCAACACCGACACCGAGGAGCGTCGACAAGAGCATTTGATGGGTAAACAATACACTGGATGGACCCACATTCGTAAACTGCGCGACGAGCTCGCGGCGCGGTTGGCCAAGTACGAAGAGGCGGGATTCGCCATCGGTGGGCGGAGCGGCGGCGACGGGCGCGACAGAAAGCGCCGATCGCGTTCGCCCGATCGCGATCGCTCGTACAGACCGCGCGATAATCGCGACCGTGAATACGGGCGCGGTGATAGAGATACGTACCGAGGGGGTGGTGATAGGAGGTACGAGCCGTACCGCGACGACCGACGCCGGGGCGACGATCGACGTTCGTATGATCGCAGAGACGACAGGCGTAGGGACGATCGATATAGATACTACTAATACTTTGAGTTGACGCGTGACAATTATTTGCTAATGTTCTAAGCTAGCGCGCCGATGGACGTAAATCTCGGGCTTCGTCTTGACGCGCAACACAGATGGTGCGCTCTTCACGTCGACGGCCAATCCTGCGTACCCGTCCGCGACGAATGCCACCTCGTACCCTGGAACGTGCTCGTGCGCGTTGAGTAAATAATCGAACCCATGATCGGCGAAAGCACTGACGCTCAAACCCTCAGTCTTACTGTACGACCAACCCGACGACGCGCTCGCGGCTTCGCCGAAGCGGCTCACGCCCGTCATCGCCGCCGGAACGTCCACGTGTACGCTTCCAGGCCTAGGGGCGACGTTCGCGTCGTGATGGAGGCGATGAAACGCCACACCACCAGGATAATTGACCGATGACGCCGCGGTGAACACGCAGACGAGCGCGAGACTTGTGAACAAAAGACCCGCGGCGATGACTGCGACGAGCGGCCGCTTGCGCCGATTATTCCAGACGCGAGACAAAGTCGTCGCCGCGGCGACGTTGAACAGCGGTAGCGTCGGGAATATGAAGCGCAACTCCTTGTGTGGCAAAAAGCTATACATACCAACGTAGAAGAGCGCCGCGAACATGATCGGGCGCGCGCGACGCTCGATGAAGACGGACATCAACGCCAGCGGATACGCGCACAACAAGCTCTTCGGCAGCGCCGACGAAAAGTACCAATGCCAAGGCGACGTCCCCCACTCCGAGCTCTTGTTCAAGGCGGTGTTAAAATACAACACCGCACCTTCAGGCCACACGAGTCGTCCCCAAAACCACGAATCCACGAGCGTGGACGTCGCGATCGTCAGCAACGCGACGACCGATCCGAGCCCGACGGCGCGCGGCGCCGAAATCAACCCGCTCGCGAGCATGTGCAATCCCATCGGTGCGAGCAACAAAACCACGTCGCATCGCAGTAAAAACGTCGCCACGGTGATATAAATCACAGCCTCGCGCACGTCTGTCCTCTCACGCGACCGCGTGCTCCGAATCCACGCCCCGCATCCCCGAAGCGTCGCCGCGAGCGCGAAGACGTTCATCAAAGGCCGCGACGCGTAAAACCACATGTGAAACTCACACAGCGACACGATCGCCACCAACGCCCCGACGACGTCCCCGAACGCGTATTTCACGTCTCCTCTAAATTTCGCGTGCGAGCGCGCGAGCGCGACCCCTAACGCTCCCCGCGCCGCGCCTCGCGCCGCCGCCTTCGTCTCCCCCGTCCCCCGTACCGCCCTCCAGACCGCCCACGGCCCTCGCGCGAGCGCCGCGAGCGCCAACGACGCGATCGCCGTTCGCGGCACCACGCCCGGGAACGCCCTGTGGTCGTACGACGCGACGTCGAGGCCGAGAAACATGAAATCGTGCGTCGCTTGCAGCGCAAAAGATTCTTCAACTTTGCAATACGGCGCCGTGTACGCGTGCGCGAGCGCCGTCATCGCGCACGCGACGTCGTACGCGTCCATCGCGCGCGCGTCGCCGCGTCGAATCGACGCGATGGCGCGTCCGCGCGTCGCGTTTTGCGTCGAAAGTTTTCAACAGAATTCAATCCGTCACAGCTCGACGCGTCGACGCGTCGTCGACGCGCGCGCGGACGCGCGCGCGACGGCGCGGTGGACGCGATGACGGGAATCGACGTCCTGAGCTTCGCGGAACGCCTCGCGACGGACGCCGACGCCGACGCCGACGCGCCGACGCTCGAAGAAACGCTCGAACTCTGCGCGAGCGACGCGCGAGAGAAGAAACTCGTCGGCGCGCTGCTCGCGACCAAGGTGCTGGCGCGCGTCGCCGAGCGGCAGCGCGCGTCGACGTGCGATGCGATCGCGAAGGCGCTGGGCGCGAAGTTTTTGAACGCGCTGCTGAAACCGGCGGCGGCGGACGCAGACGCGGAGTCGAGACTCGACGCGACGATGCGAACGTCGCTGGGCCTGAGCGTGTGCTCGGCGCTGTGCCAGAGCGATGCGTTCGCGTCGTCGAAAACGATGGCGTTTTGGGTGCCGACGTTTGAAAAATGCGCGGGGAGAGTGGCGAGGAGCGGGTTTGAGGATTTGCGCGACGAAGCGGCGGCGGATGCGTTGGAATGCGCGTTCGCGCACGTCATCGCGAAGAGTAAATTGGCGGAAGCGGCGAGTGCGGGCGAGGGGGAGGCTGTTGAAGTGCGCTTGCGCGTGCCCGAAGGAACGGTGTTGGCGGCGAAGGAGGCGCTGAGGGAGGGGAAGTTGTGTAAGTTGTCCGCCGTGGCGATGGACGTTTTCGACTACTCGATGTGTAGTGAGTTCTTGAATGAGCAGTCGGTAGATTCGGTGGAGATTGTGTCGTCGTTGGAGATTTTGCCGCAAATTTGCAAGATCATGCGCGAGGCTGCCGGGTCGGAGTTGCAGCTGCGCGCGATGACGGTGTTGCACCATTTGTACACATTTTTCTTGCCTCTTCCACCAGAGGCGCCGCGCCGAGACGTGTTTCAAAGTGGCATTGAGCGCGCGAATCAGGATATTTTGGAAGCGATGTGGGTCGTCTTAAACTCGCGAACGCCTAGACTTATGCGCTTCTATGCGCTGGACATCACGGCGCTCGCATCGAATGTGGTCAACACGAAGAAGGGAGCCCCGAACGCTGACAATTTTTTACCGTGGCTCCTCGCGATTGACGCCCAGCCACCACCGGTGGTTCTAGCGGGAGCCGTGAGTGCTGGCGCCACGAAAAAAGTTCCGAGCTTGTTGGCACTCATAGTGGAGCTAGTTCGAGTGGAGATCAGCGTCGCTTTGCACGGCCTGAGCGATGCGACAAAGGGCGTGGATGTGATGGCAGAACTCGGTTTTGGGAGCGCGATGCGCTTATACAGTGAAATCATGATCACGATAAGTGTGATCGTATCGCAAGTTCTGAGTGAAGATGGCGAAATCACCGAGCGCGGGAAAACGCTCTTGAAGGACGAGATGGGTCGATTGAGCATTCAAGAGTTGATGCGGATCGAGGCAACGAACAGAGACATCGTGAACACCATGCTCGAGGCGTTTGAAGACACGGAGACGCGAGAGATTTTCAGCGTGGAAACTCGTCAAGGTTTGATGCAGGCGATTATGTTCAATTGGGCTGAATCTCCGTCCACTTGGCAGTCGCGATTCGCGAGGTTGATGCCGTATTGGTTTGGTGAAATGCTCGAGCTCGACGCGCGACGCGTCGAAAGCCCGTTAGAGCTCGATGCCATAAAGATGTCGCGCACGATCGGCTTCATCCACGGTTTCATGTCGATCATCGAAGACGTCGAAGGGGTGGAGTTGTTGATTGAGAGCAAGTTCTTATCGATGTTCTCCGACGTGTACGTCGCCCATGCTTCGAAGCGAATCGACGCCGCAGAGTCGTATGAAACTTCGGTTTATTTGAGTACTTGCTTGCGCGCGATCACCGAGTCGATCGACACGCTCGCGAAAGCGACGAGTTCAGCAGACTCACCGATCCACGCGTTACGCGCATCTTTCATCGAATCGATGGAACTGATGCACAAGCGCGTGCGCGACAGTTACCTCGAGCGCTTACCGGAATCGATGCGAGAAAAGAGCAACGTCGACGAGTACGTTGTCGGCGAAAATGGTGAACGCTTTAGCGTGGCGGAGAAGGCATACGCGGAGGAGGTACACGCCGTTTTAAAAAAGCGTGGAGTCTTCGCCGGTGACGACGCTCACCTCGACAGCGTCACGCGCGGCTTCGAGAAGCTTTAACCTCGTCGTCTGAGTTTCGTCGTTTCCATCGTTTGTTCTACAAGCGTACAACGTGTTCGTGTGGTAAGGGTAGCGTACATTTGGTTGAAAAATCCGTAAAAATCGTCATCATCGTCGTCGTCGTCGTCGTCGGCATCGTCAGTCGGCGCCGAAGACGGGCGCGTGCGAGCCGCGCGCCGACTTCCCCTTTGGCTTCGCTCGCACGGATTTGTAAAACGCCCGCATCGCCTCCTTATCGCTCAAATCCACCGGCGCCACCACGTCCCCGACCCCGGCCGCCCGTCCACGCAGCGCCCCACTCCCCGCCAAATTCTCTTCCTTCCACCTCGCCAGCATCTCCTCTCTCTTCTTCACCTTCGCCTCCCGTCTCGCCACTTCCTCCGCCGTCGGCCCGTCCTCCGGCTTCGCCGCCAGGTACGCGTTCTTCCAGCTCTTCTTATCCTTCGGCGCCTTCCCCGGAAACGCCGGCGCCATCCCGGGCTCGTACCACGCCTCCGCGTACCTCGGCCACCACAATTCATCGCAATCCACCATCTTCTTATACGCGCACCCTCGCCTCGAGCACGCGCACCGGTCGCTCGTCTCCGACAGCGCCCTCGCGCTCGCGTCCCGCAGCAGCTCGATCACCGACGCCTTCGTCACCGCGCCCGTGAGTTTCGGATCCAGCAGCGTCTCGAGCGGACACTCCGCGTCGACCGAGCTCGACGACGCCTCGTCGTCGCTCGACATCGTCTTCGCGCGCGCTCGACGTCGTCGGCGCGCGCGCGCGTCTTCGTCCGTTCGCGCGATCCCTCGCCGTTCGTCGCGTCGCGCGGCGCGCTCGCGCGCGAAAGCGCGATCGCGCGCGCCGGATGATTTTTTCGCGTCGGTTCGCGCGCGCGCGAGGGCGTTTTCGCGGTCGCGCGTCGCGGTGCGCCGCGCCGAATCGTCGCGCGCGCGCGCCGCGTCGGCGGCGATCGCGCGATCGCGCGCACCGTCGAACCTTCGCTCGAGGGTCGTCGTCGCGGGTATGTACGCACATCGAGGTTCGACGCGTCGACGCCGCGATCGATCGATCGATCGACGTCGCGATCGCGCGTCGCGCGCGTCGCACACTCGCGCGTCGTCGCGCGCGGCGGAAGCGTCGTCGACGCGATCGAGCGAACGAGCGGGCGTCGAGCGCGCGCGCGCGCGCGTCGACCGCGCGACGCGTCGACGCGCGCGCGCGGCGCGTCGCGCGCGACGGAAGAGGGTCGGGACGTCACCGCGCGATGCGCGGCGACGTCGCGGCGTCGACGTCGCGGTGCGCGCGCGCGGCGGGACGCGCGCGAACTCGCGATGGGAATCGCGCGTCGAGCGCGAACGCGCGGCGGTTCGGGGCGAAACGACGCGACGGGGGCGGGAAGGGAAGGGACGCGACGAGGCGACGCGCGCTCGCGGATTTCGCCGACGTCGCGGAGCGGGCGACGCGCGTCGCGTCGGATCACGACGCGCTCGGCGCGGTGTGGCGAGCGCGCGCGATGGGATTCACGGAGGGTTTTGAGATGCCGACGGTGGTGATGGACGCGACGGCGCGGTCGTTCGAGGCGCTGGCGCCGAGGATCGACGCGGAGAGCGGGGTGACGCCGCTGAGCTTTGTGAAGCGCGCGGTGGAGCTGGCGCAGGACGCGATGGGATTGCTGAACGGTGAACGGCAGGAGACGGCGCTGCCGACGGGGGAGGTGGTGAGGGCGCTGGAGGATCCGGTGTATTTCGTGGAGAACATCGCGAACACGATATCGAGGGAGGCGGAGGCGGGGGCGATCATCGACGACCAGGAGTGGACCAAGGTGCTGAAATCCGTCGACGTCGACATCGGGTTGTTGCTCGCGTCTGTGGTGCTCATCGTGCCGCTGTTCAATCGCTTGAAGGTGAGCCCGGTTTTGGGGTTTTTGGGGATCGGTTTGGTGCTCAATCGCGCGGGATTGTTCATCGAGAATCAAGAGGTGGATCAGTTTTGCGAGCTCGGGATTCAGTTTTTGCTGTTTGAGATGGGTTTGGAGTTGTCGTCGAAGAAATTGAGCGGTTTGGCCAAGTACGCGTTCGGTCTCGGGCTCACGCAAGTGCTGTTCGTGAACTTGGCTTTCGCTTCCGCGCTCTTACCCGCGGGTGAGGCGCTCGGGACGAAGGTTTTGGAGTTTATCCAGCCCGGAAACGACGAAATGTTGCAAGTGAGCTCGGTTTTGGAAGCCGTCGTCATCGGTTTCGCGCTGTCGCTCTCGTCCTCGGCGTTCGGTTTGCAGCTCCTGGCCGATCGTAAGATGTTGACCACGAAATTCGGCACCGCGAGCCTGGGAGTGCTGCTGTTCCAGGATTTGGCGGTCGTGCCGTTCATCATCTTGTTGCCGGTGTTGCAGTCGTTCAAGAGCGGCGCCGCCGACGGCGGCGTCGACGTTCCCATCCTCGCCGCGGGTGGTGCGACGTCTTTCCTCGATCTCGGGGTCTTAGCGTTCGGTGGTCGACAACTCACTCTGCTCGGCTTCCGCGCCATCTGCAGAGAAAATTGCACGAACGACGTCTTCGTCGCCATGTCGCTGTTGGTGCTCTTTGGATTTAGCTTCGCCACGAGCGCGATTGGATTTTCCGATTCTTTGGGCGCGTTTCTCGCGGGGATCATCCTCGCCGATACGCCGTACTCGCACACAATCATTCGCGAGCTTCAAGCGTTCAAAGGTTTATTCTTATCTTTGTTCTTTGTCACCATCGGTACCACGATTGACTTTCCGCTATTCCTCGACCTTTGGCCGATCGCGCTCGCCATGACGCTTACGCTGATGGCGAGCAAGACGGCCGTCATCACCGCTCTCGGTCCAGCGGTCGGTTTAACCTGGCGCGAAGCACTCGTCGCGGGGGCTTTTCTGTGTCAAGGCGGCGAATTCGCTTTCGTGATTTTCGGTCAAGCCACCTCTGGGTCGACGGGTTCGCTCTTCCCGATGGGATTGGACGAGCTTTTGGTCATCGTCGTCATCTTGTCCATGGCGCTCACGCCGTTGGCCGTCGACGCGGCGTTGGCCATCGCAGGTGCAGATTTTATGACGCCTGAGGCGACGGAGGACGAAGACGCGATCGACGTCGCGATTCAAGTCGAGGGGAACATGGAAGCGCTCGACATCGCGCGCATGGGGAGCGATCGCATGGGCCAGTCGGTGGACGAGAGCGCGGACGGGGACAAGGTTTAAATTATTCATCATCAAACGTAACTTCATGTTGTAGATTAGGATATTATAGAGAAAGTTCGTACAAGTGGTTAATACAATACAAACGGCATAATTCGACAACGCTACGCGCTCTCCGATTCCATGGACGAATTTTGCGCCGCGTAATCGAGGGTCGAGTTTTCCAGAGACGCCTCCATCTCCGCGATCTCGCGCTCGAGTTTTTCAACCTCCTCTGGAGATAAGTTACCAAGATCGCTCGACGCATCGGTGGACTCGTCGCCGTCGTCCTCGTCGCCGTCGCTCGTCCGGATGAACGCGTGCAAGTCTCTGTTTTCGCGCTGCAACCGTTTGTTCTCGTGCGTCAGGGAAGACTTTTCACTCATCAACGCCTCCACCTGCGCGCGAAGCTGATCGACGAGCGCCACCATCTCCGGACTCGCTTTCGCCTCGCGCGCGACTTGTCGTTTCTGAAGAGCCAAGTTTTGACGCTTCAATTCCTCCGCGAGGCGCGTCGTCTCCCGCTCGCGCGCCTTCGCCGCGGCGACCTCTCGCCGCAACGCCTCCATCTCCAACGCGCTCGAATCGTCGTCCCGCGTCCCGAACGTCATCGCTCGCGGCGTTACGGGTACGTTTTCTTTCCCCGTCGGCGCTCTCGCGTTCGTCGTCGTAAACTTCGTTCTCGTCCATCCCTCGTCGTCGTCCTTCTTCCCGTCGTTCGCGTCCCACGAATCCGCCGCGCGGTCGAACACCTCCCCCAGATAACTCGCCCCTCGCGTCAGCGCCGACACCGCCGCCGACGTCGCCCCGATCGATTTCACGATCATCGCGTCGATCGCGTCGTCCACCGCGCCCAGCGCGACCTCCGGCGTCGCCGTCGCGCCTCCGCGGCTTCGCGTCTTGCTCGGCGACCCGTCGTCGCGCGCGCGTCGCGTCTTCCCTCTCGCCCCGCCCCACGCGCTGTCCAGCGCCGCGCGCTGGAGCGCGTCGCCGTCGCGGCGTTTCTCGCGCGTCGTCGTCCGCGACGCGAACCATCCGTCGTCGTCGTCGTCGCGTCGCGTCGTCGGCGTGCGATGCGTCGTTCGGCGTTCGTACCCCTCCGGCGTCATCATCGCGCTCGCGCCGCCTCGTCGCATCGCTTTCGGGGCTCGCGTTCGGCGCGCGCTTTCGGCTCGATCGCGCGGTTCGTCTTCGCGCGCTTCCCGCGCGTCGCGCGCGCGCGTCGCGATGCGTCGCCGCGCGCGCGCGTCGACGGACGTTGACGGGTGACGTTTCAAACACGGATCTCGAGATACGAAACGTCGTTCGTTCGTCGGGACGTCGACGCGAGAGGCGGACGCGTCGATGTCGACGTCGACGGCGCTGAAACTGCTGGCGCTGCTGCTCGCGAGCGTCGCGCGCGACGCGCGGAGCGCGCGCGCGACGCCGGCGCCGGTGCGCGCGCTGGCGCCGATGGCGGTGGCGGCGGGGGCGGGAGACGGCGTCGCGAACGCGCTGGACGCGTGCCGGGCGCGGTGCGGCGACGAGGCGTTCGCGCCGGTGTGCGCGGCGAACGGGGCGGCGACGTACGCGAATAAATGTTGGGCGAACTGTGCGTTCGCGAGCGGACTGCTCGGGAGCGGCGCGCGCGTGAATTTCGTGGTGGACGGCGCGTGCGCGAATCCGACGCGGTTTCGAAATCCCTCGTTCGCGTGCGCGACGGCGTGCGCGCAGGTGTACGAACCCGTGTGCGGCGAGAACGGGGTTTCGTACTCGAACGGGTGCATCGCGGAGTGTTCAGGCGTGAGATACGTGCGCGGGTCGTGTCACGCGTGAGCGCGGGCGCGATGACTTTTGTGATTACGAGGCGTTCGCGTTTACGAGGTCTCGAGGCGGACGCTACGGCTTAAACCGCCACGTCTTGACCGTTCCGTCGTCCGAGGCGGACATCAGGAGGGATGAATCGTGCGGAGACCACTGGACGTCGTTCACGTCGTCGTCGTGCGCGTTTTCCACGGTCACTATCTCTCGCCAAGTTCCATCAATCTCGGCGTACAGGCGAATGGAATTATCGCCCCCCCCCGCGGCGACGACGCCGTTCTTCCCCCACGAGCAGCTCAGCACCGCGCGATCGTGCCCGCACGCGAACCGCGCGCCGAACTCTAACTCCGTGTCACAAAACCCACGCCCGTTCCACACGATCAGCGCCCCATCGCCGCCGCACGTGACGCATCTCGTCCCCCGCGATCCGTCGTCCAGCGCTCGCGGCTCAAAGCTCGCGCACCAAACCGTCCCCTCGTGTCCCTCCCCGTGCGCGCCGTCTTCCCCCCCCAGCACCTGCGCGCACGACCAGTCGTCCCCATCCGCGTCCTCTCTCCACACTCGCACGCTCTCGTCGTAACTCACGCTCACCAGCACGTCCTCCGTCGGATGCCACGTCACTCGCTTGACGTCGCCGCCGTGTCCGTGCAGCGCCGCCGCGCACTCGAACTCCTCATCTCCGTACCGCTCCCACACCCACACCGTCCGATCGCGTCCGCACGTCGCCAGCAACGATCCCGACCGCGACCACGCGCACGATTTCACCTCGCTCTCGTGTCCCTCGACCGCGCACGCGCGCGTCCACCGCTCCTCGTCGCCGTCGCCGCCGCCGTCGCCGCCGCCGTCGCCGTCCTCGCCCCGTCCCTCGCGTCGGTGCACCGTCGTCGCGCCGTCGAACGACGCGACGGCGACGAGGCGTCCGCACGGCGACACCGCGCACGCGCGCGCCGCGCGGTCGCACTTTTCGAGCGTCTCGACGACGCGCCAATTTCGACGCGTCGACGCGTCGGCGCGCACGCGCGCCGTCGCGCCCGAGGATTCGCACGCGAACGCGACGCCGGCGCGCGAGGGGTCGTGCGCGACCGCCCAGACCGCGCGCGGCCGGCGCAGGACGACGGCGTCGGCGTCCAGCGCGGGCGCCATGCCGACGGAGCGACGCGCGACGACGAGTGCGGCACATCGCGACGCCGAGACGGCGTCGACGCGACGCGCGAGACGACGACGCGGCGCGCAAAACATTCGC
>VMHT01008725.1_pt1 | contig 23318 bp, 24 predicted proteins | sample 4693611 | NCBI WGS metagenome assembly VMHT01 (sample SAMN12280063, study PRJNA550983) | marine metagenome | isolation source: seawater sampled from same location over 5 years 0.02-0.2 micron viral filtrate | place: USA: collected off the coast of southern California halfway between the port... ...
CACACCATGTCAAACTACTTTGGAACCCGCCGCGTATCTCGTGAAGAACTCCGCCACACTGCACACGGTGCTTTGGTGCAAGTATGCGCTAAGTATATCGCTGCAGAAAAAAACAAGGAGAAGCGCGAGATACTAACCGAGGCGCTGACCATGTATATGTCTATCAAGGTAGGCGATACTAAGCGCGAGGATATCGTTGCAGCTTATGAGGCCGCCGTTGCTGAGGCCTGCAGCTCGTGATTAGATCTATCCTTGGGGCGAGCTTATTGTTCGCCCTACTATTCTTTTGGATATCTGTCCTAACCTAATTTATTACTATGGGACCCTAGCTAGGACACTGGCTAGGGCCAGATCCTGGAGTAACCACTATAGTTTCCAATATAAAAAATAAGGTTAGCCTATGACATAATGTCGCACCTACTTGATTTCTGCTCTTGACACACTATATACCCACTAACTTAAGTAACTCTTAAGTAATTCTTTAATTTATAATACATATAGTTATTATAAGACTATAGTAACACTTAAGTGTAACTTAAGAGGGGATCTCGACTTAGCCTATAGTGTTTATCACTTATAGATGCAGCTAGATATAAGTCTGCAGCTCTCTGTAGGCTCTCTAAAAAAATAAATATAGCTCTACCCCTTGACATTTGTTAATTAGTACCTATATAGACCTCCATAGCCGACAGCTATCAATCGTATCTCCTCAATCATATATTTTCAGCGAAGACGGATTGTAGCCTAGGTTTAGCCTAAAGATTCTATAGATCTGCAGCCTCTAAAGGCTCTCCATAGGAAGAACCATGAGTAACTCTCAACCTCAGCCACTGAAACATAGTGAGCCGATTGCTAAATACGTTAGGCAAGCGGTTAAAGATGGTGTCCAGATCAAAGACATCATGGCTACTATTAATAAGCGCTACCAGAATGCCCCTCGTAACCTAGCTACTTTCTATAAGTACTATGGTGGAGACGTTAGTGAGGCTAGAGCAGAGATCTCCTCACGTGTTGGTAACGTAGTCGTTGAGCAAGCTCTTAATGGTCACTTTCCCTCTCAGGAGTTATTCCTACGCTCTAAGGCTGGATGGAGTCCAAAGGAGACTGTACAAGCCGAAGAGATGTCTGTCGACCCCGACCAAGACGCTAGTGCTATAGACACTCTTATGACCCTACTCGGTAAAAACTCTGATGACTCCCCAGATAACAGCACAGACCCTTAGAGATCTACCAGATGCTGAGGTTGCAGCTGCACTAAAACAACTTGGACCTGAGAAAACAGAAGAACTGCAGCACTCTTGGGAGTTCTGGGCTAGACCAGAGCAGCTAGAACCTAAAGGCAACTGGAATATATGGGTAGCTCTAGCTGGCAGGGGCTGGGGTAAGACTAGGGCAGGTGCTGAGTGGGTAAGACACAGAATTAAGAAGGGCGACAAGATAGTCCACTGTGTAGCTCCTACTAAAGGTGATGTAAGACGAGTTATGGTCGAAGGTGACTCAGGTCTTATTAATGTATGTTGGAAGGGAGATAAATCCTATAGAGGTAGTCATCTAGGATTACCCATATGGTCTCCCACTAATAATACACTCACTTGGGAGAATGGAGCTAAAGCTGTATTTTTCTCTGCTGAAGACCCAGAAAGACTTAGGGGTCCACAAGCTTACTCTGCATGGACTGACGAACTCTGTGCATGGAGAAACGCACAAGAAACTTGGGATATGCTACAGTTTGGTCTACGACTTGGACGTAGACCACAAGTATTTGTCACTACGACACCAAAGACAACCAAACTCATTAGAACTATACTAGATGATGATAAAACGACAGTCTCTACCGGCAGTACTTATGATAACGCTGCTAATCTTGCTGATACTTTCCTCGACGCAGTCCGTAAGACCTATGAAGGCACCCGCCTTGGTCGCCAAGAACTTTACGCCGAAATCCTGGACGAAGCGTCAGGCGCTCTATGGAATAGAACTCTCTTAGCCTCCTGTGAGGTAGACAAAGATGATGTTCCCACTCTTAATCGTATAGTGGTATCCATAGACCCCGCAGTTACTGCAAATGCAGAAAGTGACATGACTGGCATTGTTGTAGCTGGTGTAGATGTCAACGGTAGAGCTTACGTCCTAGAAGATCACACAGGTAGATACACTCCCCAGCAATGGGCAGCTAAAGCCGTAGACCTCTACAGAGAGCACATGGCAGACCGTATTGTTGCAGAACGTAACCAAGGTGGCGATATGGTTCGCCACACCTTACACACAGAAGATGAAACAGTCCCCGTAAAGCTCGTCCATGCCTCCAGAGGGAAGATGGCACGGGCTGAACCAGTATCTGCTCTCTATGAGCAAGACAAAGTTAGACACGTAAAGGGATTAAACGACTTAGAAGATCAGATGGTACAGTGGGAACCTCTAGGGTCCATAGGCTCACCAGACCGTCTTGATGCTTTAGTTTGGGCTATAACGGACCTCTCATTGAATGGCTACGCAAAACCTACGCTGAAACTAGCGTATAGTAGCGCCAAAGGATTACGGTAATGGCTAAGAAGCTCTCAGAAACAGAGGCCAAGAAGATACTAGGTGTAGCAGGTGACAACACCTCTAATGGTCAGATAAGGGCTGATGAGTTTCTACCTGAGCTTCGTGGCAAGAAAGCTATACGCAAGTACCGTGAGATGAGAGACAACGATAGCACCATAGGTGCTGTTATGTATGCTACAGAACAAGTCCTTCGTGACGTAGACTTAAAGGTAATGCCAGCTAATGATACACCACAAGCTAAGAAAGAAGCTGAGTTCGTTGAAAGTATTCTTGATGACATGGACCACACTCTTGATGACCATGTCGCTGAAGCCCTTTCAAGTCTGTCTTATGGTTTTGCTTGGTTTGAGGTTATCTATAAGAGACGTACTGGCCCTACTACAAGAAGCGACAAAGGCCGCTCTAAGTACTCTGATGGCCGTATGGGTGTACGGAAGATTGCTATTCGTGCGCCTTGGACAATCTCTAGGTTTGATGTAGATCAACAAACTGGTGATGTTAAGGGTATTTATCAGGATGGTTCGCGCTATAACAACACTAATTATATACCTACTCGTAAAAGTCTGTACTACCGCACGACATCGCTTAATGGTGACCCTGCTGGCCGCTCTATACTTCGCAATGCTTATACTTCTTATGAATATGTCAATAACCTACAGTCTATTGAGGCTATAGCAGTTGAGAGGGAACTTGCTGGTATCCCTGTTGCTCGTATCCCTGCTGAGTACTTGTCAGGTGATGCCACAGCGGCCCAATCTGGATTTGTCAATAACCTGCAAGGCATTCTCAGGGATGTCAAGTTCAATGAGCAAGGATACATTATTCTGCCTTCCGACACCTATCCCGATAAAGACGGAGCGCCTACCAACCATAAACTGGTAGATGTAGAGCTTATGTCTTCTAACGGTACTCGTAATATTGATATAGACCCCGTAGTAAGACGCTATCAACACGATATAGCCCGTAGCGTCCTTTCAGAGTTTCTTATGCTTGGTGGCGGTAATACTGGCTCTTATGCCCTATCCAAGAGTAAGACAGACTTGTTCCTCCGTGCATTAGAGAGTTATATCCAAGCTATTGTAGATGTCCTTAACAAGCAGCTTGTCGAGCGCCTCTGGGAGTTGAACGGTCTGAAATATGACCTTATGCCACAGATTGTGGCGGGGGATGTTGCACCACACGACTTAAGAGAGATTGCAGGTTTCCTAAGAAACCTAAATGGTGCAGATATTAACGTCAGTGATCACCCAGAGGTTATCCAAGACCTTATGGATATTGCTGAACTTAGATACGACCCAGATGTAGGGTCAACTCAAACACAAAAGGAAACTGACTAATGGCTTTTTTAGCTAACGATATCTTTGATAGTGGGTTGAACGTGCTCAACACTGCTACAACAACAATTCACATCACCTCACAAGAGGCTACAACACGAACAGAAGCTGTGACTAACTATGATTTAGGAGATGTAAGTGTTTCTATACCTGCTGCTGTAGACAGAACAGCAAGCGGTAATGGCCGTAAAGTAGTTGTCCCTGCTGTTACAACAGGATCTGTAACTGCTACAGGCACAGCTACTCACTATGCTATCGTAGACGGTTCTCGTCTATTGGTAACTGGCTCCTTATCAGCTTCTCAGTCTGTGACAAGTGGTAACACTTTCTCACTAGCTACGTTTGATATCGGTATCCCAGACCCATCATAATAGGCTCTTAAATGGCTAAGTTCGCAGATCGTGTAAAGGTATCTACGTCTACAACAGGCACAGGTACAGTCACCCTAGGCTCCGCAGAGTCTGGGTTTCAAACAGTGCCTTCTTCTCTTAACAGTGAAACCATTCGATATGTTATTGAAGATGGTACAGCTTGGGAGATTGGCACAGGAACCTATACACACTCAGGTACTACTCTCACACGGTCCTTAGCTAGTTCCAGTACGGGCAGCTTGCTTAATCTGTCTGGTAGCGCCAAGGTGTTTATCTCACCAGCCGCAGAGGATCTGCAATACGTTGAGGTCTATAGTTCCACCAGCGACTTACCCTCAGCTTCTAGTAATCACGGACGTATAGCTCATGTTCATGGCGATGGAGCTATGTATTTTGCTCATGGTGGTAGTTGGGTTCGCTTAGGCAACCACAGTGACATTAGTTCTTACACCCTACCGACAGCTTCTGGCTCAACTCTTGGCGGCATTAAGATTGGTACTGGCCTAAGCATCGATGGATCTGGGGTGGTCACAGCTAGTGCTGGAAGCGCAGCCGATGCGACAAACTACAGCGTTACCAGCTACACTGCTTCGGCTGGCTCTAACACGTTTAACGCCTCAAGCAGCCCTGCCTTACCAGCTTATCAGGCCGGTAAATTAGCAGTTTATGTGAACGGTGTTTTACAGCCAGCTTCGGGCTACACAGCTACGAATGGCACTTCTGTTGTAATGACTTTGGCGGCTAATGATGAAGTTAGCATTGTTAATCACGGTAAGCTTACTGGCAGCGTTTTAGACTTATCTGACACGCCTTCAAGTTTCGGCACAGCGGGTCAAGTTCTGCAAGTCAACAGCGGCACTAATGGCCTTGAGTTTGCAACTGCTTCTGGTGGTGTAAGCACGATTGGAAGTTTAGACTTTTCGCCTAGCGGTGTTAATGAAACCTCTACGATCACAACTTCTAGCAATATGTCTAATGCGCCGTTTATTAGTGCGTTTAAAGAAGTGCCGCAAATTGGTGTGTCAAGCAAAGGCGATTGGGATGTAAATTCTACTGCTTCAAACTATGACATATTAGACGAAGCGCCTTTATCTTATTCTGGAATAACTGTTACGCCTAGCAGTGCTACTGCGGATGGTACTTTTACACTATCGTCAGGAAGTTTTGCGTCTAGTGATTTAGGCAAACAAGTTGCTGGCAACGGTGGAGTAGCGACAATTAAATCTACGGCTGGCGCTTATTCTTTAACAACTGCTTTTACTAATACCAATACAATAGCGGCAGGGTCTTGGTCACTTAAAGGACTAATTGCAGATAGCTCTTTGGGGTTAAACATAAATGGTCACATTGGGATTAGTCTTTCTTCGGCCTCGTATGACAACGTAAATAAACCAGTTTCACAACAAGATGGCCAACCTAATTCAATAGCGTTTAATGGTGACGGAACTAAACTATTTATGATTGGTGCAGTTAATAGTCGTGTTTATCGATACAGTTTAAACCCAGCTTACGATTTAAGCACTTTGTCGTATGACAGTTTAAATTATAATATCAGTGCAGAATCTGGTACGCCGCAAGGTATTACTTTTGGTGACAGCGGTAATAAAATGTATATTTGTGATAGTAGCACAGATAAAGTTTTTCAGTACAGTTTAGCTTCACCTTATGATTTAACCAATTTTTCTTATGATAATAAAGAGCTTGATTTAAGCAATGAAGATACTATTCCGCTAAAAGTGCTTTTAAGTAATGACGGCAGCAAGTTGTTTATGGTTGGCGCTGGGAATGACAAAGTTTATCAGTATTCTCTTACTGAGAATTTTGACATATCTACGGCTTCATACAATAGCGTAAGTTTAAGTGTGGCTTCTCAAGATACTGTTCCTACTGGAATTTCATTTAATTCTGATGGAACCAAACTATTTGTAATAGGATCACAAAATGACGCTGTTTATCAGTATAATTTACCTTCAGCTTACACTCTAACTAATGCATCTTACGATAGTATAAGTTTTAGCATTTCTTCTCAAATGACTAATCCAAGAGATGTCATATTTAATAATACTGGTACTAAAATGTATGCCGTTGGTTCAACTAATGACAGAATTTATCAGTATAGCTGTGGTGATCTTATCATACCAACTTCGCAGTATTTAATAGCTACAACAAACTCAAGTGGGCAAATAGATACAACAGCTTGGAATGATTTAAATAGCCTAACTGCCGACGAAACATTAAACGATGGCGCAACATATTACGCATTCTCTACTGATGGGCGCACTACTTGGAAAGTTCAAGATTCAAGCGGAAATCTTAGAAGCATTGCTAAGTTAAATTCTGGCACTTGGCAGTATAATAATAACGCTACTTTCGGTTCTGAAACTTGGGTAAATGCTACAAACAACAATCAGCAATCTGCACTGCAACAAGCTCTAGGCGCTCAAGCAGTAAATAGGCTGACTGGTACAAGCTTGGCAACTTATTCTGACGCTAATTTATTAGCTACTGGCAATACGTTTGATCTAATGATTGGTCTTTATATAGGCGCTGCAGGAACAAGCCCAACTTCCGATGCGATTACAATTAATTACGATGCCAGTACTCAAAACAAAGGTGCAATTCTTGGCACTGATTACGATGTCGAAAAGCTGTCGGATACTCAGCTAAAGTTTACTGCTCTCACGCAGAAAAATATGCACTTTAAGGTGATATAATATGAGCAACGCATCAAATCTCAGCGCCCTTGCAAACGTCCTAGACAACGGCACCTCTGGGCAAGTTCTAACTTCTCAGGGTAGCGGAGTTTTAGCTTTTGCTGATGCCGCTAGTGGCGTAACAACATACGCTGACACTGACTCTTTGCCTGAAAGCGGTAACAGCGCAGGGGATTTAGCCTATGTAACTGCAAACACAAGTCTGTATCATCACAATGGAACAGATTGGTATGGAGTAGAGCTAAGTTTATTTTCTGCATCTACGGCTGCTTGGTATGGTGATAGAGGTTTAACAGCAGGATTTAGTACGTCAGATGATCGTATTGATTATTACGATATAACAACCGCTGGAAACGCATCAGATTTTGGGAATATGTCATCAGGAGGTTATGGAAATAACGGGATGGCATCTAACGGAACTCGTGCTGTGTTTGGCGGGGTTGGATGGGTAGGCGGCATGGGAAACCCTACAACTATTGATTATTATACGACTGCCACACCTTCAAATTCAACTGACTTTGGTGATCTCACTGTGGGCCGCAACTGCGTAGCACTTTCAAATGGCACTTACGCTGTATTTGCAGGTGGCGGTTCAACTATTAATACCATTGACTACATCACGATAGCCTCTGCTGGCAATGCTACTGATTTTGGCGACACACTTGCGAATTTACATAGTTCTTCTGCGCTCTCAGATGCAACAAGAGGGGTTATTGGTGGGGGTTTTTCTGGTGGATTGATAAACGTACTGCAATACGTCACGGTAGACACCCCAAGCAATGCTACTGATTTTGGCGATTTACTAGCGGTAAACATGGATTGCGGTGCTTGCAGCGATACAACTAGAGGTTTGTTTTGTGGTGGTAATAATACAAATGTTCTGCAATACATTACAATTCAAAGTGCAGGTAATGCTACTGATTTTGGTAATTTAACAGTTGTAACTAAAAATTCCGCTGCTTGTAGCAACGGAACGAGAGCCGTAATCAGCTTGAGCATGGTTGATTATGACACTGCTTCAAACCGTATGGATTTTGTTACTATACAAACTCTTGGAAACGCCTCAGATTTTGGAGACTTAACAACAACTACAACTGTTCCTTTAGCATCTACTTCGGGGGCTGCATCATAATGACACAAGTAATTACAAAGCCAATTACGTTTAGCCTACCTGTTGAGGCTTCTGAAAACATAAATCAGTTAGCCGCTGCACGAGTAGCAGAAAAACTACCTATGATTGACCAAGCAACAAGGGCTTTTGATCGTCAAAACAGTCAGACCACTATCAATATGATGACTTTGACTATGCTTAACGGTCACAGCCCTATGCGTATGCTTCGTCAGATTACGGCTGAAGTTGAAAAACGTAAGATGGCATTATCAGAAGCCCAAGTTACTCACGCTGAGTTGCGAGAGGAAATAATGGAGTTAGAGGGCTTAGAGGACGCCGTGTCTGAGGCCAAGCTACGCCATAAGCGCCACTCTCTTGTGTCCATCGAAAACAAGATTAACGGGAGCATTAAAGACATTGCTACGATGATTGATGCCTACGAAAACATTCAAGAAACACACGGCATTAAAGAGTGGGATGAGCTTGCTTTTGAAGCTGAAGAAAAGCGTCACCACGTTAGGCGTGGGTTCGAGTTAATGTACAGAAACCTAATGGATGGCGGCAGAGCTTCGACAGCTACCATTGAATATATGACACAGTACGGCGTTCATCCTCAAGTTGGCTTGACGGAAGTGTCGGGATACATTCAGCACACAGCTAACAGAATAGCCAACCATGACTTGCCGCACTCAAATGATCTTGAGGACTTCTTAGATCAGATGGCTGATAAGTATTGTGCTAACGCAGACAAAACGGCTGAACGCATATTTGGTAAGGCTGATTTTTTAAACCCTGAATATATGCTGCAAATTGAAAAGAAGAGTGATCAAGATGTATCTTGAGTATAAATTACATATGACTGATGGCGGTATGAAAACACCGCTTTGGATTGCAGATGGTGGTTATTTTGCTGATCCTGACAGCCATACAATGATTGGTTATTCGCCAGACAATAGAGAATATTATATTCCAGACACTGTAACAACTTACACTAAAACAGAGCTAGTTGCGGTGGTTCAAGGCATTCACTCCCGTTACCCAATGTTAAATGAAGACGATAGCACTATGACCAGCGATGAAGTCGCAGCGGTTGTGAATGCTTGGTGTGCCGAAAGGTAACAAATGTTAGGCTTTAGTCCTCTCGCATCAGCGCCACTAGCTGATGATGGATTAGTTAAGGTAGAGCTAACACCAGTTAGTGTCTCTGCTCAAGCTCCTTCTGTATCTGACGTAGTCTTTACTCAAGTACACTCTTTAACTTCTGTAGCTATTTCCACTGGTACACCTACAGTAGGGTCTACTGCACCTACTCAAGTACACTCTCTTACAGCTACAGGCGTAACTACACAGAACCCTGTTGTTCCTAGTTTAAGCTTATTACAAGTACACGGTTTACCTACTGTTGATATTTCTACAGATACACCTGTTGTAGGCAACCCTGTACTTACGCAAAGCTTCACACTATTAACAAGTTCTATTTCCACTGGTAGCCCTGAAGTAAATAGTGCTGCACTGTCTCAGGTTCACATAGTTAGCACTACGGATATTTCCACCGGTGCTTCAAGTGTTGATGCTACAGATATAACTCAGGTACACTCTGTATCTCTTAGCGATACAACATCTGGTTCTCCTGCTACAGGTAACCCTGATCTAGATGAAGAGCATTCCGTAACCCTATCAAGCGTAACCACAGGTTCTCCAACTTTAGGTAGTCCTGTATGTAACGCCTTTGACCTTGTACTATCTGCTAACGATCTTACAGCAGGTACTCCTATTTTAGCAAATCAAAGGACTGAAGGTTACGACTCCGCTAGAAGCGATTACTTTGATAATACTGTCGTTACTGGTCCTGTCACTATTCTAGATAAGGGTTCAGTTACAGGTTACCGATTATCTGGTGTATTTTGGACTATAAGAACTGCTAGTATATCTGAGAACTCCTCCACAATAACTTTTGAGACTTATCACGAAAGAATCTATAACAACGGAACCTCTCAATGGTACGATGTAAACATTACCCTTTACAAGACCGGCAACACTGTTGCTTCTTATTCAGAAGGTAGTCAGTTTAATCAATCTAACCACCCCTATAACTATGGAGCACCTCCTCACTCAGCTTTTTCTGGCTATATAGATTTTGCTGATTTACAAGATCACTTAAACAATGCCAGTGACTATGACTGGATGGACCATGATTTTGTTAACTCTGCTGGTACTGATGCTAGTGCTTATCCTGTTTACCTAAACGGATCAGGAACAGGTGCATTTTTGAAGAGGGTAAGCGATAACTACACATACGATTCTGTATTCACTGGTAATGTTTCGGGTAGCACCACCTCAAGATTCGTAGGTAAAAACTATCGTGTGATAGCGGGATCATTTGTCCCTAATACTAATTATGTTACTCAATTTAGTGCTGCTAGATTTGACCCTAGTTTTAACTTTACACAGATCAATGACGCTACACTAACACACCTTGAAACTGGTTTAGATCTACTAGGATTTGACACTGGCGTACCTGTAGTAGGTAACGCAACTCTTATCCTTAATCAACAGATTGCTGCAAACGGGGTAAGCTCTGGAATACCTATTGTAGGTTCTCCTAGCTCAACACAGAGTCAAGCTTTATCTCCAATCAGTGTAGAAGCTCAGTTACCTGTAGTAGCTGCAACAAGTATATCTCAAGACCACTCTGTTGAAGCTGTAGATACATCAACTCAGAGTCCTGTTTTACAAAGCCCTGATATAGATCAATACCACGTCTTAGGGGCATCTGAGGTAAGCGCAGGGACGCCTGTTGTAGGATCTACTACAGTAAGTGAGTTTCAAGTATTAGGTTCTCCTGTTGAAATACTAACAGGTGTACCTGAAGTAGGTAACGCAACTTTTATTCGTAATAATCAGTTTGCAGCAAACGATGTAAGCGCAGGAACACCTGTTGTAGGGTCACCTGATCTTACAGAGGTTACTCTAAGTGTTTCCCTTTCAAGTATTACTACAGGCTCCCCAGACCTAACAAACGTAGTGTTACTGCAAGATCATTTACTTGCAGCTGACGATGTAACTACAGCATTAGCAGAAGTAGGTCAGACTAGCTTTGTGTTTAAAGGTAAAATAGGGGCGTTAAATTCTGTCACTGTAAACTTAAGCAAGAACTCAACCGCAGTAAACTTATCAAGAAACAGCGTAGGTTAGAATGCCAGACTTCTTTATAAAACAAAACGACACTTCCCCTACTTTCCAAGCCACACTTAAAAGTCCTTTAGGTTCTAATGAGAACTTAACAGGTGTCCAAAGTGTAACTTTTAAGATGGCTAACTCTGTTCAAGTAGTAAAGATAAGCCAGCCTGTTACCATAGATGACGCTGCAAACGGTAAGGTTACCTATGAGTGGCAAACAGGGGATACGGATACCTCTGGAACATTCTTTGCAGAGTTTGAAGTTATAAAAGCAGACGGTAAGAGGGAGACCTTCCCCAACACTGATCCTATAAATGTAATTATTAAGAAGGACGTTGTGTAATGCCTAAAGGGTTAGCCGAAAAAGTAAAAACACATAACGCTAAGTCTAAGCACAAGGTTACAACAAGTATGCTGCAGTCAGTGTACAACAGAGGTGTAGGTGCTTATAGAACTAACCCATCATCTGTTAGACCTAATGTTACCGGTCCTGAGCAATGGGCAATGGCTAGGGTAAACAGCTTCTTAAAGATTGTAGCTGGGTCTAAGTCACCTAAGCACGACAAGGACTTACTACCTTCTAGTCACCCCTCTAGCACTAAAAAGATGGACGATGGTTACTATGTAGACAAAGCCGATAAACCTCTTAACAAACCCTTTAGACTTCCCTCTGGTTCTAGTAAGAAGTTTGGTGTGTATGTTAAAGACGGTGAGAAAACCAAGAAAGTTACCTTCGGAGATCCTAACATGGAGATCCGTCGAGATGACCCTAAAGCCAGAGCTAATTTCCGCTCTAGGCACTCTTGTGATACAGCTACAGATAAGACTTCTGCTAGGTACTGGTCCTGTCGTATGTGGAGTGGGGCAACGGTGGGTAGTATGACCAAGGCAGAAGAAGATTTTAAACCTCATCAGATGTATGACCCTAAGACAGGTGATGCTTTAATAGCCGCCACCTATGAGCAACATCTAGATTTGAAGGAAAGAGGCTACACTCACAATAGACCTCTTACAAAAAGTATTGAAGGTCAAATCCTAAAGGCTGACGAAGAACAGCGTCTAGTCTATGGATGGGCCTCAGTTGTTACTGAGAAAGGTGAGCCAGTGGTTGACCGTCAAGGTGACGTAATAGAACCTGAGACACTTGTTAAGGCTGTCAACAGCTTTATGGAACATATTCGTGTCGGTAAACAGATGCATACAGGGGATCAGATTGGGTCAGTTATCCATTCCATGCCTATCACTAAAGAGATTGGTGACTCCCTTGGCATACAGAGTGACCGTGAAGGCTGGATTGTAGCTTTCAAAGTCCATGACGATAACGTCTGGGCAAAGGTCAAGTCTGGTGAACTTGCGGCCTTCTCTATTGGGGGTCGTGCAATCAAGGAGGACTATAGTGCCTAACCTTTTAAAACAGCTTGAGTTGGAGGAATTGTCTTTGGTGGATCGTCCAGCAAACGCACAGGCAACAGTCTCCTTGTACAAGCGTGATAATTCCAGTGGAGAACCTATGGAACATGAAGTAGAAAAAATGTCTGATGATCTTAAAGCTAAACTGAAGCCATACATGGATAAAGGTATGTCTGAAGAAGAGGCCATGAAGATGTACAACATGGACATGAAGAAAGCTGATGATGCAACTATTGAAGAGCTTGAAATCGAAACTCTTAAAGCTCTTGAAGTTACTCTTAAAGAAGAGAACGAGCGTCTTCGTAAATCCCTAATCGACAATGGTTTTATAATCAAAGCCGAGTCAATCGAAAAGAAAGTAGACCCTGAATACGTTGAGTATGATGGTGAGCAAATCAACAAAGCAGATATTCCAGCACCTATCTTGAAAGCTTTAGAAGCTGCTGAAATAGAAAAAGCAGATGCTGCCCTTGCTGAGAAAGCAAAAGAAGCTCTGCCTAACTTCAACCTTGATGTAGCTAAATCTCTGACAAAAGCATTCTCAGAGGATGAGGCAATTATGGAAGCTCTTAAAGGTGCAGATGCAGTCTTCGCAGAGTCAATGGAAGAGGTTGGTAAGTCTGACGCTGATGGCGAGTTCGCCACTGCAAACGATAAGCTAGATGCACTTGTCAAGTCCTACATGGACGAAAACAAAATGAAGAAGAGTCACTACGCCGTAGCTTATGCTGCTGTAGCTAAAACCGATGAAGGTAAGGCTCTTATTAACAAGTCCTATAAAGGAGAATAAAGATGGCTGTAATGCAGTCCCGTGATACACGGTCTTTTGTTGCTGGGGAAGACCTTTCAGCAAAACAATTTAAGTTCGTTACTCTTGAGAGTGATGGACAAGTAGACGTTGCAGACTCTGCTGGTGAAAACTGTATTGGTATTCTGTTGAATGCCCCTACTGCTGGAGCCGCTGCTACTGTAGCAATCTCAGGTAAAGTAATGGTAGAAGCTGGTGGAACTATCGCCGCTGGTGCAGCCGTTCAAGCCGATGCAAATGGTGACGCACTCACCGCAGCTTCTGGCGATGTTGTTATGGGTTATGCTTTGGAAGCAGCAGTTGATGGTCAGATCATGGCTATTGAACTCATCCAAGGCGGTAACGTCGTAGCTTAATCCAGCATAGAAAGGAATAAATAATGCCCTTGCTGACTCCATCCGCAGTGCATGTAGATCAGCCGCTGACTAACCTCACGCTGGCTTATGCACAATCACAAGAAAACTTTATCGCTGATAAGGTATTCCCAACAGTAGGCGTTCAGAAACAATCTGACAAATACTATCTCTATGACCGTGCGAACATGAACCGCACTGGTGATGTAGAGAAACTAGCTCCACGTACAGAAGTAAACCGTATCGGTATGACCATTTCAAACAGCAGCTACTTCGCTGACGTTTATGGCCTTGGTATGGACTTTGATGAACAGACTTTGGCTAACGAAGATGCTGCATTAGAGATCCGTTCTGCCGGTGCTGAAACTCTGGCGATGCGTCTTATGATCCATCGTGAAGAGCAGTTTGCTACAAACTTCTTCTCAGACAATATCTGGGGAACCAACTATGACGGTGCTGGCTCAACATCAGGAACTAACTTCCTGTATTGGGATGATGCTGCTGCTAAACCAATCCAAAACGTAACTGACCTACGCCGTGTAATGCAGCTTAAGTCAGGTGGCTTCAAGCCAAACACAATGGTTGTTGGTAAAGAAGTACGTGATGCTCTGGTAAACAACGCAGACATCTTGGCTCGCTTGAACGGTGGCGCAACTGTAACCAACACAGCTTTGGTAACTGATGCTAAACTGGCTGAGATCTTTGAGGTAGAGAACTTCTACGTCATGGAAGCTGTCAAGAACTCATCTGTTGAAGGTGTTGCAGAAAGCAATGCGTTTATCGGTGGTAAACATGCTATGTTGTGCTACACACCATCAAGCGCTGGTCTTATGTCACCAGCCGCTGGTTTGACCTTTGCTTGGAATAACCTTGAAGGTGTAAACAACTTAGGTATCACTGTTGAGTCGTTTTCAGACGATGCTCTGAAGCGTCAGCAGATTGCTGAGATGATCCAAGTTAAAATGTCATACGACATGAAGATCGTAGGCGCTGACTTGGGTGCTTTTGTAAACGGTATCGTACAATAAGTACTTACCTTGGTGGGGGCTGTAGTGGCCCTCACCTCCCTTAATTAAAGGATTACCCGATGCTCCTTAACGAACCTATGCAGTACGACAGACCCCTCTTTGTAACCTTAACCATGAAAGCACAAGGCCGAACTTATAACGCTGGTGATGAGCTTAAGTGGAAAGAGATAGGGCTAGATAAAGAGTTAGTAAAGATACTCTATAGAGAGGGTAGGTTAAGGCATGACGCCACTTTAGAAACAAAAGCTAAAGTAGGTGACGGTCTTGAACAACTTGACTCTGAGGGTTTGACACTTCTTGTAAACAGTATTAACGAAAAAGTTAAGTCTAAAACCAAGAGTAAGACAGACTACGATAAGAGTAAATGTAAACTCTCTAAAATACCCGATAAACAACGTGGGCTTATTCGTAGCTGGCGTAGGAATTACGGACACATGGAGACCTAATAATGGCTTGGAGCTATGACGAAACTGACTTGGATATTGCTACAGCTTCTGGTCGCTTAAATGCTGTACGTCTTCTCTTAGGAGATACTGATCAAAATGATCAACAGACTTCTAATGAAGAGGTTATTTTTGGATTAGCTCAAACTGGTAACAACGTCTACAGAGCTGCATCTTGGTCTGCCAGAACCATAGCTGCACAATACTCTCGTAGAATTACACAAGATCTATCTGGTGCCCTTAGTGCTAACTATAGCGACTTACAAGCACACTATATTAACCTAGCTGAAAACTTAGAACATCAAGGTAAGAAAGCTGGTGCAGTTGTAGGTGTAAAAGCTGGGGGTATAGGTATTGCAAATGTAGACAATGTAAGGCAAAACACAGATCGCATTACACCTTCGTTTAGAAGAGACAGGTTTAGAAACCCCCCTGGATACAGTGGCTCAGACTACGACTTTAAATAAGGAATAGGCTATGGCATTCTCAAGAGGTTATAACCTTCTTAAGATGGTGGATGAGTTTGGTGAACCCCTTACTCTTCGTAAGGTATCTAATGCAGGTACATATAACCCTACCACAGGTACAGTATCTGGATCATCTACTACAGACCATACTTTTAATGGTTACTTCTATAACTACGACCAAGGTATCATAGCAGACTTTGACCAAGTTAGAAGAAGTAATCGTAAGTGTGTTATACCTGCCCTAGGGTTAACAGTAGAGCCTGATGACGAAGATCAGATAGTCGGTAGCGGAGACATAGTTAGTATTGTATCTGTTGTTACTATCTTCTCTAACGGTGTTAAGATTTGCTTTTTATGTGATGTGAGGGAATAATGCAAGTTACTGTTAGCCCTAGACTTACTAAGAAATCTAAAAGAGTCACGCAGTTTGCCCAAGAGCTTTTAGTTCGTAAGATAGAAAGAGCTATAGACACTTTAGATGACAACTCTGTAGTACCTGTAGACACTGGTGCATATGCCAAGTCAATGACACTTAACCGAAGAGGGGATAGCTCTGGACCTGCCATAAGCTCTAGTAGAAAAGAGAGGGGCATAGACCCTAACTCTGCTTTAAATGAGATGACAAGTAGGCTTTACGGTCAACTGGAGTCTATAGACACCTTAGAAGGAGCTACTTTTGTTAACAGAGCGCCCCACGCTAATAAAGTAGAAAACAGGTATGCAACTTTTGAGGTTCTTAGGAGTGTATTAAGGTAATGGCTAGTATTCACGATGACATAAGAGCTGCTCTTGAGATCAAGCTGTCTAATACAGCTAATATACCTACACAAATAGCTTATGAGAATGTATCCTTTGAACCTACCACAGGTACAAGCTACATAAAGACTAACTTTATACCGACATCTCGTAGACCCGCAGTCCGAGGGCTTAACCCTCAACAAAGATACGAAGGCGTCTTTAGGCTCCAAGTATATTGTCCAGAGGGTAATGGCCCTGCTACAGCAGATGCCTTTGCCAATACTCTAATAGAAGCTTTTGAAGCTACCACTCACATAACTCACAACTCAATCACTGTGTCTGTTGACTACGCCGAAAGAAGGCAAGGTTTCTTAGATGCACCTTGGTACTATGTTCCGGTAAGTATCGGATGGTACTGTTATAACAATTAGGAGAATACAACATGGCCTTCGCACAAGGTTCTCGTTCCAGTCTATCGTACATTGTGGAAAGCACATTTGGTACGACTCCCTCTGGTAACTTCATAAATTTACCCTTCAGCACACACTCTTTGAACTTAGCTAAAGATCGTGTAGCTGGTACTGACATTCAAGCTGACCGTATGCCTAGACATGATCGTCATGGTAACCGACAAGCTGCTGGTGAAATTGTGGCTGACTTACGTGATGCTGACTTCGATGTCTTCCTAGAATCAGCTATGTTGAATACGTTTTCATCTAACGTCCTTAAAGTTGGTACAACACCTAAGTTCTTCTCTATTGAAGATTACGCTGCTGACATAGATCAATCTCTTTTGTTTACAGGTATGGCAGTTTCTACTATGGGTATCTCTCTTGCCCCTAACCAGATGGTAACAGCTACCTACGGTATGGTTGGTAAAGACATGAGTGTTCCTGCACAGACAGCCGAGAAGACACAAACTGCAAACTCAGGATCTGCCCCTTTTGATGCTTATTCTGGTACATTAGCTATCGGTAACGTAGATGGTACACCCTCCACATCAGCTATTGTAACTGGTATGGACTTCACTCTGACTAACTCATTCGCACCTACCTTCGTAATTGGTAGTGACACTGCGCCACAGTTAGAAGTTGGTCGTGCAGAAGTCGAAGGCACTCTATCAGCTTACTTTGAGGATGCGGCCTTGATCAACCGATTCTTGAACGAGACTGAGACTGAGCTTGAGGTAACTGTGGGTGACGGTAGCAACACCATGAAGTTCGCATTCCCACGGGCTAAGATCAATAGTGCAGATGTAGGTGTAGACGGCCCAACTAGCCGTGTTATCACTATGTCATTCGTAGCACTTCACAACACAACAGATGCAAGTAATTTAGTTATTACTCGCTCTGCATAAGAATCCCTAGCTAGGGCGGGGGAGTGTTGGTGTCGGGTCTAATGCTCCCCCTTTAATTAATCAACCCGACAACTTTTACCCGAAAGGAACTCGACATGGACTTGATGGATTTAAAACCTAAGTCAGATACTATTGAAGTAATCTTAAGACACCCTAACACTCTTGAGCCACTGACTAATGATGATGGCAGCGAGATGACTGTTACGGTACATGCTCAACACTCTAAAGAGTATCGTGGAGCTGTACACGATCAGCAAGATCGAAGAATTGCAAAGCTACAAAAGACTTCCAATAATAAATATACCTCTGCAGAGTTAGAGACGGACACCATAGATCTTTTAGGTAAGGTTACCAAAGGTTGGGATATTACCTACGGTGGTGAGAAGCCGAAACTAACCTCTGCTAAAGCTAAGGAAGTTTACTCTGAGGTCTTCTGGCTAAGAAGTCAAATCGAGGAGGCGCTCTCTGAGAGCTTGGATTTTACAGGGGCCTGATTGAAGAGCTTATTGGGTATGCAGAACATAGCTTCACTCTCAGTAAGTCCGACAAGAATGGCACTTCCCAAAGAGAACACTTGCAACAAGTACAAAGGCAGACCGGTAAGACACCAAAGGAATTAGAAAGCCCTCCCTTTCCCACGTTGGTATCTCACATATGGTCTGCCTTTATTGCGTTAAGTTCAGCTAGAACTAACGGTTACAATGGACCTAATCCTCTTACATACACCGATATAAAAGCTTGGGTAGAGCTAACTAATTCCTGTGTCTCCTCTAGAGATGTAGAAGCAATCAAACTCTTAGACACAGTTTTCATAAGGACACAGAATGGCTGACATAATACTAGACATAGAGGTCAGAGGTAAGAAAGAGCTAAAGGCTGCTGCTAATGAGTTTATGCGGGCTGGTGAAGTGTCAAGAAGATTGGCTGCGGACTACAGTGCTGTAGCAGCTAAAAATAAACGTTTGGTAGATGAAACAAGAAGACTGGAAGCTGTAAAGAAAAAGCTTAACACAGCTGTAAAAGATGAGATTATCTCAAGAGGTCAAGCTACACGAGCTTTAGACGAGGAAATGCGTAAGTCTAAAGAAAAGATACTTACGGATAAAATCTTAATAGATCAAGAAAAGAAACGTATAAAGCTTTTAGAAGAAGATGCCAAACGTACAGCTAAGTTAGTAAAAGCTTACGCTCCTGCTAGGGTAGCTCTTGCTAGTTATAAGAAACAAGTCCTAGAGATTAAAACTGCTCAGAAACAAAAGATACTATCCGATAAAGAGGCAAAAGCAGCTTTAGCACAGCTCACAAAAGAGTATCAGCAGTTTACTGCGGGTGTGGCTACTGGGGGAAACCAGTTTGCTAGGTTTAACGTAGACACGTATAAGTCAATACAAAAGTTTAAAAGGAACATGTCTGTAGGTTTCCAACAGGCAGGTTATCAGGTAGGTGACTTTATAGTTCAGGTACAATCTGGACAATCTGTTCTTGTAGCCCTAGGTCAACAGGGTTCTCAGTTAGCCGGTATCTTTGGTCCTGCAGGTGCTGTAGTGGGTGCCTTTGTTGCTGCAGCAACTGCTTTTGGTATGATTGCAATAGCAGCTTCCAAAGCTAAGAAGTCTATGACAGGTATGCAGGACTTATCCAACAGTTTTGCCCCTGCCACCAAAACTATGACTGACGCTATAAAGAACCAACATATGGAAATCTTTAAGCTGACAAGAGGTATAGACGATCAGAATGAAGCTATAGGTAAGCAAGCCTTACAGTATCAGAAAGCCTTACAAACCGCTAACGAGTACTTGTCTTCTCAAGAAAAGGACAACAGGTCTGGTCTTCAAAGAATAAGAGCTAACGGACTTAAGATACTAGGGTTCCAACTTGTAAAGAGTGATAAGCAGAGAGTAGAGCAGCTAGAGAAGCAGAATGAGATATACAAGAAGCTTAAAGATCAAGCTGATGCTCTAAAGGAAAAAGAAGAGAAGCGTAAGAAGTTCCTTGAAGAGCAGCTAGAGCTTAAACAAAAGTTCTTAGACGCTGAAAAAGAATTAGATGACGCTGGTGCAGATGCTGCTATCAAAGCTTCTATAGCTATAGCTAATGAAGAAGATAAGCTTGCTATACTAAGAGAAAGAGCTTCTGGGTTACTAAACGAAAAAGAGATACAGAAGCTTATAGACGAACAAGCTATAAAAGACCTAAAAGCTAAACTAGGTCTACAGCTTCTACACTCAGAAAATGCAGAAGATATAATATCCACAAGGGTTGCTCAGTTAGTAGAAGAACAAAAACTAACTGCAGAGTTAAAAGAACAAGAGAGAATACTCAAAAGACAAGCCAAGATAGGTAACAAAGCTATCTTAGGTATGACAGATGAAGAGTATCAGTATCACCTAAACATGTCAGCTTATGTCGAAGGTAGAATGGCTGCTCCCGATAAAGCTACTAAGGGTAAAGCCCCTCCTAAACCTCGTAAAGCTCCTAAAGATCCTCTGCAAGAGCTTATGAAGAGCCTTACGTTACAAGAGAGTCTTCTAGGTGTAGAGCAAGATAGAGCTGCAGTTATGAAAGCCCTAGGAGATTCTTATAGTAATTACACTCCTGAGCAAATAGATTCAGCTATAGAGCTTACAGAGTACATAAGAAAGCAGAACGAAGCTCTAAAAGCTCAACAAGATGAGTTAGATCGTATTGATGATCAAGCTAAACAATTAGCTGCACCCTTCGATGACTTCTTTATGGCTTTAGTTGACGGTACTACATCAGCTAAAGATGCCTTCAGATCTATGGCTTCCGATATCATACAACAGCTTTACAGAATACTTGTAGTTGAGGAGCTAGTAGAGTCCATAGGAGGAGCTATCAAAGGGGCTATTGCTGGGCCAGTACAAGGTCCAAACTTACCTAGTGCAGACGGTGGTGGATACACAGGGTCAGGCCCAAGATCGGGTGGCTTAGATGGTAAGGGTGGCTTTATGGCTATGCTACACCCTAGAGAGACTGTCATAGACCACACTAAGGGTCAGGGTGCTGGTGGAGGTACAGTAGTAAACCAAGTATTCAATATCTCAGCTAATACATCAGACGATACTAAGAGACTTATTACTCAGACAATAGCACAAGCCTCACCAGCTATCATCAATCAGTCCGTAGGTGCAGTTATGAACCAAAGACGTAGAGGTGGTGCAATGAAATCAGCATTTGGATAAATCATGGCTATAAGTTACCCTCTTAATACACCTACAACTATTGGCATAGAGAGTATTGAACTACGTGCCATGAATGCTGTAGCTGTCTCTCAGTCCCCCTTTACATATAAGCAACAGGTTATTTCCCATCAGGGTCAAATTTGGAGTGCTTCAGTCAGTATTCCCTCAGTGCGTAGGGATCTAGCTGCTGACTGGAAAGCTATGCTTATAGCCCTTAAGGGTTCTGTAGGCACGTTTCTACTGGGTGACCCTGACTATGCTACACCTAGAGGTACAGTGAGTGGTACGCCTACTCTGACAGGAGATGCGGGTAAAGATACAGTACAAATCACTCTTACAGGAACTCTATTAGCGGGTGATTACATTCAGCTAGGCACAGGTTCTGCTGCTAGGTTGCACCAAGTACTAGTCGATAGGGCGGCTGGTACAGACGTTGACTTAGAGATCTGGCCTAAACTAAGGAGTACATACTCAGGTGAAACTGTAATTTACAACAACCCTAAAGGTGTCTTTAGACTTGGGCAGAGTACTACTTCTTGGACTATAGACAACGCCAGTTTTTACGGTATATCTTTTGATGCAATAGAGGCACTACAGTAATGTCCCGTACTTTACCTTCAGTAATAACCAACTCTTTAGACAACAGTGTTATTAACCCTTTCTTTGCTGTTGAAATGAATTTCGATAACAACAATATCTTGCGTCTATGGACAGGGGTAGGAACCCTTACGTTTAATGGACAGGATTGGGCAGGTGCTGGTACTCTACTAGGTATATCTGCTGTGGAAGAAACTACAGAGACTGCTGCTAGAGGTGCAGATATTACTATTACAGGTATGCCCTCTGAGGTATTAGCCCTAGCTCTCAGTACTCCATATCAAGGTAGAACCTGTAAGATATACTTTGGTTTATTTGAAGTTGCTTCAGACAAGATATTAAAAGAGGACTCATCTTTCTTGTTGTTAGAAGATGGATCTAAAATATTTCTGGAAGACCTAAACTCTGGTCTAACTGAGATATTCTGTGGTTACATGGATCAGATGAATATAGCTGAAGGTGCTGATACAGGTACTATCCAAGTTAAGGTTGAGAATAAACTAATTGACTTAGAGAGAGCTAGGGTTGCTAGGTATACTGCTGAGTACCAAAGATCTAGGGATATAGTTGGTGCAAGTACAGATGCTGGGTTTGATTTTGTAGCTAGTATGCAAGACCAGAGACTTGCTTGGGGTAGGAGTTCTGAAAGCTAATGGCTTTAGATATTGATTTTCGTAAGTTTGATTTATTAGACCGAGAGTCTCAACTTGGGGCCGCTGTTACAGCAGCAGTTACCTTTGCTGTTGCATATTACTACGGTATACCTTTACCTGACGGGGGTACAACAGCGGGTTCTCTAGCTTTGTCTGCTAGTGCTGCAGGTACGTCTTATGCAGCCTCTCTGGGGGCATCTGTATTAACCAAGGCACTGTTACCAAAACCAGAACTTAGAGGGGGCGATCAAGGTTATCTAATAACTCAAAGAGGCTCAACTATGCCTCATCAGATTATCTATGGTAAAACTAGGATAGCTGGTGGTATAGTCTTCCAAGGAACTACAGATAACAATAAATACTTACACACTGTATTAGCTTTTGCTGGACATGAAGTAGAAGAATTTGAAACTATTTATTTTAATGATGAAGTTCTTACTCTAAGTGGTAATAATGTTACGGCCCCAGCTAAGTATGCAGGTAAAGTTAAAATAGTTAAGAAGCTAGGTACAACTACGCAGACCGCCGTTACATCCTCAGATGTAGATTTTATTGACATTCCTGCAAAGTGGACCACAGATTGTAAGTTATTAGCTACAGCCTACCTCTATGTTGTGTTGGAATTTGATTCTAATGCATTCCCTAACGGTGTTCCAGAAGTCACAGCTATAGTCAAAGGTAAGAAGGTCTACGATCCTCGTACAAGCACTACAACTTGGTCTGACAATCCTGCCCTATGCTTAAGAGATTACATTACGTCAGGTAAGGGTGGAGATAATACAACTATCTATAACTATGGTATCAGTGAGGATATTGAAAGTGTAGATGATGACCTTGTTACTATAGCAGCTAATGTCTGTGACCATCTAAGCTACCCTGATCTGTCAGGTGGTACTAGGTTCTCTCTTAATGGTGCATTCACTACTAACACTACACCTTACGATGCTGTACAGAACTTATCTACTGCAATGGGTGGATTACTTTGGTATGCTCAAGGTAAGTGG
>VMHT01048935.1_pt1 | contig 23317 bp, 23 predicted proteins | sample 4693611 | NCBI WGS metagenome assembly VMHT01 (sample SAMN12280063, study PRJNA550983) | marine metagenome | isolation source: seawater sampled from same location over 5 years 0.02-0.2 micron viral filtrate | place: USA: collected off the coast of southern California halfway between the port... ...
TAATGTCTGTAGGATACTTTGCAACCTGGGTGGGAGTTATTTTATACACATCTGTTTTTATATCTGAAGTTGTTCGCTCAGGAATCATGGCAGTTGCTAAAGGTCAAAGTGAAGCTGGTTTATCTTTGGGACTTAAAAAAAGGACGCTACTTAGACTAATTGTTCTTCCCCAGGCATTAAGAATCATGCTGCCTCCTATGGGTAATCAGTATTTAAATTTAGCAAAAAATACGTCTCTTGGTATTGCTGTTGCATATCCCGAGATTGTTGCCGTAGGGCAGACTCTGTATAATCAGGAAGGTCAAACAATTGCAGTATTTATTATTTGGATGGCTTTCTATTCGACAATAAGCTTGACACTTTCATCAATAATTAATTATTACAATAGAAGAATGAGAATTGTGGAAAGATAATGTCCGAAAACATAAATACGCAAGAAACCCCACCGGAGATTCAATTTGCTGGTGTAAATAGGTGGCTTAAGGAGAACCTATTTTCAAGTACAGGATCTTCCTTTTTAACCTTCCTTTCTATCGGAGTAATAATTGGACTATTTAGATCAATTATTGGTTTTTTTATATCTCCTGAAAGAGAGTGGACGGCAATAACTTACAATCTTAGGCTTTATATGGTTCAAGCCTATCCAGAATCTGATTTTATCAGAGTCTGGATAACTATTGGATTAGTCATGGGCTTACTCGGTTTAACTTGGGGATATAACAGCGTTGATGAAAAGGTAAGTTTAAAATCAACAAGCACCACATTCATGAAAATATTTTCTTCAATTTTCCTGTTAATACTTATTGCACCCTCCACAGTTGTAACTGACAAAGTTGAAGGAACTGAAGCCGAAGTTTTACAACAACCACTAAGGCTATACTTACTTGCTATTTTTGGTATTTTGCTTTTAGCATCTTATTTGGTAAGGAAAAGATTGTCAAAGCAAGAAATGGCCAAAGACTATTTAAACATTATCTATGTTGGTCTGCTTGTCGGTGCATTGTGGTTAATTAAGGTGCCAACTGTAACATTTGATTCTTCAAATGTAAGGTTAGACCCCGACCCTTATTTGTCATTAGCTACATCAACAAAAATTCCTTGGACAATTTTATATATACTTTTAATTGGAACTTATTTTATAGGAAAATATTTAAGCTTAAAAAATATTAAATCAGTCAAAAGAATTTTACCAGCTTCATGGCTGCTCACACCTCTGATAGTTGTGACATGGATTTATAGAAAACCAGATATTTCAATAACACAAATAGCAACACTAGATCTACCCGCTGTAGTAGGATTTTCTATAATTGGATATTTAGTTATTAATTATTTAAATTCAGATAGGCTCATACAGTATCAGAGATACTTTACTTACAGTTCTTTAGTGGTTGCCATAGTTGTTTTTTCGCTACCAGTAATCAGACAATTAAAACTTTTATTCTTTTTGTTATGGATTCTGATCTCCGTTGCTCCAACAATTGCCAATTCAAAAGAATCATCTCGTAATTTATTTATTGTGTGGACTGTTTCAATAGCAATATTAATTCTTTTAATGAGAGGTGGGTCCTCAGATACTTTAATTGTTGTACCTGGCTCTTCAATTTATGGTGGTTTTGCATTAACGTGGGTCATTGCATTTTTTGGTATCGCTTTATCATTTCCATTTGGGGTAATACTCGCTTTGGGTAGAACTTCAACTTTTCCAGTAATTAGAATTATTTGTACAGCATTGATTGAACTTGTAAGGTCAGTTCCATTCATTACATGGCTATTTTTTGGAAGTGTAATGTTGACATTCTTTTTACCTTCTGGAGTTGAGTTTGATGAAGTTGTAAGAGCTGTTGTAGTGACATCTATATTTAGTGCTGCTTATTTGGCAGAAAATGTAAGAGGAGGACTTCAATCTATTAGTAAAGGACAATTTGAGGCTGCTGATGCTGTTGGTCTGAGTACACTACAGAGAATTTCCTTAATTGTAATGCCACAGGCATTAAGGGCTGTAATTCCACCAATAGTAAGCCAAGTCATTAGTTTATTTAAAGATACAAGTTTAGTTGCAATTGTGGGTCTTTTTGACCTTCTGTATATTGGATCAAAAGTTATTCCAAACCAGTCTCAAGGTGCAAACTTCCTTGGAACAATACAAGAAAACATATTATTTTGCGCAATATTTTATTGGCTATTTACTTATAGCTTTGCAAGAAGAAGCATGAAAATTGAAAAACGATTAGGATTAGGAGAAAGATAATCAAACTATGAGCATAATACAATCAATCGATGTTAAAAAATGGTACGGCGATTTCCAAGCTTTAAAAGGCATAACAATGGATATTGGCGAAGGAGAAGTTCTTGTTATTTGTGGCCCATCTGGATCAGGTAAATCTACTTTTATTAGATGTATTAACAGACTTGAACAACATCAAGATGGACAAATTATCGTTGATGGCATTGAACTTACAAATGATCTCAAGAATATAGAAGCGATCAGGTCAGAAGTTGGAATGGTTTTTCAAAGCTTTAATCTTTTCCCACATTTAACTGTTTTGCAAAATATTACTTTAGCACCAATTTGGGTTAGAAAAAAAAGTAAGGCTGATGCTGAAGAAAAAGCAATGGAATTGCTTGAGAGAGTTGGAATACCAGAACAAGCAGAGAAATTTCCTGGGCAGCTTTCAGGGGGACAGCAGCAAAGAGTAGCAATTGCCAGAGCTTTAGCAATGGAACCTAAAATAATGTTATTTGATGAACCTACATCTGCATTAGATCCAGAAATGATTAAAGAGGTTCTAGATGTTATGAAAGAGCTTGCGAAATCAGGAATGACAATGATTGTTGTCACCCACGAAATGGGTTTTGCTAAGGAAGTAGCTGATAGAGTTATGTTATTTGATGATGGTCAGCTGGTTGAAGAAAATACACCTGATGAATTCTTTAATAATCCAAAGAGTGACAGAACCAAACTGTTCTTAAGTCAAATACTTTAAAGCTTATCCCAGAGATTTTTTTCAGCTAAATCGATAACTGTAGCTCCCATTGCGTATGCGCCATCATAAATAGCTTTATGCCCACCTTCCGTTAATGTGGCAGCTGCATATTCTGGTTGATGGTTTACAGCAATCTTTTCATCAATTGATAACATAGGGTGTATTGAAGGAAAGGCTTGTGATATATTTCCCATATCTGTAGACCCCAAACCCGGTCGGGTTGCATCTTTCTGTAAAATCATTGTTCTACCTATATCGGTTGCATTATCCATGAAAAGTTCGTACATTGTTTTGTTATTGTCAATTTCTTCATATCTATAATCTGGTGATGAAATCTTTACTTCACACTTTGTAGATAGTGCAGCTGCATTTGAAAAGTTGTAAAAATCTTGTTCAATTTGGTCTAACCCTTCCTTATTAAGCGATCTTAAATACCATTCTGACTTTGTATAAGAAGGAATTATATTTGGTTTGAAACCTCCCTCCCTAATCACGCCGTGCATTCTGTTATCCGATTTCATTTGCTGTCTATATGTTGAGGCATTTACAAATAATTGAATTTGAGCATCTAACGCATTAATACCTTGATCTGGAGCACCTGCTGCATGAGCATCTTTTCCAAAATACTCGACTGTATATTGTTGAATTGTTGTAAAAGTTGGATCTACTACATCTTCATAACCTGGGTGAATCATCATCGAACAAGAGGCATCTTCAAAAGCTCCATTATTAAGAAGAATAATTTTTCCACCCCCACCTTCTTCTGCGGGAGTTCCTAATAGCTTAACCCTTACTCCAAGGTCTTCAGCTAACTTACTTAATGCAAGTCCTGCCCCTATTGAAGCAGTAGCTATAATATTATGTCCACAAGCATGCCCTATTTCAGGTAAAGCATCATATTCCACACATATAACAGTTAACGGGCCAGTATCGCCATAAGTTATATCAAAAGCAGTTTCTAAATTATGTGAAGGATAATTAACTTTTTGTGAGTGATTCTCAATGAAGTTTACTAAATATTTAGATGTCTCATATTCTTCAAATCCAAGTTCTGGATTATGATACATCCAATCACTAACATCACATAAACCTTTATAAATACTGTCCAAGGACTCTTTAAATTTATCTTTATTACTCATGATTCAACTTTAGTAAAATATTCTACTTCATACTGGCTAGAATTGTTCCAAATAATCCAATCTAGGTTTTTATTCTCAGCTGCTTTAATATTTAATTGTATATCTTTAGAATCATGCCAAAATCCTTGAAGAAATGGCCTAATTTTTTCTTTTTCTATTCCTCTATTAATTCCATCATTAAGTGCTGCAGAAACAACTTCATATGGAAAATTATTCGGATACTTATACCCAAAGGAACCATTTGAATAGTGAGATGGGTAAACCATTGGAGAAATAAAATCTACTGTTTCAGCAAGAGACTCTAGATGTTGACCTATTCCGTTATCTGACCTATTTTGTAAAACATAACCAAAAATATCTGCTGAAACCAAACAGCCCATTCCATTTAAAACATCTTTTGAGTATCTTAAAAAGGAATTTATATTTTCAGTTCTATTTTTTGATGTATTTTCATCTTCATAAATCAAACCCCTTGTGTTTGTATCTGGGTATCTTATATAATCAAATTGAATTTCATCAAAACCTAACGCACAGGCTTCTATTGCGATATTAAGAACATAGTTTCTAGCATTTTCATCACCCGGGTCTAAAAAATATTGCCCATTTTGATTATATGGAGAATTAGTAGCTGGATCTTTAACGGCCGAATTTTGAAAAATTTTTGCAAAAGAAGGATCTTGAAACGCAACCACTCTTCCAATTAAATAAATGTTAAATTCATTTTTAAATTCAAGTAAAGTATTTCGGTCATATTTAACTCTTTTGTTTTTTAGTTCAACAACTTCTTTCAGTCCACTGTCATATAAAATATGACCATTGTCTGTTTTTACGTCCAATACAACAGTGTTTATATTAGTTTTTGAAAGAATATTACTTATTGACTGCATTTTCTCTGAGTTAATGAAATGATAACCATTTAAATATATACCTTTGACCCCACCTTTTTTCTCTTTAAGTGAAAGCCACTTAAATTTTGCTAAGTATTTATTTATATTTTCGTTATTGGTAGTACTTTCATTGGCGTAGGTGACAATTAAATTTTTAACACTTTTAACTTTGGCTATTTTAAGTTGTTCAGATTTCTTGCTTAGTAATAGTTTTTCCTGTTCGTTGAAAACTAATTCACTAGGATTTGATATTTCAGTTTTTATTACGATTGAAATTATTTCATTTTTTAATTTTTTGACTACCTCAAAGTAGCTAACCCCCTCATCATTAAAAGAATTTACAGAAAATGGAAAAATAAGAATAATTATAAATGCTACAAAAAAAACAACCCTGTTCATAAGCCTATTTTTAGATTACTTTGTAAATACTTGTTTTGCTAGTTTTATAATGCATATATGGAAAATCAGAGATATAAAAAAGCTGAAAAATTTTTCGAAGTTCCAGTAATGATATCCGTACTGATGCTTATACCAGTATTGATTATTGAATACTCTCAGCAAAATTTAAGCAATATTGCTTATTATTTAAATTGGGGAATATGGCTAGTTTTCATTTTGGAATATACAGTTTTATTGTATTTTGCAGAAAATAAAATTAAGTTTATTAAAACTCATAAAATTGAATTATTCATTGTAATATTTTCTTTTCCTATCGTCCCTGAGGGTTTGCAGTCATCTGGATTTTTAAGATTTGCAAGATTACCTAGGCTTTTAAATGCGTTTAGGTTCTTTAGACTCGCTGCTTTATTAACAAGATTTTCTTCAACAGTGAAATCTATATTTAACTCAAAAGGTCTCAGATTTATTGTTTATGCAACCATTGGTATAGTTTTGTTTTTTGGCTTCTTGTTTTATATTTCAGAACCAGCTGTAAATACTTATGGCGACGGCATTTGGTGGGCATTAGTCACTATTACTACGGTGGGTTATGGAGACATTACCCCACTTACCAACCTTGGGAGAATTATTGCCAGCTCTTTAATGGTTATGGGCATTGGGTTTATCGCCACAATTACTGCTGCAGTATCTTCTTATTTTATTTCTAGCTTCAGTGATAAAGAGATGACTATTAATGAATTAGGTGAGAAATTAGATAAACTTGAACAAGAGATTAAAAACTTAAAAAAGGACATTAATGACAACTGATTTACTTGCACAACTATCAAATGATTTTTTTCAAAACTCTTTAGATTCTTCCCCTACATCTGCAATTATGCGCGGTCATAAAACATATTTTGACAAGCTAGAAGAACTTACAGATGAAACTTTTAATGAGGAAACCAAGGTAGTCGATGAGTTTATATCTAGGCTAGGAAATATCGACCAAGGAACTTTGTCACACAGAGAAAAAGTAACTTATGGAATGCTAGATTTTGCTCTAAGTTCAAATAAAGACTCACTACTAGACAGGAGTTGGGAATTTGGTGCAGGAGTGTCAGGCTTTACCGGATTTCTTATTGACTACAATCAACAAATGTTCGTTCCAGACAAAGAGTCAGCTGACATGTTGCTAAAAAGACTTGAGCTGTATAAGAGATTGTTTACCCAAATAGCTGCTGTGCAAAGATTAGGGTTAGAAAATAATAGAGTTGCTACAGAGAGAAACTTACTTAGAACAATTGATCAGCTAGAGAATTATCTTTCTTCAGCTATAGATAAAGACCCATTATTACTTGTAAATTTTTCTCCAGAAATATCTGAGTCTCAAATATCAGAATGGAAAGAAAAAGCTAAGAAAATTATTGAAACGAATGTTAGACCAACTGTACTGACTTACATGGAGCAGCTCAAATTAGAGCATCTTCCTAACGGTCGATCAGATGATCAGTCAGGCATTATGTGGATTGACGGCGGGGAAGAAACATATCTAAGAGCTTTAAGAAAATATACAGGTCATAAAGATATCACAGTTAAAGACGTACATCAGATAGGGCTTTCTGAAATTGATAGATTGAAAAAAGAGTTTTTTAAAATTGGTGAAGGTGTATTTCCTGGAGTCACCACGCCAGAAGAAGTTCTTCATAAGATGCAGACAGATTCTTCGATGAGGTATGAGAGTAAAGAACAAATGCTTCAATTAGCTGTTGATACTATTGAAAGAGCTTATAAGCCTCTTGGAGAATGGTTTACGGTATTTCCTAAATCACCATGTAAAGTTTTACCAGTCCCTGCTGCATCCGAACAACACGCACCACCTGCATATTACTATCCACCATTACCTGATGGATCGAGAGATGGAACATATTTTCTAAACACTTATAAAGCTGAAACAAAAAGTATTTTTGAAGCAGAATCTGTAGCTTTCCATGAGGCGATACCAGGTCACCACCTTGATAGAACTATTGCAATCGAACTTCAAGATGTACCGGACTTTCAAAGGTATGTAGCTTCTACAGCGTTTGTCGAAGGCTGGGGGCTTTATTCAGAGCAATTGGCTAATGAAATGGGTCTTTATTCCAATGATGTTCAACAGCTAGGAAGACTAGGAAACGATGCATGGAGAGCTTGTCGTCTTGTTCTTGATACAGGTATGCATGGTATGGGTTGGTCAAGAGACAAAGCAATTAAGTTTTTCAAAGCAAATTCTCCAATCGAAGAGATTAATTCAGAAATTGAAACCGATAGATATATTGCTTGGCCAGGACAAGCTTGCTCATATAAAATGGGTCAGTTAAAGATTGAAGAACTACGAAGAAAAGCTGAAAATGAACTAGGTGACAAGTTTGACATCAGATACTTTCATGATGAAGTCTTATGCGATGGGGGAATAACACTTCCCATTTTAGAAAATAAGATTGATGCATTTATTGCAGAGCATAAAAGCTAAACAAAAAGATAAGTAAGTTTTCTCCAGAACCATTCAAGTGGACCATATCTCCACTTATCCAAAATAGGTTTTGACCAGTATATTTGCAACCCCCAAATAATGACTATATACAGAACTAATTGGGACCTTGAAAATGTTCCAATTCCAAAAAAACCGCCAAGCACAAATACTCCAAGCAATGTTTGAGTTATATAGTTTGTAAATGCCATCTTTCCACATGCACGTAATCTAGTTGCAATACTTTCTCTAAGTCTTATATTCATGATTGTCAGCAATCCAACATAGCCAAGTACCATTGGAATTACTGAGAGAGATTGCCAGAATCGACTAGTAATTGCAATTGCAGCGCTATATTCAGATGAAATAGGTAAATAAATACTATAAATTGAAAAAGGCAAACCTATGCCAAATCCGTAAAACATCAGATTTTTATAAAAAACGAGCCCCTTAGTTCCTTGAATTATATTTAGTTTGTACAGTAAAATTCCAACAACCATTAAAGTTATTGCTCTTAAGAAGCTGTCTAGAGCAAACAAAAGTAAAAACATATTTCCAAACTCAGATTCACCAGAAAACCAAAACTTTCCTAAATTCAAAGAACCACCTTCGCTTGCAACAGCTACCCAAGGCTCTCCTAAAATTAAATTACCAGTAGCGTCATATAAAGAACCAACATAATTTATAAGCAAAAGGTCTATAAAAACTAAAAAAGTTATAAAAAATATTGTTATTTTATTATTTTGAATTTGAGGAAATAAAATTATGCAAAAAGCGCACAAAGCATATGATATGAGAACATCTCCCTCCCAAATTGACACATGAGCAATACCAAATAATAGTAATAAACAGTTTCTCCAAAAAGATAGTAACTTAGGTCTTTTAACTTTTTGTTTAGCATTATCAAGAAAAATCATGAGTCCAACTCCAAAAAGCATTGAAAATAACCCCATCATTTTATATTCGAAAAATACCGAAGAGATGACGATAACTACCCAATCTAGTAAGTTTTCTGCCCCATAAGCGGAGTGATTTATCATAGCTGTAATAGGCAAACCAAATGATATTACATTTATTACAAGTATTCCAAGAACAGCGAAGCCCCTAATAAAGTCAAGGTTTGTAATTCTTTGAGAGGAAATATTAATCTACTCTTCCTCGATATAACTTTTATTAAACATCCAAAGTATTGTGTAAGCCAGAGCGAGACCGAATATATAAAAATTAAAGTTAGGAAGTTCATTAATTTCTAATGCAAAAATACCATCCACTATAGCTATCACAACTCTGAGGAGTATTCCAGAACCAATTAAGCGACCAAAACTAAATTTTTTTAAAAATGAGATAATATTTCCTGTATCCATAAAGTTTATTTTAGAACTTCCTTCTAATTGTTTTTTCAGTTTTTTTAACTATTTCATTTTTATAGCTTTGGTGAATTTCTTTCTCTTTGGTTTTAGATTCAGTTTTTTGATTTGAAATTTCACTTTCTAATGAAATAATTTTCCTCTGAAGTTCTTCAATTTTCTCTTTCATCTCGTATATTATTTTTATACCGTCTAAGTTAATTCCACGTTGGGATAAATTTTGAATTTGTATCAACCTATCAACATCTTCTTGTGAGTAACGTCTAGTACCCCCACCAGTTCTGAACGGTTTTATTAAACCCTTTTGTTCGTAGGTTCTGATTGTTTGTTGGTGAATACCAGATAGAGTAGAAGCTACAGAAATAAAATAAATAGCCTTGGAATCTTCACTACTCATACAAATAATCTCTTGGTGAGTCACCAGACTCAAATTGATCGCGGTAATTTTCTAAAAGTTTTTTTGCTGACCTAGATAGATTTGTAGGTGGAGAGATGTAAACTTTCACATACAAATCTCCTGGCCTTCTCCCCTGAGGCGTTATACCCTCGCCTTTTATTTTAAAGGTTTTACCACTTGGGGTACCAGCAGGAATTTTGAGTGTTACAGATTTTTCAAGAGTAGGTATCTTAATACTTCCCCCAAGAGCAGCTTCAGTGAACAATAAAGGCACTTCTAGTATAAGGTCACTGTTTTTTCTTTTAAAATATTTGTGTGAATCAACAGCAACTTGAACTAATAAATCTCCATCGGGAGCTCCTGCGTCACCAGGACCACCTCTTCCTCGTAACCTAATAACTGTTCCATTGTCAACACCAGCTGGAACTTTTACTTTTATCGACTCATTTTCGACAACAGACCCGGAACTTCTACATACTTTACATGGTTTATCAATTACATTTCCTTGACCCTTACAGGCGGTACATGTTTGAGCAAAAGAAAAGAAGCCTTGATTCGAAGCTGTCTGTCCACTTCCATTACAGATATTACATCTGTGAAATGCCTCACCTTTATCAGCTCCAGTTCCATTACACTGAGTACATGCAACTTCTTTACGAAGGGGTATAACAGTTTCAACTCCTGAAGCTGCATCATTAAATGAAATATTTATATTTGTCTGATAGGTTTGGCCCTTTCTTCTTCCACCAGATCCACCAAAACCAAAAATATCACCTAAATTACCAAATAAATCTCCAAAATCATCTACATTAAAACCCTGTCCACCAAACCCTGATGCACCCATTGATCGAACCTGATCGTACTCTTGTCGTTTTTTTTCATCTGCTAGAACTGAACTTGCTTCGGAAATTTCTTTAAAACGTTTTTCAGCTTCAGTATCTCCAGGATTTAAATCAGGATGATTCTCTCTTGCTAATTTTTTGTATGCTTTTTTTATTTCGTCAGAGGTTGAATCTTGAGATACGCCTAATATGGCATAAAAATCTTTGTCTAGCCAATCTCTACTCACTTTTAACTTTCACCATTGCAGGTCGAATTAAATTACCTTGGAATAAGTATCCCTTTCTCAAAACAACTTCTATTTTCTGAGTATCTCCCTCTCCAGAATGCTCTACCGCTTCATGAAATGTAGGGTCAAAATTATCTCCAACAGCTCCAACCTCTTCAACATTAAGTGAATCTAGAACTGAAGAGAGTAGATTGTTAAAAGTTTCGACTTCTTTAGCGACAGATTCCTGGCTCATAGCCATTTCAAAGTTATCAATAAGTGGAAAGAGTGAGTTTATAAAATACGCTACTGAAGCAGCGCCAATATTCTCTTTCTCTTTATCTGTTCTTTTTTTATAATTTTCAAAATCTGCTGCCAGTCTTAAGTAGTCATCTTTACTTTTTTCATATTGTGAAAGAGGTACGGTTGATTCTTCAGAAAGTTCTTCGAAAACACCTTCAGAAACTTTATCAGAATCTATAGATTTGTCAGAATTATTGTCTTCATCAGGAGAAGATTCTGACTTATTCATCCTCTACAACTTCACCTTCTACTATGTCATCAGACTCATCAGAAGAAGGGTTGTCTGTGTCACTTTGTGCTTCTGCATATAATTTCTCAGCAAAAGATTGACTCGCTTTAGCAAGTTCATCAATACTATTTTTAAGATCATCTATAGACAGGTCATCATTTTCTAGAAGTTTTTTTAAATTATCATTTGCTTCATTAATCGCTGTTACTTCTTCCTCGGTTGCTTTATCTTTATTATCATCAAGCATTTTCTCAGTAGAAGTAACCATTCCTTCTGCCATATTTCTAGTTTCTATAAGCTCTTTCTTTTTAGCATCTTCATTTGCATGTTGTTCTGCATCTTTTACCATTCTCTCTATTTCATCATCTTCAAGAGCAGTTCCACCAGTAATTGTTATTGCTTGCTCTTTTCCAGTACCAAGATCTTTAGCGTTTACATTAACAATACCATTTGCATCAATGTCAAATGTTACCTCTATTTGTGGAGTTCCTGCCATAGCAGCTGGTATATCAGTCAACGTAAACCTACCCAAAGACTTATTACCAGAAGCCATATCTCTTTCCCCTTGTAAGATATGTATTTCAACTTGAGTTTGATTATTTTCAGCAGTACTAAAAACTTCAGATCTTTTCGTAGGAATAGTTGTATTTCTTTCAATCATTTTTGTCATGATTCCACCTTTAGTTTCTACGCCAAGCGTAAGTGGAGTGACATCCAGTAAAAGAACATCCTTAACATCACCTTTTAAGACACCTGCTTGTATTGCTGCACCTGAAGCAACAACTTCATCCGGATTTACACCCTTGTGAGGGTCTTTACCAGTTAAAGATTTTACAAGCTTCTGAACAGACGGCATACGTGTAGAACCACCAACTAATATTATGTGGTCAATATCTGAAAATTTCATTGCAGCATCAGACAAAGCATTTTCAACAGGCGCTTTAGTTCTTTCTACTAAATCTGATGTAATTTTCTCAAATTCAGACCTACTGAGCTTTTCTAACAAATGCTGTGGTCCAGAATCATTAGCAGTTATAAAAGGTAGATTAATCTCAGTTTCACTTGTTGATGAAAGTTCAATTTTTGCTTTTTCAGCACCTTCTTGAATTCTTTGAATAGCCATTTTATCTTTTGATAAATCAATACCAGTAGATGATTTAAATTTATCTATTAACCAATCCATAACTCTTTGGTCCCAATCATCACCACCTAATTTAGAGTCACCTGAAGTTGATTTAACTTCAAAAACACCCTCTGAAATTTCTAAAATTGAAACATCAAACGTACCTCCACCAAGATCAAAAACAAGTATTTTTTGATCCTCATTGTTTTCAAGACCATATGCCAGTGAAGCAGCTGTAGGCTCATTTATTATTCTTAAAACATTTAACCCAGCAATTTGACCAGCTTCTTTAGTCGCTTGTCGCTCTGCATCATTGAAGTAAGCAGGAACTGTAATAACAGCTTCAGTCACATCATCTCCTAAATATGCTTCAGCGTCTCTTTTGAGTTTTTGCAATATTCGTGCTGATATTTCTTGAGGTGTATATTCTTTTCCTTCAAAAGTTTCTTTCCAGTTTGTCCCAACATGTCTTTTGATTGACCTAACTGTATTATCAGGATTTGTGATTGCCTGTCTTTTTGCCAACTCACCAACTAGGACTTCTTCTGATTTAAATGCAACAATAGATGGAGTGGTACGATTACCTTCAGCATTAGCTATTACAGATGGCTCACCACCTTCTAGTACTGCTACAACACTGTTTGTTGTTCCTAAATCTATTCCAACTGCTTTTCCCATAGTTCTATTCCTTTCTTAAGTGTTTATTTTATTTCTTGCTCTCTAGGCAGATGACCACGTACTCTTGGGTAGGAGACAGGGGCATGAAGAAAGCAGAATTTCTTTTTGTTATACATGCTGATTACAGTTTCACAAGATTTAAAATCACAGACACGTCCAGAAGTATATTTTTTTGATCTTCTAATACCTGGCTTAACTTGTGATGCGGTTAATGTTCCACTCATTGTATCTCCTTATCTATACAATAAATTATATAAAATCTAAGTAATAATAGTTAGATTTAAATAAATATATCATATACCGTATTTTATGCAAAACCTTTTCATATAAATTTTAAACTTTCAAAAATTAGTAACTTATCTGTCACCTGATAGTATTAAACAATGGAAAAAACCGATATTCATATAGTTGGGCTAGGAAACCTTGGTTCCGCTTTTCTCGAAGGGTTAGAGACATCTAATACAGAGCACTCAATAAAAGTTTATGAGTTAAATACTGACGTTTTAGAAACTTATGAAAAAAAATATCCTAAAAATAAGTATTTTAATAGTTTTGTTGAATTCAAGTCTGGTGTATTAATTCTCTGTGTAAAGCCTCAATCAATTAATGAAATATTTAATCAAATTAAAGATAGGATTCATGATGATGTTTTGATTTGCTCACCTATTGCTGGATTAGAAATTGATCATATCGAAAAATCAATTAGTAATAAAATTATAAGAATTATGCCTAATTTATTAATTAGTAATAACAAGGGCTTTATTCCATATGCTAAAAATTATGAAAATGATTATTTAGGCTTTATTAAATCAACTCTTAATTATCTAGGTAGGACAAAGGAATTTTCCGAACAATATTTTCCAGTCATTACAGCATTATCTGGAAGTGGGCCAGCATGGTTTTTCATGCTCTCAAATGAGTTAGTTCAAGCTGGAAATAAATTAGGACTTTCAAACCAAGAATCAGAAATACTTGTTAGTGAGATTATCAAAGGTCTCCCAGACTTTATTTCTGATGATGTGACATTTCTAGATCTTATCAGTATGGTTAAGTCCCCTAAAGGAACAACAGAAGCAGGGCTCAACTCGCTTAATAATGACTTCTTTGATACAATAATTTTCAATGCTATTGAAAAAGCTACACAAAGATCAATTGAATTATCAAAAGAGTTAAATAGTGAATAAAGTTTTCAAAAACCTTAAAGCAAATGATTATGTACTTCTTTTTTCTGCTGGAGCATCTATAGGAACTCTTTTTCTATGGGGTGCAAGCTATATATTTCCTGAGGGAGAAATCGTTGGCGGTAGGAGAGTATTTGAAAATATTCCAAAAGTTCTTCAATATATTTTTTATGTGCTCAGCGCTGCGACTATTTTTATTTCTGGATATTTATTTTCACTAAGAGTTAAAAACTGGACCAGAGGTAAAGAAGAAAAGAGAAAAGTAAAACTAACTGAACGAATATTAAGTTTTCTTGACGGCATAACTATGAGAACTGTATTGAGGTTCAAAGCTGCTGGATTAATGCATTCATTAATTTATATTGGATTTCTTGGATTATTTGCAGGAACTATTACTTTAGAAATTCACCATCTGATGCCACCTTCTTTAAAATTTTTACAAGGTACAACCTATATCGTTTATTCATTTACATTAGAACTTGCAACCATTGCATATTTAACAGGTTTATTTTGGGCTTTGGCAAGAAGGTTAAGGGGTGCTGAATATAGGATTCAAACAAAAACAACATCTGATGACTATCTAACACTTTCATTATTAATTTTTATAGGCATCTCTGGCATTACTACAGAAGCTGGTCGTATTGCTTTAGAAGGTTTTCCAGATTATGAAAGATGGTCTTTTATTGGCTATGCCTTTGCTGATTTAATAAACCTTACAAATCCTAGTTTGTTTCATAGGGTTTCTTGGATGTTGCATGTTATTTCTTTCTTTGTATTCCTTATTGCAATTCCTCTATCCAAACTAAGACATATTTTTACCTCTCCAATCAATATGTTTATGTCACCAAAAGAAAGACACAAGGGTGCAATGAGGGATATTGGTAACTTACTAGAAGCTGAAGACATTGACAATGTTGGTGCAGGATTAATTGACCACTTTACTTGGAAACAGTTAATGGATTTAGATGCATGTACGGTATGCGGAAGATGTACTTCAGTATGCCCTGCTAATCAAACTGGAAAGTCCCTCGACCCTAGAGAAATAATTTTGAAAGTTGGTCAAGTTATGTCTGAGTCTGGTGATCCAGCAGTTCCTGCAACAGTCAGTACACCTGGACCATTAAGAGTAAATTCTTCAAACGTCTTTGAAAGAATTACATCAGAGGAAGTATGGGCTTGTACCTCTTGTAGAGCCTGTGATGAAATATGTCCAGTCAATATTGAAATCTTAGACAAAATTTTGGATATGAGAAGACATCTAGCACTAATGGAATCAGACTTTCCTTCCGAACTAGGAAAAGCATATGTAGCGATGGAAAACTCTTCTAATCCATGGGGTGCTTCACAAAATGATAGGCTTAAATGGACTGAGGACTTAGATTTTGAAGTACCGATAATTAATGAAACAAATCATGAAGAGTATGACTATTTGTATTGGGTAGGTTGTGCCGGTGCATTCGACGATAGAAATGTACCTGTGACTCAGGCGGTTGCAAAATTACTTGAAAGAGCAGGCGTGACTTATGCTGTCTTGGGTCCAAAAGAAGTTTGTACAGGAGATTCTGCCAGAAGAACGGGTAACGAATTTGTTTTCCAACAACTAGCAATCCAAAATATTGAAAATATGAACAACTTAAAAGTTGAAAAAATTATAACCCAGTGTCCACACTGTTTTAACACAATTTCAAATGAATACCCTCAATTGGGAGGAAATTATGAAGTAATACACCACAGCCAATTATTAACTGAGCTAGTACAGTCAGGAAGAATAGAAGTTGGCACAAGTGATAAGCCATACAAAATCACTTATCACGATTCATGCTACTTAGGTAGACATAATGATATTTACACCGCCCCAAGAGAAATTGTTGGATCCATAGGTGGAATTGAAATTAGAGAAATGAAACGTCAAGGAACTAAAAGCTTCTGCTGTGGTGCTGGTGGAGGGAGAATGTGGATGGAGGAATCAACTGGTCAAAAAGTCAATATTGAACGCTCTCAAGAAGCTATAGACACAGGTGCAGATGAAGTTGCAGTAGCTTGTCCATTTTGTTATATAATGATGGACGATGGAGTAAAAGAACTTGGCTATGGAGATAATGTCAAAGTTCGTGATGTTTCTTTAATATTGTTAGATAATTTAAAAAAAGATTAAGAGTTTTTACCTAAGAAAAACTTATTTATATCCCCTTCGCTAGTTCTCAAGCTATATAAGACATACAATGCAGTCGTAAGATTACCTAGAATCATTACAAAAAATATCCAAACAATAGATTTATTCATTGGTTCTTTATAGAAGATCCAAATACTAAAAAGTATAAAACCCGCATAAAGGTCAACTAATGAGACAATTCCCCATGGTAATTTTGGAATAGGTGAGTCAAAAATAGGCACTTGGCCTTGAGCCCATAAAATTACGCCAATCATGGATACAGTAATGATGTATGAAATTATCTTTGTTATAGTCATAATGTAGATTTTAAATTAACTAAAAAGAAAAATGAAAGATAGCAAAATTATTTCAAGAATTTTAAGACTTGATAAAAATATATATAATGAGCTGCTAATACAAAAAGATTCACTACAAAAATCTATATTTATTTATTTGACCACATCCGTATTGCTTACACTTGGTGTTTTTAGTTTTATTAATGGGCTTTTAGATTTTATAAAAGAAAACTTAATGTCATTTCAGCAAGAGCTTTCCACCCAGGAATTTTCTATGGTTAGATCTTTAATAGATGAAATAGAATTGGCTTTTAATAGTGAAAATGCTTTTTCTAACATAGCATCTTCAATTACGTCATCTATAATCTCAAGTGGTATAGGTCTGATAATTATTTATTTTGTCCTTAAATATTTACTCAGACAGGATTCTGATCCAAAAAACTTACTTATTATTTACTGTTATTCAAACGTTCCAGGCCTGCTTATTGCACCAACTTTTTTAATTTCATCAATTTTTGCGCAGGGGGTCCTAGTAACATTTGTTGCTGTATTTTCTATTGTTACTTTTGGATCAGGATTAAAACAGGTTTACTTACTTCGAAATATAGAAGTAATATTACTTCTTGTTTCATGGATGTTTGGCTCTACTATTCTTGGTTCAATTTAACTATGTATGCTGGAGTAATTCTTGCTGCTGGAGATTCTACAAGGATGGGTTTCCTAAAACAATTAGCTGAAATTAGAGATAAGCCCATTCTCGAACTGATTGTTGAAAAAGTTAATAACTATTTTGAACTGTCTTCTGTTGTCTTGGGTTTTGAAAACGAAACTATAACTGAGCAAATTAATTTTCACAATTCAAATATTTTGATTAATGAAAATTGGAATGAGGGAATTATTTCATCTATAAGAACTGCATTATTTTTTTATCAAGATCAAAAAGAAGTTGACGGCCTTGTATTTTTTCTTGGCGATCAACCAGATGTCAAGAATGAAGTTATTGAAACAATTCAAAATAAAGAAGTGATTGATAGTAAAGTTTTAATTCCCCAATACAGATATAAACTCGGTTTTCCTATTTTTGTACCTAGACAATTATGGCCAAAGCTTGAATTGTTTACACAAGAAGATAGTGGAGAAGTAGAACCATCTGTTTACAAAGATTTTGATTTAGTTGATTATTTTATTTCCTCCGAGACAAAAGTAGAGAAGTTGAATTTTAATTTTCTAAGCCCAGTTGATTATGACGAAGAAAAAGATTTTTGAGAGTGGGAAAATCTTATATAAAAAATCATTTGTTTATGTTGAAATTTTTGTAAAATTTAAAACATGAATTCAATTGATTCAATAAATGGCATGACTCATACTGAGGCCACAAAATTAAGAAGAGCCAGGGTCAGAACAACCACTACATTTTTACAAATAGCATCATCACGATCAGGAAGGGCATTATTAACTAAGGAAACTGGAATTAGCTCTCCTAAGCTACTTCACTGGGCAAGACGAGCTGAATTAATGAAAATCAAAAACTTAGGAAGAGACTACGCTGATCTCCTTGAAGCAGCTGGGGTAGAGAGTGTTTCGGAATTAAGAAGAAGAAATCCTGAGTCTCTTCATGAGTCAATGGACCTTATAAATTTAAAAGCAAAAATTGTAGAAAGAATGCCGTCACTTAAAAGAGTTAATAAATGGATAGAAGACTCTAAAGATATAGAGATTAAGGTTTCTTCTTAATAATTCTTATTATCTATCATTAAGGTGTGAAAAAAAGAACAGTAAGAATTACAGGGGCACAATGCTCCTTTTCCGTAGGGGCAATCCAACAAAACAAAAACAAAATTCTTGAATGTTTTGAAAAAGCCGAGTCAGTTCAGTCAGATATAATTATTTTTCCTGAACTTGCTATTACTGGATATCCGCCAGAAGATTTGCTTTTAAGAGAAAGCTTTATTGGTAAAAATTTTGCAGTTCTTGAAGAAATTGCTGAATTTTCTGCCAATACAAGTGGAATTATAGGATTTGTAGATAGAAAATTTGACAATAGAAGTTCAGATAAAAACAGTAGAACAATAGCTAATGCTGCCGCAATTGTTCAAAATGGTGATGTCAGAGGAATATACCATAAAACATTTTTACCGAATTATTCTGTATTCGACGAAGCAAGGTATTTTTCTAAAGGTTCAGAATCAGATCGCTTGTTTTGGTATGAAGATGTCGCAATTGGGATTAATATTTGTGAAGATATTTGGATTGAAGATGGACCAGCTGAAGATCAAGTAAAAAATGGTGCTTCTTTAATTATTAACATTAATGCTTCCCCTTACGACATAAATAAGAGTGAATCAAGAAAAGAAATTGTTAAAAATAAAGCAGCTAAGTTAAAAGTACCAATTATTTACTTAAATATGGTTGGTGGCCAAGATGAACTTGTTTTCGATGGAGGTTCTTTTGTTGTTGACGAAACGGGAGAAATTATTTATCAAGCAAGTCAATTTGACGAAGAAGTATTTCACTTAGATTTAGACTTACTTATTAAAAGGTCATCAGATAAACCAAACCTAGATTTAAGAACAAAATCATTAGAGTTAGAGAGTAGAGTTTCAGCACCTACACTCACAGAGAATGAATCAATTTATTCAGCCTTAAAACTTGGTTTGTTTGATTATGTTACAAAAAATAACTTTAAAAAAGTCCTCATTGGAATTTCAGGTGGAATAGATTCTGCTTTAACAGCAGCTATATGTGTTGATGCTTTAGGATCTGAAAATGTAATTGGTGTTGCAATGCCATCAAAATATAATTCAGATGAATCTTTAGATGATGCTAAAGCTTTGTCTAAAAATTTAAATATGGAGTTAAAGGTTATAGAAATTGAGCCACTTGTGGAAATTTTCAGGAATACTTTATCTTCAACAGTAGTAAATAAATTATCTCAAGTTACAGACGAAAATATCCAATCTAGAGTTAGGGGAAACATTTTGATGGGACTATCAAACCAAACAGGAGCTATGGTTGTCTCAACTGGTAATAAATCAGAAATGGCAGTTGGATACTCAACATTATATGGTGATTTAGCTGGTGGCTACGCGTTACTTAAAGATCTTTATAAAACTAAGGTTTATGATTTATCTAATTTTAGAAATAGCCATTCTGAAGTCATACCAGAGAATATAATTTTAAAAGAACCTAGCGCAGAGTTAAGACCAAACCAAATCGATAAAGATTCTTTGCCAGATTATGAAGAGCTAGACACCATACTTAATTTGTATATAGAAAACGATAGTTCATCCGAATCAATAATTGCAACAGGAATCGAGGCTTCTCTGGTTTATGACGTTTTAGAAAAAGTAGATAGGAATGAATATAAGAGGAAACAGGTAGCACCGGGTGTTAAATTGACTGAAAAAGCATTTGGTAAAGACAGAAGAATGCCAATTACAAATACCTACATAAGGCAAAGAGATTAATCATGTATCTAATTAATAGCGTTCAAGTGGAAAAAAAAGATTTCATTATTCCTGTAGAAAACATGGGGGTTTGGAGAGGAGATGGAGTTTTTGAAGCTATTAAGATTCATGATGGATACCCTTTTGCAATAGACCTTCACATTGAAAGACTCGAAAAGTCTTGCTCAAAAGTATTCTTTGAAAATATTGATTATAAAAAAATTAAAGACGATATAAATTTTATTGCTAATAAATATGAAAATGGCTATGTTCGTACATTAATTTTACGAAGCGAACCAGGTAGTCATGATATATTTTGTTTTTATCAACCACCAATCTCAATTTCACAAAAATTCTCACTTCAAACACAAAAAGCTTTTTGGCAGAGTGGTGGAGACTATGATTTAGACTCAACATTTAATATCGGAACAAAATCAACTTCATATGGAATGAATATAAGCCATACAAGGTCTGCAGAACAGGACGGATTTACAGATGCACTTCTTGTGAACAAAGATGAAATTATATTAGAGGGACCTACATTTACATTTGGCTGGATTAATAATAATAAAATATATGTTCCAGATTTAAAACTAGGAATACTGGACTCAGTTACTAGGAAGTATCTAATTAAATTCGGAGCTGAAAAAAAACTTACAGTTCTAGAAGACAGAATCAAAATTAGTGATCTAGATAATATTGATGCTTGTTTCGTTTTATCAACTGCTAAACATGCAGTTCCTGTGTTTAAAATTAATGAATTAGAATATCCAAATCATGATTTAATTACAGAAATTCAGAATGTATTTACAGACCAAATAAGGATAGAGCGTACAAATTAAAAGGAGGTTATGTGAGACTTACAGAATATTCTCATGGTGCTGGTTGAGCATGTAAACTTTCTCAGAAAGAACTTGCTCAGGTACTGAAGCACTTCAAACAACAAAATAAATCAGACTCTCACGAAATACTTGTTGGTCTTGACACTCCTGATGATGGAGGGGTAATTCAACTACAAAGTGGTATTAAAATCATACAGACGGTTGATTTCTTCACTCCAATATTAGATGACCCTTTTGATTGGGGAAGGGTTGCAGCAGCTAATGCCCTATCTGACATATATGCAATGGGAGGAAAGCCACTATCGGCCTTACAGCTGGTTTCCTGGCCAAGGGAGGATCTGTCATTTGAAATACTCTCAGAAGTCCTAAATGGTGGCTTAGAAATAATGAGTCAAGCTGGCTGTACTATTATTGGCGGACATAGTATTGATGACAAAGAACCCAAGTATGGTTTTGCAGTTACTGGAATCATTGAAGAAAACATCTACAGAAAGACAAATATACAAGAAGGTGACAGCTTATATTTAACTAAACCTCTTGGATCGGGAATTATCTCATCTGCAATCAAAAAGAATATAGCAAGTAATGATGCTATTAAAGAAGTAACTGGTGTAATGAGAACCCTTAATGACAAAGCTCTTAAATTAGCATCAGACATGGGCGCTAATGCGATTACAGATGTTACTGGTTTTGGTTTGCTAGGTCATTTGATTGAAATGATTGGTGAAAGTGATTTGTCTGTTAATTTATTCTCAAATAAAATACCAGTTCTTAAATATGCAGATCAATATTTAGAGCAAGGTATTTATCCCTCTGGAAGTAAGAGAAACTTTGAGGCTGTTAGAGAACATATCCAATTTGAAAAAAATGATGAATCTATAGTAAAAATCATTGCAGATGCACAAACTAGTGGAGGATTATTATTTTCATCTCCAAAACATACTTCTGAATACATTGATGCTCTTTGTCAAAAAATAGGAACTGACGTATGGGAAATAGGAAATATTGTTTCTAAATATAAAAATAAAGTCAATATTATTAAGTCTTAATGATAAAAACAATCACAAAAATATTTGCATTCGTAACAATACTTAAAAACTTACTTGAGACTAAGAAGGGTGATATCACTGGCACAACCCAAATTCATCCCAGTAAGTATCCAGGCAGAACAATCTTTATTCGAGAAAAAGAATATTTTATCAGAGAGTCTTATATCGAAGGTACAAGTCCTGTAGTTTTTCTACACAGTTGGGGTTCAGATTCTTTAGGCAGTTGGTTTAAAGTTTTACCACAGATTAAAGAAAAAAAATCTTTTATTGCTATCGATCTAAGAAATCATGGAAAATCTGATTCAAGTTGGAAAAGGTGGGATGTTGATGAAAACGCTGATATAGTGATAAGCATTTTGAAGCAATTAAATGTAAAATCATGTGATTTAGTTGGATGGTCTATGGGAAGTGCAGTAGGCATGTCGGTTGCAAAAAAACAAAAAAACTTAATAAGAAAACTTGTTTTAATCACACCTTTTAGTTGGCTTGGTGGCGCTGTTTATAACGACAAAGTTGCGTTTAAAATTTTTGTAAGTTTTGTAAGAATCAGGGAAAGGTTATTTCCAAATTTCAACCCTAAATCGAAGTACTCATTTCTTAAAAAATCAAATTCTATTGAAGATGAATATACAGAATGGGCATGGAACAACTTACATAAATCAAAAGATGATTTTATTTACGCAGATGGTGGAAGGTTCGTTGTGCCATATGATGCGAGACCTTGGATTAATCAGATTGAATGTCCGACACTTGTAATTACAGGCGGAAAAGATAAATTAGTTCCTGAAGAAACATCAAATGAAGTAATTGAAAACTTGACTAATGTAGAATCTAAAGTCATTGCAGATGCTGGACACTCAATTCCATGGACCCACTCCAACGAACTAATGAAAGAAATAAATAACTTTCTAGATAATGAATAAAGTACTTTTTGTCGCACCTACTAAATACAATTATCCAATTAATGAAGATTTAAAAAACAAATTTATAACATTATCAGAGATTTGCGAACCGTTTATATTTGCATTTAGTGATAAGAAAATAACAACTACAGTTGGAAATACAAGTTTTATTTTTCACAAAAAATTAGGTTATAGATTATTAAACTATTTTAAAGTAATCTATCTTTTTGTATTTAGCGTACCTAAAACAGTAAAGCAGCATCGTATTGATATTGTTTGTTTTCAAGATCCTGTTACAAGTTATTTTGCTATAAAATCTTTAAAATTAAGAAACTCTAATGTAAAAATTGTACTTGAGTCTCACGGAGATTTTATTGAAACAATTGCACTTGAAAAAAAATTATTAATTC
>VMHT01027034.1_pt1 | contig 23293 bp, 22 predicted proteins | sample 4693611 | NCBI WGS metagenome assembly VMHT01 (sample SAMN12280063, study PRJNA550983) | marine metagenome | isolation source: seawater sampled from same location over 5 years 0.02-0.2 micron viral filtrate | place: USA: collected off the coast of southern California halfway between the port... ...
ATTGATAAACTTATGGGCAAAAATCCTCGTGACTTTACTGCTGATATTTATACGCCGGCCTTTTTTGAACAGGTTGATGAAGCGCTGAACATGCAGGATTACTGGCAGGGCGAGGTGACGTACCTGAAAGCGGATGGCGATGAAATCAAATTATGGGTCACGATCAATGCAGTAAAAGACAGCAATAATCAGCACACAAATTTTGTGGTCACCTATAGTGATGTTAACGAAATAAAAAATGTTCAGCGGAAAATTGAATTTCTGGCTACCCATGACGAGCTGACGCGTCTGCCTAATCGCAGTGTACTGATGGAGCGGCTGGGAATGATGCTCACCACCGCCAAACGTCAGGAAACCATGTGTGCGGTGTTGTTCTTTGACCTGGATGATTTTAAGAAAATCAATGACAGCCTGGGGCACAATGTAGGGGACTTACTCCTTAAACAGGTGTCCCGCCGCCTGCAAAAGTGTATTCGCGATACCGATATCCTGGCACGTATGGGAGGCGATGAATTTGTGGCAATTTTGCAGTCGACCAGTGTCAATGAAATTGATGAGGTTGCACAGCGTATTATCAAAGTCATCAATGCGCCGTTTGAGATCAATGAGCATACCTTGTTTGCCTCCGCCAGCATTGGTATCTCTGTGTACCCCAATGATGGCCATGATAATTTTGTCCTGCTTAAAAATGCAGACACCGCCATGTATCGTGCCAAAGAGTTAGGGCGTAACCAGTATCAGTTTTTCACCGAAGAGATGAAGCTGGATGCAGTCCATAAGATGGAAATTGAAAAAGCGTTGCGTAATGCCCTGGCGGATGGGTTGTTCAGTATCGCTTTTCAGCCTCAGGTGGATATTAATACCGGGGCTATTGTGGGTTTAGAGGCGTTGCTGAGATGCAATAGCGAAGACCTGGAAGGAACGCCGGCCCAGAAATTTATCGAAGTGGCCGAACGCGGCCGGTTGATTGAAGAAATCGGGCTGCATGCGCTGGAGCTGGTGTTCAAAGAAATAACTCAGTGGCGCAAGCAGCGTATCGATATTCCGAAAGTGGCCATCAATATTTCGGTGAAACAGTTGCAGGACGAAAGCTTTGTGACGCACGCCGAACATATGATGAAAAAGTACAAAATCAAACCAAAGCAGCTAAAGTTTGAGATAACCGAAAGCGTACTGGCTGAGCGAATGGATGTGCTGATTGAAGAGCTCAACAAACTCAGAGAGATGGGCGTTACGCTAAGTGTGGATGACTTTGGGGTAGGACAATCGTCATTATCGCAATTGCGCCGACTGCCTATTCAGGAGCTGAAAATCGACAAAAGCTTTGTGGCCGGGATGACCGAGTCAGAAGATGCTCACAATATTACTCTGGCGATTATCAGGATGGCACAGGCGCTGAATATGGAAGTCGTGGCCGAGGGCGTGGAAACCGCCCGGCAGCTGGAAATCCTTAAAGCCGAGCAATGTCAGATCATCCAGGGGTTTTATTTGTATGAGCCCAAGGGCAGTCAGGACATCGCACAGATGTTATCGTCTGCCCCCGACAACGCATTATCTAATTAAGTTAAAAAGACCGGAGGTTCCATGGATGTCACCCAGCTGCTGGCCAATTGTGAAAAAGAACAATTACATTTGTCTGGTAAAGTTCAGTCATTTGGCGCCTTAATTGTGCTGGATGAAGAATCGCTGATTGTGACGCACGCCAGCCGCAATATAGAACATTTTATTGCCGGCGGGGCTTCCCGGCTCCTGGGGTCGGATATTGGGCAACTGGAGTGGCTGCGCGAAGATATGCTAAGTGATCTGCCCCAGTCGCCCGGTGAGCGGGTTACTTTTTACGATTATGTGGTGGGACCGCATATTTGTCATATCCGGCTGATTCGCAGCGAAGGCGCGGTCGTTATTGAGCTTGAAGAAGCCCAGACGCCCCAGTCGTTTATGAGCTATCAGGCTTTAGAAGCACGATTGTATCCAGAAGCCAGTGAGGTGTGGGAAGAATCTGACTATTTTAACCAGCTTCTGAATACCCTGCATGAAGTCTTACCTTACCAGCGGCTGATGCTGTACCGCTTTGAAAGCGACTGGGTGGGAGAAGTAGTCGCTGAGTCGGTCATAGATGGCGATAAACTCTATCAGGGCCTTAAATTTCCGGCGTCAGATATTCCTGCCATCGCCCGGCGTTTATATTTTCAGAACCCCTCCCGGCTGATCCCTGATATTGAGGCAGATGCCGTAGAGGTGCTGGGGATAGACAATGAAACGGTAGATTTGACCTGGTCAGATTTACGCAGCGTATCTCCGGTTCATTTGCAGTATTTAACCAATATGGGGGTGGGGGCTTCGTACTCTATCCCGTTAATTATCTCGGGCAAGCTTTGGGGCATTGTGGCCTGTCATCATCCCGATGCGGTGTCCATGGATGTCACCAGCCGGCTAACAGCTGAAAAACTGGTCTCCCAGTTTTGTACTCTGTTCAATACTTATCGTTCGCGCAAGCGGCTGAATCTGTTACGAAATATAGAGCAGCGGGTAGATGAGATGGTCCGCGTGTTGTCCGGACAGGATTCAGAAACCAGTTGTCAGTTTCTGGCCGACATTTTGTTGTACGAACTTAATGCCTCATCCACGGCATTACTTTTGGGAGGCACCTGGTATCAGGCCGGTCGCGAAGTTGACGAAAACACGCTGAATCAGCTGGATCGTGAAATAAAAAATGATTTTTCCGATTTTATTTTCCAGACCCAGAACATAACGGAACAGTACGGTGAATCAGTAAATGACCCGGCAATTCGTGGCGTACTGGCGATAAAGCCAAACTTTGAAACGATGGCTCTGCGGTGCTATGCCTTCAGGCTGCCCGAGGCGCAATATTCAGAATGGGCCGGAAACCCCGATAAAGCTCAGCAAAAGGCCGATGCGACCGGCACATTGTCGCCGCGTTCCTCTTTTGAAAAATGGACCGAAGCACGGGGTGAAGCCAGCCGCGAATGGACCCGGGAAAATGTTCTGCTGGCTAAAAAGGTACGGGCGGTCATCTTACGCGAGGCAGATAAATTTTTGATGAAGTAAGAAAGCGCTTTCAACTCAAGGTCGGGCCAGGGGGTGACCACAGGCACACTTTATTGCGCCCGCTGACCTTGGCTTCGTAAAGTGCTTGATCAGCTCGATCAAGAACGCTTTCCCAGCTTGAATCCGGCTCAGAGGCAACAGCCACCCCGATGCTTACTGACATGGGGATATACACCGAATTATTGAACGGACTGGTGGCAATATGTTCCCGTAGTTTTTCGGCAGTCTCCAGCACCGCAGTCAAAGTACAGTGTGTAAAAATCAGCGCAAATTCTTCGCCCCCAAGTCTGCAGTAAAAGCGAGCCCGGGGGGCGGTATGTTGTAATTGCTGGGTGATATATTGCAAAACTTTATCACCGATACTGTGGCCATAAGTATCATTAACGGCCTTAAAGTAATCCACATCCACCACCATCATGCTGAAATCCTGTTTGCGGGTTAATGCCTGGGTAAACAGTTGGGGCGCTATGTGCATAATGTGCATAAGTGCGCGACGATTTTGCCACTGAGTAAGGCTGTCGGTGTGGGAGGCGATATGTAAGGCCTGTTCTCTTTCCCAGTTAATCAAATACGCAAAGCTCATGGACGCCGCCATAATATAAAGCATGACAAACAAGGTGCGGGCCTGAATCATCGAAGGACCGGTATTTATGTGAATACCGGACAGCTCAAAAAGCAGGACAAATTGGCGGGCCAGTAACTGTAAAAAGAACAAGCCCAGTATCAGCAGCAAGGGGCTAAAGCCATACTTCGGATGTCGGCGCCGGTAGTGCTGGATACTAAATACTGAGGCAGCTAATAGCATCAGTACCAGAAAATAAAATAATATAATGCGCATAGAAATGGATTGGGCCACCCCCGGCACCCAATGCGCTAGCAAGGTGACGACCGTTACCGTGACGGTGACTTTATAGCCCGGTTTGCCGCGGGTGTGTCGACGAATACCGCTGAAGATTAATCCGTGTCCGCAAACATATAATGCATTGGCGATCCCCGGCGTTAAAATTGCGGGCAATGTGGGGTTATCGGCACCAGAATGTTCAGCCAGCCGGAAAGACAAAAGCAGCTCAGAGCAAAGGCCCAGTCTTTTATCGCCCCGTTTTTGCGATTGGTTCTCAGTAAGCCGATCATTGCGGCCAGCATGACACTACTGATTAATGCGGTACACAACGACAGCGTGAATTTATCCAATGCAGATTCCTTCCCTGGCTCTTCTTTATGCCTATCCCAGCCTCCAGCCTCCAGCCTTCAAATTCCAAACCCCACACTCAAACCCAGAGCGGCTGGATGCTTATTGATTTAGGAGGACACAGTTCGGGTCTGTATTAGCGGCTTATCATGAAGATAAAAACTAAGCAAAAACGGTAGCGCACTAAGGTGATGGTATTCGTTGCCATAACTGGTTTTAGTTAATAAATGTAAAATAATCCAGTCTGATTACCGGTTTTGCCACGTAATGGCCTTATTGAATGATTTTAAAAAGGGGTAGGTTTTGCATTCATCCAGTGGTTTCACTCAGCGCACCACGGCCATTCTGTTCGACCATGATGGCACTTTGATTGATTCAGAGCAGGTTCATTTCAGCCTATGGCAACAGGTGCTTAGCACGTTCGGGATAAACCTGAGTCAGACATTTTATAATAAGGTCATGGCGGGTATGCCTGAGCTGCAAAACGCCCACGATATTATGCGCGAGTTTCAGCCTGATTCTGATGCTACAGCCCTGGCCGCAGCAAAAAATCAAGCTCTGGATGAGTATCTTCAGCAACAGCCCTTCCCGGTGATGCCCGGGGCCATTGACGCGGTATTGCGTTGTCAGCGGGCCGGACTGGTACTCGGCATTGTCACCGGAGGTGGGCGTCAGTCGCTAGAACGAACACTGGAGCGCCCCGAGTTACAGGGGGTATTTAGTGTTACTGTGGCTGCCGAAGATGTGCCTGAAAGTAAACCAAATCCAGCGTGTTACCTGCAGGCGCTACAGAAACTCGAGATAACCGCCGGGCAGGCGGTGGCCGTAGAAGACACTATGTATGGCTTACAGTCAGCGAATGCGGCAGGATTGGCCTGTGCGGTTATCCCCACCGAGCATTCGCAACATCACGACTTTAGCCTGGCCTGCGGTCAGTTCAGCCAGCTAGCGCAGTGGCTGGATAAGGCTGGTGTGCCAGACTGAGGGGCTGGCCGGTGAGTCGGGGTGGCCGACTTATTTTTCAAATAGGATTGTATTTAGCCTCGACATAACGAAAAATGTCGGCATCTGAACTTTTGGTAGGTTGAAGTGTTGTCTGTATTACGCAAACTCAGTGCGGTGGTGGCAGTAATTGTGGTGGTGTTGGTAGGGCTGGTGGTTCTGGCATTAGATACCACCGCACTGGTCAAGTCGACGGCTTCTGAACAAATTGATGAGGCCGACACGGTTAAACAGCTTATCCGTCAGGTAAAACGCAGTATTTCAGACCGGCATACCCAGCACACCATAAAAATCAGTGAAAAACAGGCTGCCAGCCTGGTGGGGTTTGTCCAGCGAGCCCTGCCAGATATCCAGGGCAATGTGGAAATCACCCCTGAAGCCAGTCAGATCCAGGGCACCCTGGCATTGCCGGTATTAAAGCAGTCGGTGTATTTAAATGTGGATATGCGTTTGTTACCAGACACCGGTCTGAATCTGGAATATGTCAAAATCGGCAGCCTCTATCTTCCTGGTCAGTATGCCGTAAAGCTGGTGGAGTTTGCCATCAATCAGTACACCGACAGCAATATTGGCAGTAAAGCCCGTGAACAGATTTCGCTGGTGGCAATGCAGCCTGACGAAGTCGCGGTAACCATTAAGCCCATGGACAACTTTTTACGGGAGCTTAATTACATTCGCAGTAATATGGGCAGTCACGATAACGACGAGCTTACCGAACTGACCGGTTATTATTTACGTTATATCGCCGGGCGCGAACTGTCCTTAGCCAAACAGCCACAGCCTTTCAATCAATATCTCAAACTTATAATGGCCCGGGCCCGGGAGCAAAGTAACCAGGATAATGTCCTGCTCCACAATAAAGCCTCGGTGTTGGCCCTGGCGGTGTTTATCGGCCATCATCGAATGGCCAATTTTGTCGGTGATGTGCAGCCCGATATAGAGCGGGCGCTGAAACCGGCCGCACCACCCCAGTTACGGGGGCGTAACGATCTGGCCCGGCATTTTATCATCTCGGCGGCCCTGCAGATGTTGAGCGAACAGGAAGTCACCTTTGCCATTGGCGAGTTTAAAGAACTGATGGACCGGGGCATGGGCGGCAGTGGCTATAGCTTTATTGATTTGACGGCTGATATGGCCGGGGTCGAGCTGGCGATACTGCTAAGCGATGAAGATACCGCGCTGGCGACCCAGGATGCGCTGGCAAAAGCCGCCAGTGAAGATTTGTATATGCCTCCCATCACCGGGCTGACCGAAGGGTTGAGCAAACAGCAGTTTATCGAGCGCTATGAAGCGGTGGACAGCGAAGCGTATTTAAACGAAGTGGAAAAGATTCGGCAACGGCTGGCACAAATGCCTTTGTACCAGCGTTTGTAGGTTCAGGCTTAAACGCTTTGCTTAAACTGATCGAGGGTTTTAAGCATAAGCTGAATTTTTTCGACCAAAGGTACCAGAGCCGCTTTCATGGCCTCTTCGTCCAGCTCTTTGAGGGCCTGCCAGTCTTCGGTCACTTCCTGGACATAGGGCGTGAAACGCTTCGACTCAGTACGAAAACCGCTGTCGGCGGTAAAGATGGCTACGAACTTACCTTGTTGAGCCTGCTGCAAAGCATCCAGCTTGTTGTCGGCATCCACCGCTTTGCGGTAAAGCGTCTGAATGGTGTCCTGAAGTTGTTGATGAACCGCTTGCATGGCGCCCCTTTCAAATATTGTCTAAAGTTAAGTCTGCACAGGCCGATAACCTGATGAGGCGGGCAATTTTGCCTGCTTTTTAGCTTTGCTACAAGCCACAAAGGAAACGGGTATGGATATATCAGGAGCCAGCGGCTCTGCAACATCCGGTGCCTCGCTTGAGTTGGCCTCTCTTAAGCTGGCAAAAAGCCAGCAACAACAAGAGGGACAGGCGACGCTTCAGCTGCTTGAATCAGCCGCTGACGTACCAAAAACAACCTCTGCAAACCCGGCGGTAGGCGCCAACATTGATACCTACGCCTAGTTTTGCGGTTGTAATTGCAAATCGATGGGCGTCTTGCCGGGCTGGCCGCCAATTTCACGTGTGAGTTTTGGCACCAGAAAGCCCGGCAGGCGCTTTATCACTTCCTGCATAATACTTCTGGCATGGTCCTCGGCCACCTCAAAGTGTGCTGCGCCTTGTACTTTATCTAACAAAAACAAATAATAAGGCAAGATGCCGGCATCAAATAAGGCTTCACTCAAAGCCACCTGGTCATCGGCGGTATCGTTGATACCTTTGAGTAATACCCCCTGATTTAACACGGTAACGCCCTTATTTTTTAAACCTTGCAGGCGCTGTTTCAAAGCTTCGCTTACCTCATTGGCATGATTGATATGCAGCACCAGCACCGGCTTTAGCCGCGACCCGGTCAGCCACTGGCTAAAGTGCTCATCCAACCGTTCGGGCATAACCACCGGCAGGCGGGTATGGATCCGCAAGCGGGTAAGATGGGGGATAGCGTCAAGCTGCGCGGTCAGCCAGTTCAAAAATTCATCTTTGGCCATCAGCGGGTCCCCCCCGGAATAGATGACTTCATTGATATCCGGGTGGGCCTTGATGTAATCAATATTTTGTTGCCACTGTGAGCGGCTCACGGCATTGTCGGCATAGGGGAAGTGGCGTCGGAAGCAATACCGGCAGTTTACCGCACAGCCGGTTTTAACCAGCAGTAACACCCGGCTTTGGTATTTGTGCAGCAAGCCCTTACCCGCAGTATTGTGTTCGGCCAGCGGATCGGCACTAAACCCGGGCGCCTCATCAAATTCGGCGTCCAGCGGCATCACCTGACGCAGTAAGGGATCATGCCAGTTACCCGGCTCCATCAGTGAGACAAAATGACGGGGGACCCGCAAGGGGAAAAGCTTGCGCGCTGCCCCATGATGACCCAGTTTCTGCGGGTCTAATTGCAGGTGTTCCAGCAGCTTTTGGGGGTTGGTAAAGCAATAAGCTAACTCTTTTTGCCAGTTATGCTCTACAGTCACCGGATTTTTAGGTATTATTTGCACCACTTCGTTCTTTACACCTTTTGTTTTAGCAGAGGATTTATGGCTAATTACAGCACTAATGAATTCAAAGCTGGCCTGAAAATTATGCTGGATGGCGAGCCTTGCAACATCATGGAAAATGAGTATGTCAAACCCGGTAAAGGCCAGGCATTCAACCGCACCAAAATCCGGAAGCTGATTTCAGGCAAAGTGCTTGAAAAAACTTTTCGCTCCGGGGAAACCGTTGAAGGCGCAGATGTGCTGGATACCGAGCTGGCGTACCTGTACACCGACGGCGAATTCTACCATTTTATGAATAATGAAACATTCGAGCAAATTGCCGCTGACGAAAAAGCCGTGGGCGAGAATGTAAAATGGCTGGTCGAAAATGATGTGTGCACCATTACCCTGTGGAATGGTTCGCCAATCACGGTGACTCCGCCTAACTTTGTAGAACTAGAGATCACAGAAACCGATCCGGGCCTTAAGGGCGATACAGCAGGCACCGGCGGTAAGCCTGCGACCCTGAGCACCGGCGCGGTGGTGCGGGTACCTCTGTTTGTTCAAACCGGCGAAGTTATCAAAATTGATACCCGCTCCGGTGAGTACGCTTCCCGCGTACAAAAATAACGGATGCTGACTCTTCCGGTCCACGCAAGGTGGTCCGGAAGCATGATTTCTCAAAGGCGGCCACCGCCTTATCACCAGGAATGTGCTTAATGACCTGGCAACCCACCACCAGCCATGCCCAGCGTGTCGCCCGGGCCGAGTTACTGCGCACCATTCGCGAGTTTTTTTATCAACGGGATGTGCTTGAGGTAGACACCCCATTGTTAAGCCGCGGAACCGTCACTGATGTGCATTTAGATGCCTTTGCGTGTGAGTTTCGTCATGATGCCAGTGGCACACCCCAACCTTTGTACCTGCAAACGTCTCCTGAATATGCCATGAAGCGCTTACTGTGTGCCGGTAGCGGCCCGGTGTACCAGCTGTGTAAGGCGTTTCGTCATGAAGGGGCAGGGCGCTGGCACAATCCTGAATTTACTATGCTTGAGTGGTATCGTCCCGGCTTTGACCATCAGCAGCTGATGCAGGAAGTCGATGCGTTATTGCAGGCAACCCTGCACACCGGGCCTGCGCAAATGATGTCTTACCAGCAGGCAATGGAGCGTTATGCCGACCTGGATCCACTCAGTGCGTCTCACGCGATGCTGGTGGCCGCATTACCCGCCCTTGGAATTAATATCGATGAGGCCGATGCCCTCTCAGACGATAGTTTGCTGCAGCTGATTTTTTCCATAGCCGTGGAGCCGGTCATTGGTCAGCAGCAACCCTGTTTTGTGTATGGCTTTCCGGCCTCACAGGCGGCTCTGGCACGGATTAACGATAGGGATCCCCGCATCGCGGATCGCTTTGAAGTGTATTTTAAAGGGGCAGAACTGGCCAATGGCTTTTATGAGCTGGCAGATGTGGATGAGCAGCGTCGCCGTTTCGAGCATGACAATACGCTGCGTCAGCAAGCCGGCTACCCGCCGGCAACACTGGATGAGAATCTGCTTGCGGCCCTGGAGGCCGGGTTACCCGATTGTGCTGGGGTGGCGCTGGGCATTGATCGGTTACTGATGCTCAAAATCCAGGCCTGCCATATCGACGAAGTGATTAGTTTTCCGGTGGACCGCGCCTGAGGGCCTCAGGCGGCTTTTAAACCTGTGCAGATGCATCTTCTGCAGCCTTTTTTCATTGCCAATTACAGATAACCCTTGTTACTGGCGAATAATCATCTCCTGACCGATCCGCCAGTTCTGAACTTGGGGCAGACTAGCTGCAGGAGAAGGCCGGGTAACCAGAGACTGTGATGGCCCCTGGCCTGAACGGTCGTATCGCAACGCAAACCGACTATCATACCGTAAGCGCGGCGTCACCCGGCCAGGCTTTAGATTAGTTTTTGCAGGCCCGGCGTTGTACGCCGTGCCTAAAGCTGCCTCCTTGTTTGGTCGGCTCTTTTCTACCGTACGAAGTACCAGCCCGTCTGCTATTTTCCCTCTGCCGGCGATAAAACGCATTATTCAACCGATAAGCCGGCGTTGACTTCTGCGCGAAATCACGCAAAAATGTTATAACATAACAATAAGTCCTCTCTGCGATAGCACAATTACGGAAAAAGCCTATGTTCAAACGTAAACTGATTACCACGTCAATATTCCTGGCGTGCGCACCGGCCGTACTGGCTAACACTATTACCGGCACCATTACCAATGAAGCGGGTAACCCGGTGGCGGGCGCTAAAATCAGCGTAGAAGGCTCACGAAAATTAGTTTATACCGATGAAGCCGGCCGTTACACCTTGGACGGTATTTCGCCCAAAGATGTGCATCTGCATGTATCATCTGACCAATACCTGCATGGAGACAAAGATCTGGGCGCCATTGAAGGCGACCAGGTGGTGAACTTCACGCTCACCTCCTCCTCGGTTGAGAATATCCTGGTAACCGCCACTGCCATGCAGTCTTCTATTTTAGAGTCGGTGACACCAGTATCTGTATTAGGCGCAGAGGAATTACGCAAGAATCAGGCTCCCACCTTAGGTGAAACTCTTAAATCCACCCCTGGTGTTCACAGCACGTATTATGGACCGGTGTCTTCCAGCCCGGTGATCCGGGGCAACGATGGACCGCGAGTTAAAATTGTACAAAATGGGCTGGATATATCGGATGTATCGCGTATCGGGCCTGATCACAATGTGGCTGCCAATACCTCCAGCGCGACGCAGGTCGAAATTCTGCGCGGTCCGGCCACCTTGCAATATGGCAGCGGGGCTATCGGCGGCGTAGTTAATGTGGTCGACAAACGAATTCCCAAAACGGTGCCTCAGCAACTTGAAGGTGAGGCTGAAGGGCGTTACTCCACCGCCGATAATGGCCAATTTGCAAAGATAGATATTACCGGCGGTGAAGGCGTGGTGGCGTATCATTTTGACGGGTTCACCCGGGATACTCAGAATATCGATATTCCTGGTTATGCATCAGTGGAACCAGATGAGGATGAGCCTTACGGAACGCTGGAAAACAGTGCCATGGACACCACGGGTTTTACCGGTGGTCTTAGTTATGTGCAGGATGAAGGATATATCGGTTTTGCAGTAGAGCGTCTTGATAATACCTACGGCGTGCCTGGTCATAGTCATCATCACGGCGAAGAGGAAGACCACGAAGCGCACGAAGAGGACACTCACGACCACGAAGGCGAGGAACATCTGGATGAGCATGCCGAGCATGAGGAACACCTTGAAGAAGGCACCAAAATAGACGTGGAAATGACCCGCTACCAAATGGCAGGTGAGTTGTATTCGCCGGTCGCATTTCTCAATAGCATCAAATTTGCCGCCGCGCATACCGACTATACCCATGCTGAGATTGAAGACGGTGACATTGGCACCCGCTTTAACAACGACAGCACGAATTTGCGTGTTACCGCCAATCATATCAAAGTGAATGGCTGGCACGGGATTGTGGGTATTCAGGCCAGTACCAGTGACTATGAGGCCATTGGCGAAGAGGCTTTTTCTCCTCCCACTGAAACCGACACCTACGCGCTTTATATTGTGGAGCAAAAAAGTTTTGGTAAGGTAACGGCGGAGCTTGGTGGGCGTGTGGAGCGCACTGAGTATGCGGTGGGTGATACCCAGATAGACCTGCATACCGGCGAACACGAACATGAGGACGAAGCAGACGCCTTGCCGCTGCAATTTTCATTTGATGATTACCAGTTTACCTCTACCTCCTTATCTGCTGGCGCCAACTGGGAGTATCAGAAGGGACAGTCAGTCGCTTTAACCATTTCGCGCAATGAACGGGCGCCAAGCCAGCAGGAGCTATTTTCAGGGGGCGCTCACCTGGCGTCACAAACCTACGAGTTAGGTCTGGTGTTTGCCCTGGACGAGGACAATGAAGTGGCGTCCGGATTACGCGAGGTTACCGAAGAGGTGAGCACCAATATCGATCTGACGTTTCGTAAGTACACCGGTAACTGGGGCTATACCGCCTCGTTATTCTACAATCAGGCGGATGATTATATTTACCAGACGGATACCGGCCTGACCTCTCTTGACGAGCACGACGAGCATAATGAAGATGAGGCTCATGCTGACGAAGGCCATGCTGAAGAAGCCCATGATGACCACGAAGACGAAGGTTTGCCGGTGTTTGCGTTTAACCAGGCAGATGCCGATATCTACGGCATGGAAGCTGAAGTCTACTATGATTTGGATACCCAGTGGCGGGTAGAGATGTTTGCCGACATGATCCGCGCCAAACTGGATAACCAGGATTTACCACGTATTCCGCCGCTGCGTGTAGGGACCCGAATCAGCTATACCGGCACCCGTCTGAGTGGCGAAATCGGAGCTACCTATAATGATGAACAGGATAATACGGCGCCGTATGAAAGTGTCACCGACAGCTACACGTTGCTAAATGCCAATATTCAGTACGAGATAATGGCAAAAGGGGTGAACTGGGTATTCTTTGCCAATGCCGATAATATTACTGACGAAGAAGCACGGGTACACACCTCGTTTTTGAAAGACAAAGCGCCCTTGCCAGGTCGTAATTTCACCGTTGGGGTGCGGGCCCTGTTCTAGCCACACCCGAGTCACCGGGCAGGGATGAGGCAGCGGTTTATCCCTGCTATACTGGCTGGCATTAAGAATTTGTGTGGCAGGATGATGTTTTGACCCCACAGCAGTTAGGTCGCTGGTTCGACTCATTTGACGATGAGCATCTGATTCTGGGCTATGGCTCGTTGATCAATGCCGATAGCCGGCGTCGGTTTTCAGATATGCACCATGATGGTCTGCTGGTTCAGGTGGCGGGGTTTGCCCGCGGCTGGATCACCCGCAGCTTGCAGGAGCAGCAAACCTATGTGGGCGCCTGGCCCGACGCCGACGCCAGTCTCAATGCGCTTATGTTACCCACCGCGCTGAGCCCGGCACTGGCCCGGCGTGAAAAAGACTACACCTTCGTTCAGGTTTCGGCGCAGGCTCTGACTACCGATTTGGACTCTGAGGCACACCATTGGCTTCAGGAACGTCTGGCCGCTAAAAAAATCTGGATTTGCCAGTCACTGCACCAGCAACAGGCCGATACCGAGTATCCGGTCTCCCAGTCTTATGTCGATACCTGTCTGGCCGGCTGTCTGGAGCGCGGAGGCGAAGCCAGCGCCCGCAAATTTATTCAAAGTACCGCCTACTGGCCGTCCGCCTTACATGATGATCGTGCGCAGCCGGTCTATCCGCGCCCCGGGCGCGTTACAGAGCGCCAGCACCAGCAAATTGACGACTTGCTTAAGCAGGCTGTTCGGTAATGAGGTATGCGTTTAGTACCGGTCGGGTAGGGTTGCGCCAGCCTACCGACGACGATGCGCCCTGGCTGTATACCCTTAACAATGATCCCCTGTGGGAGCGCTTTATCGGGAACCGTGGGGTGCATACCTTACGCGGTGCTAAGCGCTACGTCATGATGACGCAGAATCATTTCAGGCAATGGGGATATGGATTATGGGTCATGGAACAGCGGCTGGATGGCAAGCCCATGGGGTTATGCGGGCTGGTAAACCGGGGGATTTTTAATGCGCCTGATTTGGGCTTTGCGCTGCTTGAAAAATATCGGGGCAAAGGGTTTGTCTGCGAAGCCAGCGAGGCGGTATTGGAACAGGCCCGGGTCCGTTACCGGTTCAAGGCCATCAGTGCTCTGGCTCACGTGCAAAACACCGCATCGTGCAATGTGCTAAACCGCCTGGGCTTTGTACGCTATGGACAAATTTGTATCCCGGGCATGGCGCGCCAGCAATTGTTCTGGCGCGAGCTGAAATAAATTTATTGCCCGGTGGGCAATACAGTGGCCTTTTCCAATACGATAGGCTCGATGGGGCTGTTGGGCTCACGTAGTCGCAACTGATACTCGGTTTCCACCTCCATCATTTTGTCCACCACTTCCTGACCCTCTACGATCATTCCAAACACGGCGTAGCCCCATTCTTTGCCCGGATCTAGCGAGGGGTTATCGTTCACATTAAAAAAGAACTGACGCGTGGCAGAATGCGCGCCGTTCTGGCGAGCCATGGCGATGGTATACAGCTCGTTCTTCATGCCGTTGCCTGACTCATTAAAAATTTCAGGGTAGCTGGGCTTTTCATCAAAATCGGTATTATAGCCGCCACCTTGTACCACAAACCCTGGCACGACCCGGTGAAACAGAGTGCCGTTGTAACCATGTTTTGATACATAGCGTAAAAAGTTATTGGTAGTGATAGGGGCACGCCGCCGATCCAGCTCTACAATAATGTCGCCCATGGTGGTTTGCATTTTTACCCGCGGATAAAAATTATCAGGCTGGACATTAGAGCCATCTTCTTTGTCTTTGGCGATCACCGAGGTGGTAACCACCATTAAAATTAACATCAGGTAACGAAACATACAGGGTCCTTAAGCTAACGTTTGGCTGCACTCAAAATAACGAATTTACGATTACTTGCAAGTATCTTCACACCACCAAACAGTTTTTTCAGTTTAATGTGGTAGCCCAGATGGCGGTTCGCTACCACAATCAGGTGTCCGCCACGGCGTAGCGCCGCCCGGCTGTCATGAAACATTTGCCAGGCGATATGATCGGTGATGGCATTTTGCTGATGAAAGGGTGGGTTGCATAGCACCTTATCGTAGCTTTGCCCGCCTTCTTGCTGCAACAGAGTTTCCAGGCAATTGCTGGCGACAAACTCGCACCGGTCCAGCGCTGAAGGAAAGTTGGCTATGACATTGTCGCGGGCACTGGCCAGCGCCATAAAAGACTCATCCACAAAAGTAATTGCTGCTTCAGGGGCAATGGCCAGGGCATTGAGGCCTAAAATGCCGTTACCGCAGCCCAGATCAATCACACGTTCCTGATTAGTCACATGCATGTGATCCAGCATTAACCGCGCGCCGATGTCTAACGAGGCCCGTGAAAACACATTCGCATGGTTATACAGGGTCAGTGACTGTCCGGTACTGGCAGGCTGTTGCCAGCAGGTGGGATAGGGCGAGGTCAGCGGTTGGTTTAATGTATCTGGCTCCGGCTGACAAAAAATCAGCCGGGATTTTTTTTGGGCCAGCGAGGTAGTCACCGTGCCCAGGTATTTTTCAAACAGCGCCAGCACGGTTTTGGTGACGCTTTTCACTTTGGCCGCGGCTATCACCCGGGTCTGTGGGTTGATTTTGTCGCGCAATACCACAAGTTGTTGCTCCAGCAGGGCGAGGGTACGGGGGACTTTTATCACCAATAACTCCGGCTGTGCTGGCAGTGTGGATAACTCGCTGTGGGTATTGACCGGGCTTTGAGTCGGGTCCCGGGCCGGCTCGTCATTATCAACGCCAGGCATCAGGTGGTTGTTTTCCAGATTAGCCTGCAGCGAACAGTGGCCAATCCAGGAATCGCTGTACCAGTGGGGGGAGGCCGCGGCAAACCAGGTGCCCAGCGCACCGAAATCGTCATTTAATATGATACCATTGCCCTGGGGAAAGATGATGCCCTCACTGGCCAGATGTTCGATAATCAATTCATCGGCACTGTCCCAGGCCTGTAACGATTTGTGTTGATGTTTGGCTGGATAACGAATCAGCTCAAGCTCTCGGTCCAACAAAGAAAAACAGGTATTCATAAGCGATCTTAATGGTTGAAACAGGAGGGCATATGCAGTTTGGCTTGTTTGACAACTCGGCAGCATCCACGCCGGCTATCGAGCTGGCGTTACCGGATGCGCAGGTCAGTTATCAGGCGAACTGGCTGGATAACCGTGAGGCCACTGCGTTTGCTGCCCGTTTAAAAACAGAATTACAATGGCAGCAGGATACCATTAAACTGTTCGGCAAGCTGGTAAAAATTCCGCGGTTGCAGGCCTGGTATGGTGATGCTGACGCCTGTTATCAATACTCCGGACTGGCCATGACCCCTCGCCCCTGGCATCCATTGTTAAGCCAGTTAAAAAACCAGCTGGAACAACATTGTGGCTGCCGGTTTAACAGCGTGCTGGCTAACTGGTATCGTGATGGCAAAGACAGTATGGGCATGCACAGTGATGATGAGCCTGAGCTTGGCCCGACGCCCACCATTGCTTCACTGACCCTGGGCCAGGCCCGGCCTTTTGCCTTTGTGCATAAAGCCACCAAAGCCCGGACGGTGCATACCCTCGAACATGGCAGCCTGTTGCTGATGCAGGGGCAGACTCAGCGGTTTTATCAGCATGGCATTAACAAGACGGCCCGCCCCGTCGATGATCGAATTAACCTTACATTTCGCTATGTCTATCCGGCAGATGACAGCAACACTAGGTAGCAAATTATGACGCATGTACAAGAATTTATTGAACAAACCCTGATACGAGAACTGGCTCCGGTGTTTTTAGAGGTGGCCGATGAAAGCCATATGCATAATGTGGCTCCCGGGGCCCAAAGTCATTTTAAGGTGACTGTGGTCAGCGAGCAGTTTGAGGGCGAGCGTCTGATTGCCCGCCATCGTCGGGTGAACACCTTACTGGCAGAGGCGTTAGCCGGGCCGGTCCATGCGCTGGCGCTGCATACCTACACCCCCGAACAATGGCAGCAGCGCGGCCACGAGATTAACCAATCGCCTCAGTGCCGCGGCGGTAGTTCGGTCGGTTAATCAGCGTGGCATGTTATAGCAGCGCCAGCTGCGAAAGCACGCTAAAGGCCAGGGCAGTAACAGGAAGCGACACCAGTGTCGTCACCGCAATAATACTGGCTGCCAGACTGGGATCGCCGCCCAGATTTCGCGCCATCACATAGCTGGCAGCGGCAGTGGGGGCGATACTTAATAATAAAATCACGCCCAACTCCATACCTCTGAAATCCAGCAGATAGGCAGTGGAGACCAGCAACGCCGGATACAACAGGCACTTGCTAATTACGGCAATACTGATGTTGGTGCGGTGCACCCCAAAGGCACGAAATTGCAGTGAGGCGCCGGTACATATCAGCGCCAGCGGCAGGGTGAGCTGAGCAAAGTATTCACCGGTGGCCTGCACCAGCGTGGGTAAGGGCAATTGCAGATAGGAGATAGGCAAGGCCAGCAGAATCGCGATAATCAGCGGGTTGGTGGTAATGCCCAGCAAATGCTGTAACACCGAACGCTGGGCATCCAGATAAAAATTCAGCACAAACACCGACAGCACATTAAATAATATAGTGACCCCGCCCAGATATACCGAGGCGGTCGCCAGGCCTTCGGGCCCATAGGTATTGGCACAGTAGGCCAGCCCGATAATGCCCATATTGGCTCGAAAGCCCCCCTGAATTACCACCCCGCGGGCATTTGCCGGGTTTACCGTAACCTGACAAAACGCCATCAATAGCAAAAAATACCCTAAGGTCCCCAGGAGCCCGACCAAAATCAGTTTTCCATTGGCCGCACTGGCAAAGTCAGCCTGAGCAATGGAAAGAAACAGCAATGCCGGTAACGCCAGATTAAACACCAGCTTGGAACCGGCCTCGATAAACTTTTCGTTGAGCATGCCGCGCTGAAATAGAAAGTATCCCATTAACAGCAGTACCAGCACCGGACCCAGGGTGTCAGTGATAAATCCGTACATAAAGAAATGACATTGAAGGCGAGAAGAAACAGCCCCTGAGTGTATCAAAAAAAATACCAGGGACGCACAGTGTCACCGCCAAATGTCGACAACAGGCCTTACCGTGGGCCAGACGACGGTTACTCGACAGAGTAATCTGATGCCTGATTTTGCCTGTATCCATAGCAAGGCAAAGCAATCCTTATTGATTATGCAGCATAAACTTAGCGATCGATTTTTAGTGACGCTGGCCGCCGGCAGTCTGGCGGTATTCGGGGTGCTGGCGTGGTGGGTGACCCAAACGCCCATTCCTGGTATTGATGAAGCAATTATTAAAGGCCTGCGGCAGATGGATGATTTATCCGATCCATTAGGACCAGGCTGGCTGGAAGAAGGCATGCGCGACACTACTGCCCTGGGCAGTAACTGGGCACTACTGTATATCAGTGCAATCAGTGCCATGTGGCTGAGAATGACCGGGCGCACCAAACTGGCCTGGCAGATGGCGATCGGCATTCTGGCGGCGCTGGCGGTAACATTTGCCTTAAAACACGGCTTTAGTCGCCCTCGTCCCGATCTGGTGGATCAGCATACCCGGGTGTTTACCAGTAGTTTTCCTTCCGCGCATGCCATGATGTCGTTTGTAACCTACTTTACGCTGGCCGTGATCGTGGTCCGGCTAAGTCAGCGGCGTAATATCGTGTTACTGACATTCTGTATGGCAGCGCTCACCACCTTTCTGGTCGGGTTTAGCCGGGTTTATCTGGGGGTGCACTGGCCCAGCGACATTATCGCAGGGTGGGCAGCAGGCGGGGTGTGGGTAGCAGCCTGGACCCGGCTGACCCGCCATCATTCTGAGTATTCTGAATTCAGGTAAACCGAAGTACTTACCGGTGCGACCTACACCACGTCGCGCCGGTAACATGTAAGATTATGCGTTGATCAGCTACGGATAGTCCGTAAAAACCAACCTACAAATAGCGAAATCAAAAATCCGAAAAAGGCGACCAGACCGGTTACCACCAATAATGAACTGGCAATATCAGCAGACTCGCCGGTTTCTTCGCTTACCAGTAATCCTGATGACTGGAAGATAAACAATGCGGCTACCGACAGCAACAAAATAGTGCCCGTAGATGTCAGTGTTGCACGCCAGAATGCACGTGGGGCACTCCAGTGGATTACGCCGGCAACCAGCACCGACAACCCGGTAAGTAAATAAGCGACCAAAATATATATCCTCTTCACAACCCATTAAAGCTGGCCCTCTGGGGCCAGCGTTTACCCTATTAGTGTGCCTTTGACAGCTCCAGGTTGCAACGATCTCGGTATCGTTAAACGCCGCGCAGGCACTACATCGAAAGCATAAAGTGCTTTAGTTTTAACAATCTATTAAAGGACTTTGCGACATTATGGTGATAGAATCGCCGCCGTTTTTTTAACCAACAAACCTATTGGAAACACATGTTTGACCTAATCACCAATAAAGACAGCAATGTGAAAAATGATGTGCTGTCAGGGATTACCGTGGCTCTGGCTTTGGTTCCTGAAGCGGTCGCCTTTGCTTTTGTTGCGGGCGTAGAGCCAATGATAGGCCTTTACGCGGCATTTATGATGGGCCTGATCACCTCTGCTATCGGTGGCCGACCCGGAATGATTTCCGGTGCGACCGGCGCCATGGCGGTAGTCATGGTGGCCCTGGTCGCTGAACACGGGGTCGCGTATTTGTTTGCCGCGGTGGTGCTGGCCGGCATTCTACAAATACTGTGCGGGGTGTTTAAGCTGGGTAAATTTATCCGGCTGGTGCCTTATCCGGTCATGCTGGGCTTCGTAAATGGCCTGGCCATCGTCATCTTTCTGGCCCAGCTAGGACAGTTTAAGGTGCTAAATGACGCCGGTGAATGGCAGTGGATGCAAGGCAGTGCGATGTACGTGATGCTGGGCCTGGTGGCGCTCACCATGGCTATTATTTACTTGCTGCCTAAGCTTACCAAAGCCGTGCCGGCCTCGCTGGTGGCCATTATCGTAGTGACGGTGTTGGTGCATGCCCTTAATCTGGAAGCCCGTACGGTTATCGATTTTGTCAGAGATCTGTTGCCGGCTGATCAGAAAGCAACAGCGACGTTAGCCGGAGAGCTGCCCAGTTTCGCCATTCCAATGGTGCCTTTTACCATGGATACGCTGATGATTATCTTGCCCACCTCTATCATTTTGTGTCTGGTGGGACTAATCGAGTCACTGCTGACCCTGTCATTAATTGATGAGATGACCGATACCCGCGGCCATGGTAACAAAGAGTGTGTGGGCCAGGGCGTGGCCAATACTGTCAATGGCTTTTTCGGCGGCATGGGTGGTTGTGCCATGATTGGTCAGAGTATGATTAATATTAATTCTGGTGGCCGTGGACGTTTATCCGGTATTTCGGCGGCGCTGGTTCTGCTGGGCTTTATTTTGTTCGCCGCGCCCCTGATCGAAATGATTCCGCTGGCCGCGCTGGTGGGCGTGATGTTTGTGGTGGTTATCGCCACCTTTGAATGGGCTTCATTCAGAATTATTCGTGGCGTAAACCGAGAAGATGCCTTTGTGCTGTTCCTGGTAACCGGAGTCACCGTAATAGCCGACCTGGCAATTGCTGTGGTGGTCGGGGTTATCGTGTCAGCGCTGGTGTTTGCCTGGAAACACGCTCGTCATATCGAGGTAGACAGCCATATCGATAACGATGGGTGGAAAGTGTATGAACTTAAAGGGCCATTATTTTTCGGCTCAATCACCCATTTCAAAGACCAGTTTGATGTGGCCAATGATCCGCAGGATGTGGTGATTGACTTTGATAACAGCCGCATCTGGGATTCTTCGGGGATAGATGCCCTGGATAACCTGGCCGATAAGTACGAACAGCAGGGGAAAAAGCTGCATATTCGCCACATTAGCAGTGACTGCCGGGCTTTACTGAAAAAGGCCAACAAGTTTGTGGAGATCAATGTGGTGGAAGATCCGCGCTATAAGGTCGCCTCCGATCAGTTAGGCTGATTCGGCAACTTCACCGTGCCATCGGCATATAAGACCCGCCCGGGATAATCGTGGCGGGTCTTTTTTTTACTGTCATACCGCGCCTTCCACCGCTTTGTGGAAGACCCTGCCAATGCTACAGTAACGCACTGGTCTCATCGATATAATATGGGTAACAGCCATGTCAGCGGCATTCAGCGAATTTATTAAAATTATCGGCAAAGGCAAAAAGGGCAGCCGTAGTTTAACCCGTGAAGAAGCCGGTACCGCCATGAAAATGGTCCTTAACCAGCAGGTCACGGGTGAGCAGCGGGGCGCGTTTTTAATGCTGTTGCGTACCCGCGAAGAAACCCCGGAAGAGATTTGTGGTTTTCTGGATGCATGCCGCGAAGTAGAACATCAGGCAATTGCTGCACTTCCCGCCACCATAGACATTGGCTGCTATGCCGGTAAACGCCGCCAGCTTCCCTGGTATCTGCTGGCTGTAGCCTGTCTGGCGAAAGCCGGTATGCCGGGGTTTTTGCACGGTGCGCACGAACCTGGTTCCGGCCGGTTGTATGCCAGTCAGGTGTTACCCGAGCTGGGGCTTACCGCAGTGGGCAATGTTGCCCAGGCGGCCAGTCAACTTGAAAACCAGGGGGCAACCTACCTGGATTTAAGTCTGGTATTGCCAGCTCTTAACGACATTATCAAACTGCGTGAAGTTTTTGGCTTGCGCTCGTGTGCCAACACGCTGGGCCGATTGCTTAACCCCAGCGCTGCCCCTTATAGCGTGCAGGGCGTATTTCACACGCATCTGGATGATAAACACGGCCGGGTTAATGAACAGTTTGAGCATTATGATGCGCTGTGTTTTCGGGGCGATGGCGGCGATCCGGAGGTCAACAGCGAACGTGAAACCACGTTGTTTATCACTCGCGCCGGGGCCACCGCCGAAGTTACCCTGCCAGCCACTAAACATGGCTGGGCGATGAAGGACAAAGCGCTGGCGATCAGTGACATGCTGGCATACTGGCGGGGCGAGTTGGCCCACAAATACGCCGATAACTCGGTTTTACCTACGCTGACAAGCTATCTGATGCTGATTCGACAGCTTGACTATACCGCCGCTGCCGCGCAGGCCCGGGAATTATGGAGCCAGCGTGACAAAACTCAGTTACCGTTTACCTGAAATGCTGATCTGAACCTGGGGCTCGGGCCTATCAAATCATACAGCAACCCATCGTTCAGGAGACATACATGCAATCAATCAAACTGGCTGACGGCCGCCATATTCCACAAGTAGGCTTTGGTACCGCGGCTATCGGAGAAATGCATCAGGATGATGGCTATGTTAAAGATACAGTACTAAAAGCCATCGAGGCAGGCTATCGGCATTTGGATACTGCGTCATTTTATGGCAACGAGCGCAGTGTCGGTCAGGCGGTACAGGAGTCTGGCATTGCCCGTGAAGAATTTTTTATCACCACCAAAGTGTGGGATACCCAGCAAGGCTACCAGTCGACATTGACCGCGCTGGAAGAAAGTCTGGAACGTCTGGGCACCGATTATGCCGATTTGTATCTGGTGCACTGGCCGTATCCGGAAAAAACCCGGCCTACCTGGCAGGCCATGGAAAAACTTCATAGTGAAGGCCTGGCCAAATCGCTGGGGCTATCAAACTTTCGTAAAACCGATATTCAGCAGTTGCTTGAATTCGCCGAAATTAAGCCGGTTTACAATCAACTGGAGCTGCACCCGTATCATACTCAGCCACAATTGACCGAGTACTGTCAGAGTAAGGGGATGGTGGTCTCATGCTGGTCGCCGCTAGGTTCCGGTTCGTGGAGCGGGGTGGCAAAAGAGGACAAGCCGATTGTGCACGATACTATTGTCGGGCTGGCGGATAAATATCAGGTCTCTGCCGGGCAGATTATTCTGAAATGGGACTGTCAGCGGCAGCGGATTGTGATCCCCAAATCAGAAAGCGACGACAATATCAAAGCCAACCTGCAACTGGATGGCTTTACCCTGACCGACGCCGAACTGGACCAGATAGATTCGCTGAATAAAAACCATCGTTATGGCGGCGATCCGGAAAATGCGTGGCGGGACAACCTCAACAACCCGGTGCCCTCGCGCTAATTCGCATCAAAGCATTAAAGTTTACAAGACGCGGGTTACGCGTCTTTTTTATGAATGCAAAAAACTATAATTTCCTGTTTTAGTCTGCAGGCCTTGTATAGCGGGCGCTGTAAGAAAATAAGTAGAAATAAAGGAAGCACTAGGTTAGAAAAAGTTCAAAAAGGGTAGACGCGCCCATCCGCTCAATGTATAGTCACCGCAGCTAAAGAAAGTGCTCAAATTTACATCCTTCATTTCGTTGTTTTATTCGTAACTCCACGTCCTGCGGTTTATTTAAATTCAAGTC
>VMHT01054785.1_pt1 | contig 23264 bp, 23 predicted proteins | sample 4693611 | NCBI WGS metagenome assembly VMHT01 (sample SAMN12280063, study PRJNA550983) | marine metagenome | isolation source: seawater sampled from same location over 5 years 0.02-0.2 micron viral filtrate | place: USA: collected off the coast of southern California halfway between the port... ...
ACATATTACATTACTTTCATGAAGATAAAAGCAGAATATATATGGATTGACGGTCAGACTCCTACCGCAAAATTAAGGAGTAAAACAAAGATTATGGATAAGGACACAGAGCCACCAATTTGGGGCTTTGATGGTTCTAGTACCCAACAAGCTGTCGGAGACGCTTCAGATTGTGTATTAAAGCCAGTTTCGCAATTTAAAGATCCTATTCGTGGTGGAGACAATATTTTAGTAATGTGCGAAGTATTAAATGTTGACATGACTCCTCATTCATCGAACACAAGAGCAGCACTAGTAGAGTCCGCATCTAACTTTTCTGAGTTTGAACCATGGTTTGGCATGGAGCAGGAATATACATTTTATGAACAGTCTTATGATTCGTTAAAGTACGGACAACCTCTTGGCTTCCCTCCTTCCGGTTACCCAGCACCTCAAGGGGGCTACTACTGTGGTGTAGGTGCAGATGAGGTTTATGGCCGTGATATTTCAGAGGCACATGCAACAGCATGTATGGAAGCTGGTTTAGAAATATCAGGTACAAATGCTGAAGTTATGCCTGGACAATGGGAATTTCAAATAGGACCAGTTGGAGCACCTGCAATAGGTGACCATATCTGGATTGCCAGGTGGCTACTTTATCGTATTGCTGAAGATTGGAATATTTCTGCAACCTTAGATCCAAAACCGGTTAAGGGTGATTGGAATGGTGCTGGAATGCATACTAACTTCTCCACAAAACAAATGAGAGAAGACGGTGGCTATGATGCGATTGTTCAAGGATGCGAAGCTCTTGGTAAAAATGCAGATTTACATGTTAAAAATTATGGAGCAGCGATTGAAGATAGGCTAACCGGGGCTCATGAAACTCAGAGATTCGATACTTTCTCTTATGGTGTAAGTGACAGAGGAGCTTCTGTGAGAATCCCATGGCAAGTAGAAGTTGATAAAAAAGGATATTTGGAAGATAGGCGACCAAATGCAAATGGAGACCCTTATATCATAGCTATGTTAATGATTGACACAGTTTGTTCAGCAGCTTCTAGCTAGTAGTTGCTGATGCAACAACTTGTTCGATTTTATCAATAAATAAATCGAGGTTATTATTAAATGAATTAAGAGCTGCAGTTCTTCTCTCACCCGTATCTGGGGCTGTGAGTCCTTCCAGAAGCTCTAAAGTATCTTCGTAGATTAGATTTGCTAAAATTACTAACTCTTCATGATTTGCAACTAAGTTGGATTCACTATTAGGTGGTCCTGGACTAGCAAATGTATCACCAAAAAATAGCCAAACATCAATAAATTCCTGAAATTCTTGTTGAGCCTCTTGGTAAGTTGTAGTTTTGTCATCCCAACGCTGATTAGTTTCTAAAACTTTTTTGCCAAGCTCTATTGCTTGAATTTTTTCTCCAGTAATTTCTTCTAAATAAGCTATAACATCTTCAGGAATAGTTGTTGTAGTCGAAGTGGTAGTAGAGTCTTCTACAATTTGATTAATTGTTGTGGTGGTAACCTCATCTGCAATAATTTCTAGATTATTGTTTGTTGCAACTCTGTTGATAAAAGTATATGTTGTTGCAATCATTCCAATTAAAACTAGTGGGAGAATTAGCCTTCCAGGCTTGGGGTCAGTGTTCAAATTTTCCATAACTATATATTATCAGTACTGATATCTAAATCTTTGATTATCTCAGTCCAATCCGCACTATCTTTTTTTAATATTGTTAGAAACCCTGGACCAGTAAAAATGCTTTTAATTCCTTGATTCTGTATTACTGATGTAAGTTCTTTATCTCCACTTACACTTTCAATATCTAGATAAATTGATGTTTCATATTTATGTTGGATATCAATTTTTTTTGCATTGGGATTTGGCGTATCTTTAAAATCTAACATTAGTAATTATTTTAATAGAAAAAAACGTTAATATATGTCTGTATGAAAAATGTAACTGTTAATTTACAAACTTTAACATCAATTAAATTTGTAAAATCATCGCTAAGTTTATACTTTTTTACGTTGGGTTCAAGCTTTTTAGGCCTATCTCTTTATTTATTTCTAGAAACAGTAGGATACACAGATAAAGTTATAACCTCTTGGTCGGGCCAATCATTATTCTGGGTAGTCATTATTTCTTCAATTTCTATCTTTTTCCTCTTTCTTCCAATTGAATTTTTTAATCAATTTAAATTATCAAATTCTTCTTTCAATGAGCTAATGGTAAATATTATTTCTACTATCTTAATTTCTATATTTTCATTAGTTTTATTTCAAATACTACTTCCAGAGAATATGCTTCTTTCACCGTATATGGGTTCGTTAACTAGAGCTACTTCATTCTCTGGCTTTATTGTGATTCCGATATTTTTGTTTTTTCTTAACTATATTGAGAGAAGCATTCGTCTCGTTTCGGAGTATACGTACTACTTTGTTCTTTTAATGTGGATTGTAAGCAGTAAGTTTTTCATTTAACTTACATTTTGTCAACTGGCTCAATTCCTAACGCCTCAAATACTTGAAGTATTTTTTGATAAAAAAGCTCAACAAGATAAACTCTTTTTTCCCTTTCAGGATTAGAGATTTCCTCAGAAAGAATTTTATTGTTGGTGTAAAAAGTGTTAAACACTTGAGATAGAGTGTATGCATATTCTGCCAAATGGTGAGGCTCATGCTTTTCTAAAGAATTGAAGAAAATGTAATAAAATTTTGAGATTTCAAAAATTAAATTTCTTTCCTCCTCATTTAAATCACCATTGAAATTGATATATGACACCTGAGGGACACTTTCTAATATTTTTCTTGCTCTAACTTGTGCATACTGAATATATATGCCCGTTTTACCATTAGTTTCGGTAAATTGATCAATTTCAAATTTGTAATTCTGAGTTCTATTTGGAATCAGGTCAGAGTAAGTCAGTATTGTGTTTGTAAGGATTTCTAGGCTATTTTCTTCAGAATTCTTTTTTTTCAATTCATTTTTTATGTCATCTCTTAATGTAGTTAATTTATAAACTCCTCCGTCTCTGGTTTTTAAAGGTTTATTATCGACTCCATTCATAGTTCCATAAGAAATGTGTTGAAATTCTTTATCTGATAAGCCAAAGTAACTGACAGTCGAGAATAGTTGCTTAAAATGATTTGATTGTCTTTGGTCTACGACATAAAGATATTTATTGAAAACTTGTTTTTTTTCTCTAAAATATATTGTTCCTAAGTCAGTAGTAAGGTAGAGAAAAGACCCATCTGATTTAATTAATATTATTGGAGGTTCATGCTTTTCTTTAGAAACTAAAGCCCCACTATCATCAACTACTTTTTTTTGGATTTTAGCATTTGCGATTACTTTTTTAGTTTCCTCTACAACATCACTTTCACCGTAAAACCAATCAAAACTGTGCCCCATCTCTTTTAATAATTTCTTGATTTCTGTTACGGATGTTTTATAGATTTTTCTCCAATTGTTCAGAGTTAATTTGTCACCGTTATTTAGTTTTTTAGCAATCTTTTTAGCATTTTCATAAAAGACTTCATCAGATTTTGCTAGATTATTTGCATCTGGATAAATAGATTCTAGATCTAAATAGTTTACTGAGTTGATATCTATCTTGTTCTTTTCAATGAATGCCAATATCAGAGCGACAGGCATTCCCCAGTCTCCAAGGTGTATATCGGAGATGATCTTATTACCAGCTAGTTTGTTTGTATTGTAAATAGATCTTCCAATATTAAGAGTTCTCAAATGTCCAACGTGCAGAGCTTTGCCTATATTAGGACCACCATAGTCAATTATTATTGATTTTTTATTCTCATTTATTTGCTTAATTTCTGTATTTAAGTTTTCATTAAAGTACTTAATACTTAGTTCAATATTTATAAAATTATTTTTAGCTAATGATACTTTATGAATATATTCATTTTCGCTTAGAGTATTTGTTAATTCTCTTTTAATTTCTTCAATATTTGAATTTTTGGCATGTTTAACAAGATTATTACACTGAATGTCAACATTTTCAAATTGTGAGTAGCTTAGTTCTACTAATTCAATAATTGAATATTTTTTTAATACCATTTTAATATCACTAATGATATTTTTAGTTCCAACTATCATGAAGTAATTTTAATAACTAATAATTTGATTAAATACGATTAACAGATAATTTTAAAAAAAATATTTGTTGATATTGAGCTTAATATAATGTTTAAGTGAGAACTGTTAGCTTATTTTATAAAAAAGAAAATGTGACTATTCTTGGTCTATCATTAATCTTTCTCTACAATCTTAGGGATTTATTGTTTCCCCTTAACTATCAGCAAGATGATATTGCTGAACTAGAACCTACTTATCTTGAGAGTTTTATGTGTGCATTTGGTTGGGGAGACCAGCACCCTCTATTTTCAGGTATAATTTGGACTCTTTCAAGAATATTTGAAAGCCCAGAACATGCTGTCTCTATTTTAGTTCTTTTTTTTGGAATTCTAACTATTGTCATATTTTTCAACACTCTATCAAACTTATTTAATTATTCTTATGCAGTTTTAGGAACTGTTTTTTTGATAACCTCACCCATTTTTAATACCTACTCAGTTGGACTTAAGCAGTACAATTTTGAAATACTGACCTCAGTAATATGCTTGTATTTTTTACAGAAAAATTCAAAAGCATTATTAGTAAAAAAAGATTACATAGTACTTTCAGTATTATCCCTGTTTTTATTTCTCTTGAGTTTTGTAAATATTCTTATGCTGTTTTTATTATTGTTATTTTTAATAAATAAAATCACTTTAAACCAAACCACTTATTTTGCTACTTTTTTTGCATCGGTAGCGATACTTCAAGGTGAACTTATTAGTAAAATTCAAAGAGTTTCTAATGGAGGTTATTGGGATAACTTTTTTATAAATACAACATCAGGTTCTGAATTTTTTGATTCTTTTTATTTTTTAAGTCAATTATTTTTTAAATCTCTATTTCCTATTGTATTGCACCCAATATCAGTATTTTTGTTATTTATTTCAATAGTATTTGTTTTTATACGAAATGATTTGATTGTTTTCTATTCACTTTGCTCGATATTCTTACTTTATGTTTTATCAGCTCTAAAGCTTTATCCCCTGGGGGGAGGAAGAACAGATCTTTTGTTTATACCATTTTTGATAATTATAATTTTAAATTTTTTCAAGTATATTTCAGAAACTATTTTGATTGTAAAAGGTAGTAATTCTTTTTTTATTTTAGCTGTTTCGTACTTATCAATAATTTTGTTATTAACTCAGCCGTACTATAAAAACGAAACAATAAATCCTATATTAATTGAGATTGAGAATACTTATAACAGTGAAGAAGTAGCAATAGTGGTTACAGAAGAACAGAGCCATTCATTTCTTTACTATTCTAAAAAATTATACGGCTTTAGTTATAAATCTTCTCAAACCTGTTCTTTTGAATCAAACATTAATAATTTGTTTATTCAGCGTAATGATGAAAAGATAGAGCCTATAAAAGAAATTCAAAATTTTCAAGAAATCATATTGGTTGGAATCGAACTACCAAATACAAGTGGTCAACTAAGGCTTATAGTAAATCAATTAATTGACGAAGGTTATCATGCAAAAGATGAAAAAACATATTCTGGATATCTTAAGCTACTATATTTTACAGAAGGTTAATTATGGAAACCGAAGTCTTTATAATTTCGACATCTTTATTTACAGGAGGTGCAGAGCGTCAAGCTATTTGGCTTTCTAATTCATTAAGTAAAACAGGTTATACAGTCAACCTCTTGGTACTAAAAAAGGGTGATGAACTTAGTCATTTAGTAAACAAAGAAGTAAATATCTCAAGATTTAAAATATATTCTTCAGACTCCAAGTTAATATTCAAATATTTACGATTAGCAAGACTCGCATTTCTTACCGTTCTTAAAATTAATAGGATGCTTAAAAAGAGTGATAAAAAAAATATAGTAGTAATTTCTTATATGTTTCATTCCTATGTTTTTGGTTTCATCACGAAAATTTTAAATCCTAAAATTAAACTTATTTATTCAGTAAGAAGTGATCGCTTGGGAAGAAGAACAAGTAAAAAGTCAAAAACTAGACATTTAATATTCAAATTAATATCTAAAAACACATACGCAATCTTATTCAATTCAACTAAAGGTATGAATTCTTTTAAAAAAGAATTAAGCAAAAAAAGTAATCTTCAATTTATTCCAAACGGAATAAATTCTATAGAAAAATGCGATGATGATAGAACCTCGCAAATAATAAAAGAATTCCTAGGTGATAGTAGTCTAAATTATGTTGTATCAGCGAGAGTGGATCCCTTAAATAATTATTTTAATTTAATTAAAGCTTTGAGTATTCTTAATCAGAATGGGTGTGATTTTAAATGTGTAATCTTTGGAAGGGGAGTTGAATCGGCAAAGATTCAACTACAGATTAAAGATTTAAACCTTTCTGACAAAATTTTGATGATGGGAAATGTAAAAAATGCGTCTTCATATTATCACTTTTTCAATCTGTTAATCCATCCCGCTTTTCACGCAGGTTTCTCTAATTCAGTCACTGAAGCAATTCAGGTTGGTCTAAATGTGGTTATTGGCAAAGTTGGAGATACAACAAATATATTTAATGACAGTAATTTAGTTTTTGATTTATTTACTGAGGACTCAATATACAAATCAGTAAATAAATTTAACAACCTTACACCAGAAAAAAAAGAAAAGTTAGTTATAGAATCACAAAATAAACTTTATAGCCTCTTAAACAATGATGAGACAATTAAAAAGTGGGTCGATATTATTGAATAAGTTGTATATCTTTCTTCCAACTTTAGGCTATGGGGGAGCTGAAATCTCCCTCTCAAGAGTTGCACAATTTTTGGCAAAAAATGCTGGAATTGAAATAAAGTTAATAGTTGCAAAAAGATTAAAACATGAGCCTGAACTTAAGATTAAAAATTCATTAAAAGTTGAATACCTCAACTCTAAAAAAACTATTTTTTCATTATTTAGATTATTTTTATTAATAAATAGAGAAAAACCAGATGTAATTATAAGTACACTGCCTACACCAAATTTTATGGTTACTATTTTAAAAAAATTACGATTAATTAATTCTAAAATTGTTCTAAGAGAGGCAAATTCCAACTATTTAAATTGGAACAATAGTTTAATTAATAAAATTAAAGGAAAAATGTCAATTTTTTCATTTAATAATTCTGATGCCAACATTTTTATATCTAAAGAGTTAAAAGAAAATATTGAAAAGCATCTTTCAAATAAAAAAAATATTGTAATTTACAATCCAGTTTTTACTGAAGATTTTTTTCAAAGAGCTAATGAAAAAGTTTCAGAAATTAATTTTAAAAATAAAGAAATATGGATTACTACGTCAAGGCTTGAACACCAAAAGGGTTTAGATCTTCTCTTTGATGCAGTTCGTGAATTAAAAGATGTTAAAAATTTTATCCTACTAGTAATTGGTGATGGGAGTTTGGAAACTGTTTTTAAAAATAAATATTCTAAATTACCAATAAAGTTCCTAGGGAATGTTCAAAATCCCTTGAAGTATTTAAATTTAGCTGATATCTTCTTCTTTCCTTCAAGAAGAGAGGGGCTAGGAAATTCATTAATAGAAGCTCAGATACTTGGCAAAAATATAATTTCTTCTGATTGCCCTTCAGGTCCAAAAGAGATTGTTAACTTTTTCAAAAATGGTGTATTGTTCGAATCAAATAATCTAAATGATTTAGTCAAATCGATTTTAAATATTGAATTAAAACAAGGAAACACAGTTTCTAATGATTTAATTAATGAGTTTTCCGTAGCAAGAATAAGTGAACAATATTATGACTTAATACAAGAAGTTATCTAATAAATAAATATGCCCAATTTGATTTATATACAATTATAATTACAAACTAATGGACCAAATTGATAAATATCTCAAAGAATCAGCTGATGTAGCTCTTGAACAAATAAAACTAAAATCAGTATTCTTTGATATTGCCGAACAAGTTCTTCATAGAGTTCAAAATGGAGGGACTGTGTTTTTTTGTGGTAATGGAGGTTCAGCAGCCGATTCTCAGCATTTGGCTGCAGAGTTAATAGGAAGATTTAAAAAAAATAGAAAACCAATTAGCTCTATTGCTCTGACTACAGATACTAGTATTATTACATCTACAGCAAATGATTTTTCATACGAAGAAATATTCTCCAGACAACTACTAGGGCTAGCTAGTGAAAAAGATGTTTTAATTGCAATTTCTACAAGCGGTGAAAGCCAGTCAGTACTGAACGCAGTGAATGTTGCAAATGATATTGGTATGCTGACTGTTGGTTTTAGTGGAAAAAATTATAATAAGCTATGTGAAATAGTAAACTATAAGCTTCAAATACCATCAAAGGAAACTGGCATTATCCAACAAGGGCATATTACATTTGGTCAATTACTCTGTTTGTTCTTAGAAGAAAAATTATTTAATTAATATTTGAATTTTTAAAATCATGGTATTCAAATTAAAAGAGTTTCAGAAAAACTCTCCAGGCATCATAATATTTTCTCATAAAGAATTCGTTAAATATTCACAATACAAAACATTCAACAAAGTATTAAAAAGATATAAGAATAACTATTTTTTTGCTGTTCATTGGGGAGCTTCATATGAAAATACTTCAGAATACAATTTTGAAAATATAGATATAAACTTTTGTTATCCTGAACAACTCCCAGACTTAGAAAATCAAGAGATATTACCTTATACGACTAGGTCTTTTATACCAAGTACAATTTTTAATAATGCAACAAGCAAAGAAAAGGAAATCGATCTAATAACTGTTACAAGAAAAGTTAACGCAAAATATAATAGGGATATATTTAATATCAGCAAAGAGTTGATATTAGTCAATCCCAATATAAAAATTGCAATACTTGTTGCTAATCCTAATTATGTAAAGTCAAACTATGATCACCTATTTAATGAAAATTTCGAAGAAATTCTGGGAGCTTATAAAAATAAAAATGTAAAGCTTATTAGGTTTGATGAAATTCCTAAACAAGAGATTGTTGCAGATTATTTAAAAAGATCTAAATTATTTTTATTCACATCTAGAAAAGAAGGTGTGGCTAAAGTAACTGCAGAAGCAGCCTTGTGTAACCTGCCAGTTTTAATAAATTCAAATTTTTTTGGGGGAGCAAGAGCAGGCATAAATACAAAGTTTTTACTTGAGTATGATTCAGTTAAAACAGCCGTAATAAAAATTAATCAAATATTGAATCTACAAAAATCTAATGCTAGAACTTCTGATATAGAAGTTGCAACTGAAAGTTTAAATGATATTAAAAACCTCAGAAATTTACATAAAGATTTACAAATCTATTTTGAACGAAAAGGTAAACCTTATTTTGGTGATCTAGATGAAAATAATCTAAAAAATAGGATGAATAGTTTTTTGAAGGAACTCCCTGATTTATACGTTGTCGAGAACAACGACCTAAAGTCAATATTTGCACTTGCAAAATACTTTCAAAATTTGTGTATTGGTGATTTTAAACAATCTAAGAGCGGACTATTATATGATAGAATTTTAAATTTTCGTTTAAATTTGAATATTAAAGATATTATTTTTAAATTAAGTCCAGTTTGGTTTATTAAGATTATCAGAAGAAGAACAGTCTTGAAAAAAGAGCTTTCGTATGAATAATAAAAAATTTAGCAACATAACGCTTAACTATTTAATATCTAATTTTTCACCCAGATTAGCAAGTTTAATACTTTTACCCGTTTTTTTAAGGCTTATGGAGATTAACATATGGGGAGAAATATCCTTGTTGCTAGCTTTTCAAATACTGTTTGTAAATATTTTTTCATGGGGACTTGATTCATTAGGACATAGAATATTTCAAGATCTTGATTCGAATAAAAAAAGCGAATTCATTAAAAGAACCACTAAAAAATTTTTTATATACAATTTATTTTTTTTAATAATCCTAGAATTTGTTTTAAATACTAATCTCACAAATTTTTTTAAAGTTGATTATGGTGTTCCTTTCAGGCTGGCAGTCTTTACTGGTATATTAATTTCATATACTAGATTACTAATAAATCTTTATAAATCATTGAATGAATCTACAGTTATTAGAAATTCAATATATATTGAATCTCTTCTTATCCCAATTTTTCAGTTATTACTAGTCACATTAGTTATCTATTTTTATGGTTTTGAAGATAGGATGATTGTGAGCTCATACTTTATAGGACAATTTTTTGGGACTTTAATTAAAACCGTGTATCTTAAACGTAAGTCGAATATTTTGTTTTCTACATTCCACGAAAAATCATTAAACATAAGTAAAAAAATGCAAGAAAATTATTCAAACTTAAGCTATATTTATGCAATATTCGCAATGTTATTAGCTTGGCAAGATAGATTTATCTTATCAAGGTTGTATACCTTGGAAGAAGTTGCTGAATATTCAACTGTCTACAGACTTGCTGATTTACACGGTGTTTTTATAGGTGCTTTTGTCTCAGCAATTGCTCCAATATTATGGTCAGTAAACAATAAAAATAAAAATAAAAGCTTAGAATTGTTTAAATCAATAATATCAATTTCAAGCCTACTTGGTTGTTTGGGAGTTTGTATCTCGGTAATAATCGGACCAATTTTACTTCCTCCAAAATATCAAAGTGCATTAGCAATTATTCCTTACCTATCGGTAGGTTTTATTTTTTCAAGCTATGCTTCATTGTACGGACTTCTGCTTGAAAAAAAATATAAATTAAATATACGACTGGTCTCAATGATTTTTGGCGCAGTAATTAATTTTTTGTTAATTTATATAACAATTGACGAACTTGGAATACTTGGTTTAGCAGTTTCAACCATGGTGGGTTATTTCGTAGTATTTCTTATAAATTACGCATACGCAGAAAAAGAATATAAATATTTTTTACTTAACAAAGAATTAATTTTTTCTATTGTAATTATTATTGCATTTAAAATTTTGTACAAAGATGTATGGTTTTTTAATTTATTTTTTTTAGTACTATCAGTGTTAATATTAAGCTTAATGTTCAATCAATTTAAAAAATTATTACATATTCAAAATGATGATTTTTTTAACATCGGTGAAAAAAATGATTAAATCAACTGCTTATTTTATTAATTCAATTGTTAAAGAAATTTCGGATGTATTTTATTGGTCAAAATTACCGAATAATGAATTTACTAATAAGGGATTTGTAATTATAGAAAATTTTTTAGATAGTGATTTATGTGATGAGTTAGTTCAAGTTGGAATTCAAAATACAAAAGAAAAGTCTCAAATGATTGCTGATAATGTTTGGATAAATGTTAGAGCTGAAGCTGCAGATGGTAAAGACAGTAAGGTAAAAAATATATTTAATTTTAATTTATTAAATAAAAAGTTAGATGATTTAATTAATTCAAATGTTTTAACAGAAAAATTAGAAGAACAACTAGGTGATAAAGTAATTCTAAAAACTTGTTCCTTACAAATTGACGAGCCAGATATTAGAACTAAGAGGAGCTGGCATGTTGATAGGAACCCCCCTCCTACTTTTAAAGCATTTATCTACTTAACCGATGTAGATTCTGAATTAGAGGGACCATATTGTGCCATTCCAGGTTCACACAAATGGAGAATTAAAAGATTATTAAATATATTCACAAATCTAGTTACTGGAGCAAAAAGATCTGATATGCATAGATATATTGGCGAAAGGGATGATTATTTTCTTGCTAAAAAAGGTACATTAATTTTTTCAACACAGACTTTATTTCACCGTGGAAGTCCTAAGCATGAAAGTAAAACTAGATACATGTTAATAAACTATTTTAAGGCTGAAAAATTTGATGATGGTAAAGAATTCGAATTAGGAAAACCAGAAGAATGGATGATGAACTAAGCTATCATGTCAAAACACAAGGCGGCGATTTTAACAGGAGGAAGCGGATTTTTAGGTAAGCACTTTATAAATGGACTATCAAAAAACCACCAAACAATATATATTTTGGATACAAAAGAGCTCAATAAAGAAATTAAAAACAATTTTAGTACCATAGATATTCAATTTTTTAATGTAAATGTTTCTGAAGAAAAAGAGGTTGTAAATTTTTTCAACTCTATTGTAGAAAATGAAATTCCATTAACTACATTATTAAATGCCGCAGCAAGCAACCCCTCAATTAATTCAGATGGCATGATGGATAGTTCAAAATTTGAAGATTTTAAGGTGTTGAATTTTAACTCTTCATTGATTAATTCACTAACAGGAAGTGCGCTAATGTGTAGAGAGTTTGTTAAACTCGCTTCAATTCAAAATAATGGTTATGAAAAGTTGATATTAAATATAGGATCAGATTTATCTGTAATTGCTCCAGATAATAGAATTTATGAAAAAGAAGGAAGCAGCGAAGAGATGTTTAAACCAATAGAATATTCAATTTCAAAACACGGCATCTTGGGTCTTACTAAGTATCTTGCAGTTTACCTTGCTGATAAAAATTTTAGAGTAAATACACTGTCTCCAACAGGAGTATTTAATAATCAAGACAAAGAGTTTATAAAAAATTTTTCAAACACTGTTCCACATGGGAGAATGCTTAATCCTGAAGAGTTGGTATCACACGTATCATATCTTACAAGTGAAGATTCTAAATTTTTAACTGGTCAAAATATTTTGGTTGACGGAGGAAGGTCAATCTGGTGAGAAAAGGTTCTGGCCTCCATCTAAAATAATTTCTGTGTTGACAATATTTTTATTCTCAATTAAAAACCTAATAGCTTTATAAATATCCTCGGGAAAAATCCAAGTTTTGTTAGGCATTGTATTATTTAAAAAAGTAATTTCTTCTTTTTTATCTTTGAACTTTCTATTCCACACTGAATTTTCGTGCATTATGTTGCCCGGCAGAATTGAGTTTACTCTTATCCCATACTCAAGAAAATCTTTTGCTAAAATTCTAGAATAGTTTAATAATGCTGATTTTGTTTGTTTGTATTCCTCAGAACACTTAAAGTTTTCAAGTGCACAAATAGAATTTATAAAAATAAAGTTTTCAACTATTTGAAGCTCCGTAGGGTATTCTTTTAAAATTTCTATAAAATTTTTGGAAGTATATAAGTTTTGTTTCATAAGCTCTTCTTTTCTGTCCTCAAATTTTTCTTTATTTGAACTACCTTGACCTGCATTAAAAATTATGTTTTTCGGCATAATTTCAGAGCTATGAAATAATTCAATCAATTTTTCTACCTCATTTTTGATGCTAAGATCACATAAAAAATCTGTAGTATTGCTTTCAGTTCTTGCAACTCCTAAGGAATTTAAATTATCTGATTCAAACAAGTTGTATAGATCCTTACCAAGACCCTTTGAACTACCTAAGATTAAAATGTCACTAATTTTAGAGTATTGCATTTTCTACAAATGTTTTATATTTAATCATTACATCTTTATCTTTCATGCCAGGTATTCTTGCAGCTTGAAGTATTAAATTCTTTTCATAATTAAGTTTTTTTAATTCTTTCAATACATTTGTGATACTTGCATCTCCCTCTCCTAAAGGCACTGTTTTCCCTTGGAATAACCTATCTTTAATATGAATATTTTCTATTAAGTCAAAATAATCATCAAATTCATTTTGAAAATTGTAGCCTTCGTAAGCGCTATTTCCAATATCATAATTTATTTTAAATATGTTTTTGTCGATAGAGTTAAAAAGCATTTTGATATTTTCAGAATTTAGATCAGATTCAATACATATTTTTATATTTTTTGGCACAATTTTTTGAATTTGTTCAAATATATGTATTTGATTTTTTATTTCAAGATTTTTTAAAGTCATTTTTTCTAGTAATGGTAAAACATAAAGTGAAGTCTTTAATTGTGACATTTTCATAAAAACACGCTCCATATGTTCAAGTATTTTCCCAGATAAAATATCAGACCTTTCATGTTGAAGAAAAAAGTCATCTGACACACTTCCAATGACTATATTATTTTCATGTAAAATTTTATTTACATAATCATGGTTAAACAAGAATGGATTTGTTTTAATACTTTTTTTATCAAGTACCCATTCAATTATTTGGAAATTAAGTTTTTTTGCATAAACTAATTCCTCTTCCCAATGTTTGGATGGAAATTCTTGTATTTGCGCATGTAAAGGCTTCACCATCCTTCCTTGCATAAAACCAATTTTCATAAATCTTTAAAAAATATTTTATCGGAAATTCCCTTATCATCAACAAATATATCAGCGTCAGGTTTGCCAAATATTAATTCATTATATTTGACTCCCCAATCTTTTAACTGCTGTTTTGTTAGTTCAGTCCAATCAAGGTTAGTAGTACTACCTCTTGCAGTGAACAAAATTATTTTATGATCTTCAATGTATAGTTTGTTTACTAAGTTAATTCTGTCGACAAAAGGTTCAGCTTTTTCATAGTCTCCACTTGTATTTGTACAAATCGTTCCATCAATGTCGAAACAATAATTCACAACCAGTATCTTAATTTTTTAGCAATTATTTTTTCTTGATCGGTAATTAATTTAACACCATTACCAAGAACAACTGGTAATTTTTTGACCATATCAACTAAGTTTTTGAGTCCAGAGCCTTCCAGTGAAGCTGCTTGGTCAGATCCATAAGAAGATCTATCTTTTGTAATATGTCTTTCAATAGCTGTTGCACCTAAGCATGCCGCAACTAATGATGGAGACACAGATGGCTCATGACCGGAGTAGCCAATTGGAAGGTCAAATTTTTCTTTTAACGTAACTATACAATTCAGATTAAGATTTTCTTCAGGAGAGGGATATTCAGAATTAGTGTGCATTAATGTAATGGGGCAACTATTTTTTTTAAAAATATTTACAACATCTTCTATTTCTTCAAGAGTTGTCATTCCAGTTGAGACGAAAGTTGGCTTACCTTCTTTGGCTACATGTTCAACAAACTCAAGATTAGTTGCCATTGCGGATGCAATTTTGTTATAAGGAACATTGAATTGCTTCAAAAAGTCTTGACTTGGAATATCCCAAGCAGACGCAAACCAGATAATATCAATTTCCTTTGCATAAGAATCTATCTCACGGTATTCTGACTCATTAAACTCAAGCCCTTCTTTTTGTTCTCGCTGGGTTGTACCCCAAGGGGATTCCCTACTCTCCTTTAGAAATTCTTTGGTGTAAACAATATCAATAGTTCTTTTTTGAAACTTTACAGCATCACAACCAGAATCTTTAGCCATCTTCATCAACTCTTTGGCTAATTTTAAATCTCCATTATGATTTATCCCTATTTCAGCAATTATAAATATATCATGTCCAGTTGTTGAATCGTTATCAAACCCAATCATAGATATCTAGTTTCTTTCATTATTTTCTTTAATTATATGCGCAATAATATTTTTAGCACTTAAATCAGAATCTATATTTATAAATTTTTGTGCACCCAAAAGCTGCATGTCAAAAAGATTTCTCTGGTAATTTAAATCATTATTTAATTTTGATATCTTTTTAAATAACTCATCGACATTCTTTACCAAGCTTTCGGGAGATAGGTACTCATTTTTATAATCATCAAATGGCCAAATTACAGCATAAATTCTTCCTATTAATGAAACCTCATGAATAGATGAAGAAGGACCAGAGATAATACAATGATTTTCTCTAATATCACTTTCAATATCAGTTTCATGTAATATATTTACATTTTTTAAACTTTTATATTTTTCGTAATCGCCAAAATTGTCTCTAGGGTGCACTTTTATATTTAATATGTAGTTATCTGAAAGTGAGGAATTTATAATTTCCTCAATTATTTTTGACTGCCAAGAACTTTCCCAATCAACTTTGTGATAAGAAGCAGCAGAAGTCAAGAAAAGTAAGTTATTAATCTTTTGTGACCGGTGATTACTTGATGTTTTAAATGATGCAACAATGTTTGTATATCTTGGCACCCCATAATTGAAGATGATATTTTTTTTATTAGTAAAATTTTCGAGTTTAATTTTTGGACTTTCCCCAGTAGTAAAATATCCGTTTACATTATCCAGAAAGTTTTTCTTAGGTTGAAGTTCCTTTTGTGAGTTAAGGTATAAATAAATTTTCGCACCAGCTTCAATGAAGTATGTTTTTTTTGAGTTGTTTCTGAATTTTTTTGTTAAACGACCTTCATAAAATCCTCCAGGAGAAAATATGTATACATCAAAATATGTTCCGTAATATTTAATTTTTAAAAATTTAAAAAATAAAATTATTAACTTATTAAGTTTATTTAATTTTCTTATATTTTTAAAAACAGAACGCTCTTTGATTACTTTAATATTTTTCGGTATTTCTAAATTTGAAATTGGTTGGGCGTACATAGATCTTAAATCAAGCAAAGCTACTTCATTTATTTTATTTTCTGATAATAGTTTTGCAATGGGAAATATGTTTTCCAATCCTTGTTTGTTATGAAAGCTAATTAAATACTTCATTTTTTTAATACTAATAGGTGTATAGTAAATAATATCTAATGAACAATATTAACTCTATTGCGATTATTTTGGCTCGAGGTGGCAGTAAAGAAATTCCGAATAAAAATCTTGAGACTATCAATAATAAATCTCTTTTAGAAATTACAATTAATCAAATCAAACAAGAGGTAAATATTGATATATTTGTTTCTTCAGATTCAGAAAATATTCTCGATCAAGCTTCCAATTTTAATTGTTTTCCAATTAAACGTCCTGATCACTTATCTGGAGATGAGAGTTTGTCAGAGGATGCAATACTACATGCTATTAATTTTATTGAAAAAAATTTTAATATTGAATTTAATACAATATTATTTCCACAATTAACTTCACCGCTTAGAAATAATAAAAATTTTAAAGAAGCTCTTGAATTATATGAAAATAAAAATTATGATTCTCTTTTTTCATCTAATGATGCAAGTGACTGTCTTTTGTGGAGTAAAGATAAAACCGGAAAGCTCATTGAGGTAAATTTTAATAATAAAGAGAGAACAAGAAGACAGGAAAAAGATTTACAATTAATTGAGAACGGCTCTTTTTATATTTTTGATAAAGATAAATTTAAGATTCATAAAACAAGATTATTTGATTCAATAGGTGAGTACAGGATGGAATCATGGCAAGTATTTGAAATTGACAATTTTGATGATTTAGAATTATGTAGACACATATCTAAAATAAAGAATATTGATGGGATTTATGGATAGTAAAAGAAAAGTTTGGATAAATGGGCAACTTTTACCTGAGTCAGAGGCAAAAGTACCAATTTATGATTCAGCACTAATGTTTGGTGATACAGTATTTGAGATGACAAGATCATTTAATAAAGAACACTTTCTATTAGATGAGCACATAGACAGGCTTAATGCTTCTGCAGAGTTTGTAGAGATAAAAATGCCTTATACTAAAAATCAGATACTTGATGCAATTGAAGAAGTTACGGAATATCACAATAATATATTCACTTCTGACGATGAACATAGGTTAATGATCAACCTTACAAGAGGTTTGTTGGGAATATATGAAAATAATGTAGATTTTCCCGTGAAAGGTCCTATTTTAACTATTGCTAACTTCCCTCTAAAGTGGACTGTATCTGGAATGTCAGATTATTTTTTTAATGGTATTCATGCAGTTGTTTCTAATCAAAAAATGATTCCAGATTTTCTGCTTAATGCAGCTGTAAAAAACAGAAGCAGACTTCATTATATGATGGCAAATATTGATGTGTCTAAAATGAATTTAGAGAGAGCGTGGGCATTATTAGAAGATTTAGAAGGGAATATCTGCGAAGGGACTGGTTCAAATATTTTTTTTGTTAAGAATGACGAAATTTTTACTCCAAAACCAAAAAATATGTTGAGAGGGATATCTAGGCAGTATGTTATTGACTTGGCCAGAAAAAATAATATCAACGTATACGAGGAAGACATAAAAGAAGAAGATTTTTCAAGTTTTTCTGAAGCTTTCTTTACTGCTACACCCTTCTGTATGGTGCCATGTTTTAAACTAAATGACCACATTTTAGATTTTCGACCTGAAGGTGGGATATACAATAAGGTGCTTTCTTTATGGTCTAATGAGGTTAGTGTAGATATTGAAAAACAAATAGTAAATTGGAATAAAGAAAAAGATTATTCTGGAAATAACTCAACCCCCTATAAGTTTAAAAACTAACTTTTTACATTTTTAAATCTTAAACTACAAACAAAAATGATTACTAGAAAAGGTTCAATTAAAACTCTAGTTCTTGAATTCCCAAATGGTAATATTGATGAGACCACTATATATCCAACCGTTATTAGAAAAAGGCCCAATAAAAAATCACTTTTATTTTTACTAAGAACCATCCTCAATAATGAAAAATTGATTAATGATACATAAATTAGTGAAAATAATCTAATAGATAAATATACGTAATTGTTATCACTAATACTTTCCCAATTTGATCCCCTAATTCCGAACATATTCCATACAGTACTTCTTGATATTGAAAGTAACTTACAGTGAACATTTTTAAAAAATCCAATTTTGGAGTCTAGTTTTAATTTATTTATCAAAATTTTAGAATCACTTTGCTTAGATAAGTTATTTTCTAATAGCCAGTTTTCAAAAACATACCCCGGTTCTGAAACTTCTAACTCATTAAAATCATAATTTTTGCAAATATTATTACTTGCTGTATTGAACCATTGCATGTGGAATGAACTGCTAGTTGAGTAAAAACTAGTTTCATACTGTATATAATTATTCACATAAACAGAACCAATTAAAATTACAGGAAATAAAGCAATTTTAAAATAGTTAGTCAGTTTTTTATTTCTTCTAAGAATTAAAAGTATTAAATAAAAAAACACCACATAAAGGCCTAAGGGTTTAATTATTCCAAGCAAACCTACCGAAAGACCACTAAATGTATATTTTTTTTCATCAAAAAAATAAAAAGATGTAAACAATAATGTTGTCGATATACTTTCTGTCATGATTTGTGTAGAGCTAATTAGAGAATTTGGATTAATTAAAAATATTATGCAACCAATGCAGGCAATAGTTGAATCATAATATTTGAATAAAATTTTATAAATTAAGTATAGAGTCAGTAAGTCTGCAATAAAATTTACAAAAATTAATAGGTTAACATCAAAGATTTTATGAAATATATTTATAAGTAGTGGGTAACCAGGCATTCTAAATGTACTTAGCCAATAATCGTTAAGATTATCATTTAAAAAGTAATATGAAATATTACTGGAAAGCTCTAAATAGTGATCTGAGTCTTTAGTAAGATATATTTTTTCTAATTTAGAAGCATAGATTAGAAATAAAAATCTAGAAAAAATCAGAAATGATATAGAAGTTTTTGTAATTTTTTCCATCTAGTAAGTATAAATTTATACATAAAAATTCTCCTATAAAAATGAATACAATATAAGTAAACAACCTTATAGTTTTACGGTTTTAGTACTAGAATTACCAAAATAATGAACAAAATTTTAAAAATTGCGATTATTGTTGATGATTTGTTTATTTCTGACTACATTGCTGATTTAATTACCTGGTCAGAAAATATTGATTGTATTGATATCTCAAACTTCGTATATCTAGTTAATGATAAAGAAGATAGATTACCAAAGAAATCCAGACTGCAAAAGATACTCTCTATGGATTTTTGGAAACAATATCCAAGAAGAAGACTTAAAAATTTTATTGTTTCACTTGAAAAAAAGAGAAATTTAAAAAATAATAAAATTCATCAAAATTCAGTTGATAAACATAATTTATACAATTTTGGATTGAAAAAGATAGAAGTACATCAGGAACCAACAAAATCTAAAGTGTCATTTAGAGCTACCCAAAAATCTTTAGATCTTTTAAAGAAGGAACAATTTGATCTTTTTATTCGATTTAATAAAAAAATAATAAGAGGCGATCTTTTGACGGTTTCAAATTTTGGCATTCTTTCAATGCATCATGGAAGCGATCTTAACTATAGAGGTGGCCCATCAGGTTTTTGGGAGGTTTATAATAGTGATAATAAGTCTGGATATATTATCCAACAACTCACTGAAGAGCTAGATAATGGAAATATATTATTTAGAGGTTTTATCCCAACTCAAAAATCTTGGCTATTAAATAAGTCAGAATTAAATATAAGATCTTTTTTCTATCTTAAAAAAATAATTTTTGAGATAAGCAAAGCGCACGAACTTCCTAATTTTTTGGTCAATGTTCCATATTCAAAGAGTTTGAATAAAGATCCAACAATTTTTGTGATGATCAAGTATTTATTTAAAAAACTTAAAAACAAACAAGACTCAAAAAAATTTAAAAATGCTGATAACAGATATCTAGTTGGTTATCAGGAGGGAGAGTGGGGAAGCTTGAACTATCGAAATGCTAATTTTATCAAGAATCCAGATAACAAATTTTTAGCTGATCCATTTATAATTTCAAAAAATCATAAAAACTATTGTTTTTTAGAATCGTACGATTACTTTTTGGATAAAGGAACCATAGATGTTTATGAACTCACGAGCGGTAATAGTGAATTTTTAGGCACTGCCATTGAAGAAGAGTTTCATTTGTCATTCCCATATTTGCTTGAGACAGAAAACGAAATATATTTAATTCCTGAAAGTTCAAAAAATAGGGATATAAGAATATATAAGTCAATTGACTTTCCACTAAAGTGGAAATTGGAAAACGTAATAATAGATGATATCGATGCTTCGGATTCTATAATTTTTCACCGAGATAATTTATGGTGGCTACTAACCAATGTTGATGAACTAGGTTTAGGAGATCATAATTATCAAATGAATATTTACTATTCTGATAATTTATTATCACAAGATTGGAAACCACATAATTTAAATCCGATTATATTAAATCCCTCCTATGGACGTAATGGAGGTTTTTTAAAAAAAGGTGATAACTTGTATAGGGTTGCACAAAAATATGGCTTCAATCAAAAGTATGGCGAAGGAATTTCAATTAGAAAAATTCAAGAGATAACAAAAAATTCTTATGTGGAGGAAGAAATTGCTTCATATGTTGATTTTTATGATGACAGTATTCTTGGATCTCATCATTTGTCATCAAATAATATTTTTACAGTATTTGATATCTGGAAAAGTCCATAAATCAGTGAATATTGTAGTAAGTATATTTCTATACTGAATTAGGGGGTATTATTTCTTATTTAAGTAGAGCTATTATTTTTGAAAAAGAATTATTAAATAGTTTTGGAGTAAACAATATTAATTTAATTGATGTTGGTTCTTCATTTAACCTTTTTGAGCCATTTAACCATATTGAATATAGTTGGAGGAAAGATTTAAAAATCTTATGTTTTGAACCAAATGAAGAAACTGACATAGTATCTTCAAAAGCAACAAGAATAAATATTAACAATGCCTTATGGAGCAATGAGCAAAAAATTAATTTCCATATTGCTAAAGAAAAAAGTAAGTCATCTGTTCACCCTCCTAATATTGAACTAATCAAAAAATTTAGTGATGAAAATTGGATTGAACGTGTGACAGATAAAACTGTTGAAATTGATGCCGTGACTTTAGATAGTGTTATAAATCAATATAAATTTGAAGCGGATTTTATCAAAATTGACACACAGGGCTCGGAGTATGAAATCTTAGAAGGAGCCAAGAAATCAATATCCAAAGGTATTTTTGGAGCTTTACTTGAAACATGGTCATATCCATTTCACCAGGATCAAAAACTTATTTATGATGTTATGAAAATTATGGATGATAATGGATATTTTCTTGTTGATTTGAATAAAGGTGGTTACTATCGTCGAAAAACAGTTCAAAATTCTACTTTATTTCTTGGTCAGATAGGTCAACTTGACCTACTCTACTTTGAAACTTTTGAAAAATTTACGTCTACTGATAAATCGAATGAAAAGATAGTTAAGGCTGCATGTCTAGCTGACTTATATGGAATGACTGATTATTCAGTTGAGTTACTAAATCATTACGGTAATTTTACTGAGCTAATTGAACAAATTTTAAAAAAAAGAAAAACACTCATAAAAAATGTTGAAAATCAATGGAGAGTTGAAAAGATAAAAAATCTTTTAAAATTTCAACCAAGAACTCCACCACTTCATTAATTTTACAATTTTTGGTTCATTTCAATTTCAAATTAGCATCTATTTGTGGCATTCGTTGCAAGTTCAACATATGTAGTTGTGTTCGATAGAGACTCTCACCTAACTCTATATAGTAAGGATCAACTGTTTCCAATCCTTGAACTTGCATTTTTATTTGAAAAAAACACCTTCAGAATTGGCTAAGGAATCTAAATTTCCAGCTATTCTGTAATTTTTTGGTATTTAATTTATTTCTGTACACAAATATACACCCATGGCTTCAGACTGTCGTCATTGTTTCTTGCTTTGCCATTTATTTTATAAGTTGTTGCACCTAAGCTTTTAAATAAGTTTTCTAATCCAATAGCACTAATAGCAATTGGGTCAGTTTCAGATACTGATTTAAAATTTTTAGGATCATGTGACGCTGAATGATTTAAAATCAAAATGCCATCGGTTTTTAAATGTGATAACCAATTTTTAAACATACTATTAGGATTGAATGAATGGTCCCAAGAATTACTATATATAAAATCAAACGTATTTTTCCACTCCAATTTATCACAATTCATATCGAAATTAATAGTGTTAGGATATTTTTCAAGATTTGGACCGATGTCAGTTCCAAATACATATGAATCATGGTTTAAAAATTTATTAAACCACTCTTGTTCTTTTCCTGTTCTAGTACCGTGACAAACACCACTCAATTTTTTATCAAATTTTTCATTTAAATAACTTGAAAGTAAAAAAATATTTTCTTCAGTTTCCCATTGATTTTCAATTTTTCTTATAAAAGCATTTTTTTGTATTTCTAAATATTTCTTATAAGCATCTTCATTTTTATAAATACTTTCGTAACTGAAGGCAAAAAAATCATTATTGTTGCTCGAATTTAACTTAAACCAGATCTGACGAACAAAACCTCGTGGTAATAAATTTTTAATTAAATTTTTAAGAGAACTTGGCAGTTTTTTGTATATTCTTAAAATATTTTTTTTATACAAAGTTACACCTTATTTAATTATACAAATGTATTTTTTCCGTAAAAAATAATTTGTATATTAGATTATATATAGATGTTACTAACTTCATATCC
>VMHT01012850.1_pt1 | contig 23258 bp, 27 predicted proteins | sample 4693611 | NCBI WGS metagenome assembly VMHT01 (sample SAMN12280063, study PRJNA550983) | marine metagenome | isolation source: seawater sampled from same location over 5 years 0.02-0.2 micron viral filtrate | place: USA: collected off the coast of southern California halfway between the port... ...
ACCATATCATTTTGTTAAGTGGTGTAACCCAACACAGGTTGTTAAGTTTGATATTGAAAAGGGTACAACCGAAGATGTGTTCCAAGATGAATCTGAAAGAAAACCATTCAATAGAGATTTCCGCGGTGGGTCACAAGTCATTCGAATCAATGACCAGCAACGTATGGCATTCGTTCATGAAACAAATTTATTGAAAGATCCGTTTGGTCGTAAAGATGGCGAGTATTCGCATCGAGTTATTATATGGGATAATGATTGGAATATGGTTCATACAAGTCGTAATTTTCATTTTATGGGTACATATTATGATCATGTTACAACTACGGATTACGGTATTGAATTTGTAACTGGTATGACGATCCACCCAGAATCTGGCGATATATTAATTTCGTTTGGTTGGCAAGACAATGCATCATTTGTTTTAAAAATGCCGCAACAACTATTCTTAGATTTTTTGAGTGACAAGGGGTAATATTATGAAATTAGAAAACAAAGAATTATTACATGATGTTATTTTAGATTATAATAACCCTCCTAAAATATATGCACTTGCTCGAGAATACGATAGGTTAGAACAAGGCTCTGGTGCATTCGGATTTTATTTGCGTGCAGCAGATATGTCACCTGGTAAAACCTTTGAAGAAAAATGGCTGCAATATAAATGTATGATATTAAGTGCATTTATATATGAGCGTAATGGCAATCGCAATCATAGTGTTGAAGGTTTACATAAGATTGCTATCGATACATTACCAGATAGACCAGAAGCATATTACTTTCTATCACAATTTAAAGCTAAAAATAATGATTGGCGTGAAAGTTTAATGTATGCTAAGATTGGCATGAATTTTATTTACGATGATGATATATGGGAAGCAGAAGATAATGATGTAGGCTATCCTGGACATAATGCTTTACGGTTATTGTATGCTAAAGCAAGATGGAAAACAGATGGCCGAGATGATTCTAAAAACTATGCGTTTAATTTAAAATATAAAACAAAGCTTAATGAACAAGATTTACATACAACTAATGCATTACTTGCAGAGCACGGATATCCAAGCACATTAGAATTTACAAATACTGAATTGCCTCGATACAAATTTAAGTTCCCGGGCATTGAAGATATTGAACAAAACTATTCTCGACACTTCCAAGATATGTTTGTACTGTCAGTATTAAACGGTAAACGAAACGGTAAGTTTGTTGAACTAGGCGCTGGGCACCCATCATTGTTTAATAATACTAAGCTACTCGAAGAAGACTTTGATTGGAGCGGTATTTCATTAGATAACTCTGAACGCATGTGTCATATCTTTTCAAGAGAAAGACAATCAAATATCTTATTAGCTGATGCAGGCAATACAGATTATGTTGAACTATTTAAACAAAACTGTTTAGAACAACGCGTAGATTTTCTTCGCATCAATGCAGAGTATTCATCAATGGCTGCATTAAAAGCTATACCGTTTAATAAACACGAATTCAGTGTAATACAATTCCAGCACAATGCAATTTGGTGGGGCAAAGGTGTACGTGACGAGTCTCGAGAAATACTTAAGAAGATTGGTTATGTTTTGATGGTACCAGATGTTGCAGTCGATGAAAAATCTAATTATGAAGATTGGTGGGTACACCCGGCGCATGCAGCTGAAAAACCAAACATGATGGCTACTGGAATTAATTTTGCATGGGATTATATAATGGAGAAAATGAAATGAGAGTTATAATTGTAACCGGCGGATTCGATCCGATTCATTCCGGACATATTGAATATTTTAAAGCAGCGAAAGAACTCGGCACGATATTATGTGTTGGTGTTAATAGTGACGAATGGTTAACCCGTAAGAAAGGTAAGCCGTTTATGTCTTTTGAAGAACGTATAAATATAGTTAATAATATTAAATGTGTTGGACATACATTTGGCTTTAACGATGATGACGATTCTGCGTGCGCTGCAATTGATTATATTAAGAATTACTTTCCTAAAAATTCTGAAATCATCTTTGCAAATGGCGGCGATAGAACAAAAGAAAACATTCCAGAGATGGAACATGATGATGTTCAATTTATGTTTGGTGTGGGTGGAGAAGATAAGAAGAATAGTTCCTCGTGGATTTTACAGTCCTGGGATAAACCATCTACTCAAAGACTTTGGGGTAAGTACAGAAATCTTGATGAAAATGGTCATTGGAAAGTAAAAGAACTTTCAATCGATGTTGGTAAATCTTTATCAGATCAACGGCACTTCATTCGATCAGAACATTGGCATATCGTTGATGGTGAATTAAAGATGGAACTTGAGTTTGCTAACGGTTACAGCACATCTAAGGTATATAAAACTGGTGACAGTATAGATATTCCTACAAAATGTTGGCACCACGCAACTAATGTTGGTAAGAAACCAGTTAAAGTTATTGAAGTTTGGATGGGAAATACGTTGTCAGAAGAAGATATTGAAAGAAGATAACATATATTCTAAAGGACATAATCCTATTATACGCTAAAAATTACATTTGTACACTGTTATTTTATAAATATTATAAATTAATCTAAACAAAGGAGACAAAAATGTCTTTTCAATTATCGGTCGCTGCAAGAAATGCAACTCTTTCAGCAATAGAAACAGAAATCGGCGAACTTCCAATCCTAACTATATCTACTGGTTCGGTACCGGCAACAGCGGGCACTGCAAATACAGGCGTTGTTGTAGCTACGATGGTATTACCAACTGATTGGTTGGCAACACCTGTCGGCGGTTCTATTGCGTTATCAGGAACTTGGCAAGATTTATCAGCTGATGCTTCTGGTACTGCTGGTTATTTCAGATTGCATAACAATGCTGGAACTGAATGCCATATGCAAGGTACTGTATCAGCAACAGGCGCTGGCGGTGACATGCAGTTAGACAATACTAACATTGCGACAGGTCAGCAAATTAATATTACGACATTCACAATTACAGCTGGCGGTGCTTAAACTTTAACTTAAGGTAAGCTACATGTCTGCTAATGGCGCAATAATTACAACATTAGATTTTAGCTTCTTTGGAGGTGGATATCTTGAAGTAACGGGAGAAGCAACCGGATCATTACCAATGATTTTCGGTTCAAGCGCCGTTGTACCTATTACTGGTGAAATACAACCTGTTACACTTGACTTTATATTTCAAGCTGGTATTGAAACACCGACAGTATATGGTGAAGCAAACTTAAGTATTAGCTTTGATTCTTATGGTTTTATAGAATTTGGTGTCCAACGATTTGGTGAAGTTGGCCAAGCAAACCAAGCAATTCTATTTGAATATACCGCAAATTCTGCGGGTTATGTTACTACACATGGTTATTTTGATAATACCCTAGACTTTAATCTTGACACTAACATCTTTGTATTTTCTTTAGGTGAAACAAGTGGATTTATTAATGGCTGGGGCGTTAACTCTACCGCACTCAATATTAGTACAAGAAAATATTCAGAAGACGGCATAAACATTGTAGACATAGATAAAATTGAATTTAACGATGCATTAGTCCTTGTTGATTCAAATTACGTAGAAATAAATCCAAATGGCATTACTTATGCCGAAATTAAATAAAAGTTTTCACTTTAGATAAATAAAAGTAAAACTCGGAGAAAACAAATGGCGGCTAGCTTTTACATAAAACAGAACGATACTGCACCGTCTATTGAGGCTGCTTTAAAGAATTCAAATGGTAGAGTTAAATCAATGGCAGAAGCATCTAATGTGAAATTTCATATGAAAGATGTTAACGGGAATATACTAATACAAGATGGTGTTGGTACTATTTTAAATGCTGCAAAAGGTACTGTAGCCTATGAATGGCAAACAGGTGATACTGCAAACACAGGAACACACAGCGCAGAATTTCAGATTACATATAACAACGGTCAGATTGAAACATTTCCAAATACTGGTTATATAAAAGTAATCATTAAAGACGAGTTGGCATAGGGGAAAAATATGGCACAACCAAGTTCAAGAGATGAATTCCAAGACTATATTTTACGCAAACTCGGTGCACCCGTTGTTGAAATTAATATTGCGGAAGAGCAGCTTAGTGATCGTATAGATGAAGCAGTTTCTTTTTGGAGAGACTATCACTATAACGGTTCACAATTAGTTTTTCTAAAACACCTGCTAACCGAACAAGATAAAGAAAATGGCTGGGTTCCATTACCAAAAGATATCCTCGGCATTCAAAAAGTATTTAACTTTGACACATCTATTTCTGCTGGTAGCGGAATGTTTAATGTGCAATATCAATTTGTTTTAAATAACATCAGTGATTTAACTTCATACGGCATGACAAACTATTATATGTCTTTGCAGCACATTGAATTTATGCAAGAAATGCTAGTAGGTAAACCACGAGTCAGATATAACAAACATGTTAATAAACTCTTTATTGATAACAGAAGAGAGCGTTGGGTCCCTGGTACATATATTATCATTGAAGCATATGATATTATCGATCCAGACGAATATGCAGATGTTTGGCAAGAGAGATGGCTACAAAATTATGCAGCAGTATTAGTTAAAGAACAATGGGGACTTAACCTTACTAAATTTACAGGAATGCAACTCGTAGGAGGAGTACAGTTTAACGGAGAACAAATCTTGGCAGACGCAAGGGCTGAAAGAGAGCGGATGGAAGAAGAAGCCATCAGAAGCTTGCAACCGTTAACATATAACTTTATTGGGTAAATCATGGCAACTAATTCATATTTCTCTCCTTACAATACATTTAATGAGCAACAATTAATCGATGATTTAGTTATTGAATCCATTAAAATGTACGGTATAGATGTGACCTACATCACCGGAGAATTTAATAATATAGATACTGTGCTTAATGAAGATGATTCTCCATTATACGATAAGACTTACGGTTTCGAAGTATACATTAAAAACGTCGACGGCTTTGAAGGCGAAGGCGATTTCTTATCTCGGTTTGGTTTACAAATTCGAGATCAAATTACATTTAGTGTTGCTATTAGAACATTTGAAAGATATGTTACACGGGAAGATCAGACTAAGCTGCGCCCGCGTGAAAATGATATTATTCAATTACCACTTAATAAAAAAATGTACAGAATTACGTACGTTGAGCATGAAAGTGTATTCTATCAATCCGGTAAGTTGCAAGTCTATGATGTTAAATGTGAGCTTATGGAATATTCTGGTGAAAGATTTGATACGGGATATCCTGATATTGATGATTACTTCGATGACATTGATACATCATCTGAATTCGTAAGTACATTAACTAATCTTGCAAATACTGATCCTATCGCACAGAACTTAGAGTTTGAACAAATCGCTGATGATATTTTAGATTTCTCTGAAATGGATCCGTTCAGCGAAAACATTACTATTCAGGATTGATAACATGGCAATAGCTAATCATTTTTATAACGAAACCACTCGAAGATATGTTGCTTTATTTGGTACGTTATTTAATCAACTTAAAATTACCCGGTCAGATAATGCGGGTACCGAAGTGCAATCATTGATTGTACCGTTAGCTTATGCTCCGTTTCAAAAAGTCCTGGCTCGTTTAAACCAAGATCCGGATTTAATTAACAGTCGTCGTACAGCAATGACGCTGCCACGTATGTCTTTTGAGATTACAAGTTTTACTTATGACTCGCAAAGAAAATTAGCTTCAACTCTTAAAATGCGTAAAGATGCAAAGTCTGAAACTGATTCTTCTCGTAACTTCGTGCATTCCGCAGTGCCATATAATTTAGATTTTTCTTTGTATATTATGACAAAGTATTCTGAAGATGCTACAAAAATCATGGAACAAATCATTCCATTTTTTACACCGGACTGGACTGTCACAGCAAAGATGGTTGAAGACTTAGATCCAATTGATATACCTATTATATTAAACAGCGTTAGTACAGAAGACTTATATGAGAATGATTTTGAAAGCCGTACGTCAATCGTATATACACTTTCATTCACTTTAAAGGGTTGGTACTTCGGACCAGAAAAGAAACAAAAAGTAATTAAATTTGTTGACATTGATTTAGCAACAGATACAGATGCAGATAAAGCACCTGACGAACGTATTATTATTAAGCCAGGAATGGATGCTCAGGGCAATCCATTGACACAAGATTCTGTGCTCGCAACAGCAATTGCTAGTTTGAATAATGGATCGCTTTCAGGCATTACTGTCGTAAACAATGGTGAAAATTATAATCAAGCAAACACAAATGTGCTCGCAACTATTGCTGCACCAGACTCTGCAAATGCGGTTATTACGCCTGTTATAACGAACACAAGCATATCCTCATTCGCCATAAACGAGTCTGGCGGCTTCTATACTGCGACCCCTAGTATAACTATCAGTGCACCTAATATGCCGATTACAACAGCCACAGCAGCCCCTACGGTTACCGGTGACAGTATTTCAGCAATTAATGTAACAGATTCAGGTACTTATTATAACTCAGCCACGGTCGCAATAGAAGAGCCTCCGCTCAAATCTGCAGTCGGTGCTAAGTTTGGTACAGATGCTTTAGGCCACTCAAGTCATACAGATCAAACATTCAGTCACATTACAACTTATAATTTAGTTACAGCTGGTAACGGATTCTCAATTGAATTCTGGATTTACCCAACTGAATTTAATGCAAGTGATAATCATATTTTATCTTACTCTGGTCAAACAATGAGACTTGAAATTGAAACTGGCGGAATACTTGTATATCGTCCTGCTTTAAACTCAAGCCCCGTAAGATCAACACCAGAAGCATTGAATCTTAATCAATGGAATCATTGTCGTATTACTCATGTTGGAACTACGGCACGCTGGACAGTTAACGGTGTATCAGATCAAGGCGGTTCTGCTCCACAAGGTTTCTTATTTGGTGGTGGTGCAACTGTAACTATTGGTTCACGTTCAGCAAACGAAAAAAGTTTCTTAGGTTCAATTGACAACATTACATTTTCAACAACAAACGTTTTACCAGCAGTAGGTGCATATACTATACCAACAACTGCTTTAACTGGTAATTTGCATACAGATGATTTTGAAAAAGTTCCTGCTACGGCCACGGCAACAGTTACAGCCGGTGAGATTACAGGAATTACAGTAACAAATCCTGGTGAAAATTACACGGGTATAACTCCGACAGTAACAATAAGTGCTCCAGACGGGGTAGCAGCAGATTATCAAGCATCAGCTACAGCAACTCTTGCGGACGGTGCAATATCTAATATTACTATAAATAATGCAGGTAAGTTTTATAACTCAGCAACAACTACTGTTCCTGGTGTAATTTCTCAGCAAGCAACTGCAAATGTTGCAATTAGCAAAAGCGGCGAAGTTTCATCAGTAACAATAATAGATGCTGGACTAGGTTATAGAGTTCCTCCAGTAGTTACAATCTCCGAACCTGTTGCGACAGCAGTTTCATATACACAAATCGAATTTGACGACGACTGGGGAATCATTACAATATTTGAGGATGCATAATGAGCGACGAAAAGATTTCTTCTGCACTTGGTATTAGACCAATGTCAGAAATAGATGAAAATGAAAAGATTCTTCCTGCGGAAGCGCAGCCTATTGCGGAAGTTAAACCTCAAGCCCCGTCAACTGAGTTGGCTATCGGTACAGAGATAGATCAAGAAAATCTAGCAGACATTGAAACTGTTCGTGATAATATCAATGATGTTATGTCGACAGGACAAGAAGCTATGAAAGAGATGCTTGAAATTGCTAAGCAATCTGAGCAGCCTCGTGCATTCGAAGTTGTTTCAACTTTAATGAAAACATTGCTTGATGCTAATAAAGATTATGCAGACATTTCTACTAAGCGTAAATTTGCGAAGGAAGAAATCAACGGACCTAAAGAAGCAGCACAAACAAATGTTACAAATAATAACTTAATTGTTTCAACATCAGATTTGCTAAGAATGATTAAAGGCGAACCTGAAGATGGGTGACGGTTACTTAGGCAACTCTAATCTCAAAAAAGTTCAAGAACAAATTGAGTGGACGCCTGAATTATTAAAAGAATATATGAAGTGTGCACAAGATCCGATATATTTTGCTAAAAATTATATTAAGATTGTTCACGTTGACCGAGGACTTGTACCTTTTGAAATGTATCCATACCAGGAAAACATTACTCGAAAGATTACAGATAACCGTCGTGTCGCAGTATTAACTGCACGTCAGTCCGGTAAAACAACTACTGCAATGGCTATTATTTTGCATTATGTTTTATTTAATGAATTTAAAACCGTTGCTATCCTTGCAAACAAAGGTGATGCTGCTCGAGAAGTTATGGCTCGAGTAAAACTTGCTTTTGAATCATTACCGAAATGGCTGCAACAAGGTGTAGAAGAATGGAATAAAGGTAACATAGCATTAGAAAATGGGTGTCAAGTATTAGCAGGTACCACATCTTCAAGTGCTATTCGTGGTAAATCTGTTAACTTTCTGTACCTCGATGAGGTTGCATTTATTGAAGGCTACGATGATTTCTTTGCCTCAGTTTATCCAACTATTTCATCTGGTGAATCAACAAAACTATTAATGACTTCAACACCAAATGGTTTGAATCATTTTTGGAAAACATGCCGAGGTGCTAAAGAAGGTACGAACGGTTATGAATATGAAGAAGTTATGTGGAATGATGTTCCTGGCCGGGATGAAAAATGGCGCAAAGAAACATTAGAAGCACTTGATCATGATGAACAAAAATTTGCGCAAGAGTATTGCTGCGAATTCCAAGGCAGCTCAGGAACTTTAATCTCTGGTGTAGCCTTGAAAGCGCTTTATGCTGAGCAACCCCTCACTATAATTGAAGGGCTATCACAATATGAACGTGCAAGCCCTGGGCAGCAGTATGTAATTACAGCAGACGTTGCTCGTGGTAAAGGTTTAGATTTCTCAACATTTAACGTTTTTGATATTACAGAAATGCCTTATAAGCAAGTCGCTGTTTATAAGGACAACTTAATTGGACCAGTCGACTTTGCATCTGTACTGTATAGAGCAGGTAAAATATATAATGAAGCTGGCATCTTAATAGAAATAAATGACATCGGTGGACAGGTATCCGATGTTCTTACACTTGATCATGGATATGAAAACTTATTGTACACTCAAAATTCTGGGCGGAGTGGAAAGGTTCTCAGTGCAGGCTTTGGTAAAAACGTAGATAATGGCGTTAGAACTACAAAACTTGTTAAAGCAACAGGTTGTTCTATGCTTAAAATGCTCGTTGAACAAAATCAATTGTTATTACGAGATAGCGATACGATAGAAGAACTAAAGCGATTTTCAAAAAAAGCAAACTCTTTCGAAGCAGAGTCCGGATTCCATGACGATTTAGTTATGAATTTAGTCTTATTTGCATGGATGACGGAACAACAATACTTCAAAGATATGACAGATATAAATACACTAACAAAGCTCAGAGAAAAAACAGACGAGCAAATTGAAGAAGAAATGCTACCATTGGGTTTCTTCGACGTTGGGGACGAGATATACGAAGACGACGGACTTAGGTTATGAGCTCATTTTAGCAAATCAAAACATATTATAAATAGAAACAGACATATATTAAACGCGTTTCTAACATAATTAAAGGAGAAAAACATGGCTTTTTCCGTAAGTCCTTCCGTCATAGTTCGGGAAGTGGATGCGAGTCAAACTGTACCAGGCGTAGCAACAGCGCCGGCAGCTATGGCAGGTATTTTCAAATGGGGGCCAGTTAATGACCCTATTTTGATAACTTCCGAGACTCAACTTGTAGATCGTTTCGGTAAACCAACCGACGACAACTACGAAACATTTTTTACAGCATCAGATTACCTATCCTATGCAAGTGCACTTTATGTTGTACGTGCAGATGATTCGTCTCTTACTGCTACCAGCACAACACTAGATATTACATCAGCATATGATGCTGTTTCAAATACAACTATCGTAACAGATAATAGTGTGTACGGTGCTTTCGACGCAAAATACCCAGGCGCACTAGGTAATAGCATCGAAGTTTCTTGGTCAACATCAAAAGCATTTTCAAATGAAATTGAACCTTTGAATGGTATTGATCCAAATAAAATAAGTAATACATCTATATCTCAAACTATTGATTTTAATTCAAATACAGTAGAATGGGAAACAGCAACTACATTGGATGCAAACAATGCCGTTACTGCTACAAACATTAATCCTATCTATGTGGGTGATGTTATTGTACTCGGTAATAACAGCGTTGGATACCAAGAATTAGTTGTAACTGCGGTTGCAAACAATCCAATTACTGAAGTTGTTGCAAATACTGATGTAACAGTTGCTACTACAACAGAGCTAACATTTACTACAAGGTATACATTAGCTGAAACAAGACTAAACCAACTATCAATAGTTAGAAAATGGTCGCAAAATGCGTTGTTTGGTAAGAAACCAGACTTAAACCACTTGCATATTACAGTTACAGATAAAGACGGTGATATTACAGGTACCCCAAATACCGTACTTGAAGTATTTGATAACGTTTCTACAATTGAAGGTGCAGTTTCACCACAAGGTCAAACTAACTATTACCAAACAATTATTGAAAACCAATCATCTTGGGTTAAAGTGGCTAACACTGCAGTTATTGATGCTGCAATGGTTACTGACAATTCAAATGCAGCTGACGCTCTAAGAAATAATAACTACGAAAATCTAGGCGATGGTACTGATGCTTCAACTGAAACAACTGCCACACTAGGTTCGCTAGCATTTGCTTGGGACGAGCTTAAGAATTCAAATGAAATTGATATTTCTTTTGTTCTTCAAGGTAAAGGTGATGCAGGCGCAACTAGAGCAAACTATATTGTTGCAAACATTGCAGAATATAGAAAAGATTGTGTAGCTTTCTTATCACCAGATTTAGCTGGGATGGTTACTGCAGTAAAAACTAATGATAAACTAAACAATGCAATTGCATATCGTAACCTAGTTCAGAACTCTTCATATTCGTTTATGGATTCTGGTTATAAATATCGATATGACAAGTTTAACGACAAGTATCGTTGGACACCTCTAAATGGTGATATGGCAGGTCTTGCATCAAGAGTAGATGCATGGGAATCTCCAGCTGGTTATAGAAAAGGTGTTATTAAAAATATCATCAAACTAGCATTTAACCCAAGCAAACCACAAAGAGATGCTCTATACACGGCAGATATTAATCCTGTTATGTCACAAACTGGACGAGGAATTGTTCTATTCGGTGATAAAACTGGTTTGGGCATGCCAAGTGCATTTGATCGTCTTAATGTTCGCAGATTGTTTATTGCGATTGAAAAGTCTATCGCTACTGCTGCGGAAGGATTTTTATTCGAGTTTAATGATGATTTCACACAAACTCAATTTAAGAATATTGTTGATCCATTCCTTCGAGATATTCAAGGCAGACGAGGTATTACTGATTTCAGAGTAGTTTCTGATGCAACAGTAAATACTCCAGAAGTGATTGATCAAAATAAATTCCGCGCAAGCATTTTTGTTAAGCCAGCACGCTCTATCAATGTGATCGAATTAACATTCGTAGCAACTAGAACCGGTGTTGAGTTTGATGAAATTGTTGGCCAGCTAACGTAATAAATAAAAGAAAAAGGAGAAAGACACATGGCATTTAATATCAACCAGTTCAAATCAGAACTCGTCGGTGGCGGTGCACGTCCAACGCTCTTCCAATGTCAGATCACTAATCCTATTAATCCGACAGCAGATATCAAAACACCGTTTATGATTCGATCTGCTGGAATTCCCGAGTCAAGTGTAGGGGCATACATTGTCCCTTACTTTGGCCGTCAGATTAAATATGCTGGTGACAGAACATTTGCAGACTGGAGTGTACAAGTAATAAACGATGAAGATTTTGCAATTCGTAACGCTATGGAAGAGTGGATGAATTTCATTAACTCGCACGATTCAAACTCGCGTGGTTTACCACAACAGTATAAATCTACAGGGCAAGTAACACAATACAGCAAAGATGGTTCACCATTGCGTACATATGTTTTTGAAGGCATGTACCCAGTAAGTGTGGAAGGTATTCAGCTGGATTGGTCTAACTCGGATACAATTGAAGAATTCGGGATTACGTTCCAATACGATCTGTGGAGAGTAGAAGGAAACACTGGCCTACCGACTACATAAATTATATTATTATTAAGTGAGGAATAACGATGAAGCTATTTGGTTTCGAAATAAAAAGAGATTCTGACGAGGAGGCTGGTGGACATACACCGGTCTCTTTTGCTGAACCTCAGAATGATGACGGTGCGATTACTGTCAGCGGTGGAGCTATGGGTGGATTCTATAGCACTATCCTTGATTTAGAAGGCACTGCAAAAACAGAATCTGAACTTGTTACCAAATACCGTGGTCTGGCACATAATCCAGAAATCAATCAAGCTATTGACGAAATTGTTAATGAAGCAATTAACGTTGATACACAAGACAAGGTTGTAGATCTTGTTTTAGATAATACAGATTTACCTGATAAAGTTAAAGACAAACTTGTTGAAGAGTTTGAAAATGTATTATCACTATTAGATTTTTCAAATCAAGCATATGATATTTTTAGTAAATTCTATGTTGATGGTCGAGTAAACTATCACGTTATCATTGATAATGATAATATCTCTGAGGGTATACGTGAATTAAGATATGTTGACCCGAGAAAACTAAAGCTTATCCGTGAAATGGATAAAAAGAATTTAGATAAACATTCTATGGTACCAGTCAAAAGAGTTAAATCCGAATATTATATGTATTCAGAAAATGGATTTGGTTCGCAGGGTGGCAAAGGTAATGGATTACAGACAGGTTCACAAGGTTATAAAGTAGCAAAAGACGCAATTGCTCGTGTTACATCTGGTGTTATGACTGAAAATAATTCGCTTGTATTATCTCACTTAAGTGCTGCAATGAAACCATTGAATCAATTAAGGATGCTAGAAGATGCAACAATTATTTACACTCTTACACGAGCTCCTGAGAGACGAGTGTTCTACATTGACGTTGGCAACTTACCTAAATCAAAAGCTGAGCAGTATCTAAGAGATATGATGGTTCGCCATAAAAATAAGTTGCAATACAATTCAGCAACTGGTGAAATCAATGATCAGCGTAAAATGATGACTATGACCGAAGATCTATGGTTCCCGCGTCGCGGTGGCGAAAGAACAACGGAAGTTGATACTTTACCTGGCGGTAATGCTGCTGGCTTAACTAACGATGAAAACTTACAGTATTTCCAGCGTAAACTATACAAATCGTTAAAGGTTCCGCTATCGCGTTTAGAGCCAGAGACAATGTATAGCTTCGGTAGAGTTTCAGAAATTACTCGTGATGAACTTAAATTTGGTAAGTTTGTTACAAGATTAAGAGTACGTTTTTCAAGTATCTTTACACAACTGTTAGAAAAGCAACTTGTTCTTAAAGGTATTATGACACCAGAAGAATTTGTAGAAATTAAAGATTCACTTCGTTATGATTTTATCCAAGACAATTATTTCCAAGAATTAAAAGAAGCGGAAATTGCAAAAGAAAGACTTTCAACATTACGAGATGTTGAAGATCATATTGGCACTTACTATTCAAGAGAATGGGTTCGTAAAAATATTCTCCAAATGTCAGAAGATGATATTAGAGATATGGATAAGCAAATAGCTAAAGAAGCTGAAAATGAACCTGATGATGACATGGAAGAGCCAGAAGAAGACGCAAACAACAATCCACAAGATTCAAAAGTAGTCAATGGATAAATATAATCAAATTAAAGAATATTTGGAGAACCAAAATGAAGTCCTTTAAAACACTATTAAGCGAAGTCGCAGAGCCGAAATCGGCTGAAGAGAAACGCTTTAAAGATCAGCATACATATGAAGTAATCAAACACCCGGTTGCTTTAGATAGCCAACACACAGGTGAAATTACTCCTGGCCAAACTACCGATAAAGGTAAGCGTGCAGCAGATCAAAAAGGTGATGCGGCATATGATAAAGCATATTCAAAGCACGGTGATGGTTCAACAAAATTAAAAGAAGACGCATCAGGAATGAATGCTGCTCAAAAAATGAATTTTGATAAGTTATATAAGAAAATGAATAACGGACCAGAACATAAAGCTCTTAAGCAAAAACATGGTAACCAGGTTAAAGCAGACGATGCATTTCATGCAATGGTTAAAGCAAAAGCAATGGGCGAAGATCAGCAGCTTACTGATGAAGAATTATCAGCAGCACAAAAGAAAATTGACATCAATAAAAATGGTAAGATTGATGGACATGATCTAGCTATGCTTCGTGCTAAAAAGAAAAAAACTGAGGGTAAAAAAACCTTTAGAAGCGTGACTGAAGGCCTTATGTCTGCATTAAAGAAACCAGTTACTCAAACAGGACCAGACGGAAAAACTCGTACCGTTATGAAAACAACTCGTAACGTTAACAAAGACGACAGAGGTTATGATAAAATCAGAACTAATGAATCTGACGAGTTGCTTGACGAAGGTATGAAATTTAAACAAGGCAATCTTAAATTAAAAGATCGCTCATCGGTTAAAATAACTAAAGAAGACGCTGATAAGTTGAATAAACTTATGGGTGGATTAGACCGTAACAATTTAAAAAGAATGGAAGCTACGGCTGTTAAAGACAAGAAATCCTTTAATGAGATTTTAAGTTTTGCACGAGAAGCTACATAAGATTATATAAATAAACAGTATAAACAAAAAGGCGATGAACATGAAACTTATAACTGAAGTTGTAGAAGAATGCAATGTAGTTACAGAACTTAATGAAGAAACCGGCGACAAGTCGTACTTCATTGAAGGTATCTTCATGCAAGGTGATATTAAAAACCGCAATGGTCGAATTTACCCATCTGCAGTTTTAGAAAAAGAAATGAATCGCTATAATACAGATTTTATCAGTACAAAAAGAGCACTTGGTGAATTAGGACATCCTGAGGGACCAAGCATTAATGGTGACAGGGTATCACACCTTATTACTGAAATGAAAAAAGATGGCTCAAACTTTACTGGCAAAGCAAAAATTCTCGGAACTCCGATGGGTAATATTGTGAAAACTTTAATGGACGAAGGTGTTCTTATTGGGGTATCAACACGAGGATTAGGTTCAGTTAGACAAACTAAAGAAGGTATTATGGAAGTTCAAAAAGATTTCCATCTTGCAACTGTAGATATCGTAACTGATCCTTCTGGCCCAAATTGCTTCGTAAATGGCATAATGGAAAATGCTGAATATTTTTATGATATTGCTTCGGGTAACTGGTTACCTCAAAACGAATCAGTTGAAGAAGTTATTGAAGAGATTCAGGAAACAATTGAAAAAGAAGTTAGACGGGTGGTACATCGTGTTGATGAAAGTACAGCCGCACGTATGTTCGAGCGATTTATATCTTCGCTTAGAAATTAATTTTTTAATAAATAGTATACATATAGAATAAACACCAAAAGGAGTAGAACATATGTCAAATGAGTTAGACGAAAAGTTCGTGGAAAAATCTGGCGGAGCCGGAGTTCCAGCAGCAGAAGTTGCTGACGCAACTACAGGCGCTGGTGGCGCGATACAAAAGAAAAAAGCCGATGTTAAAAAATCTGTAGATCCAAAGGCTGATAAAGTCGATGGTGCTACTCCAGGCCAAACAGGCGCTGTTGCGGAAGATGCTGATACTGCAGATTCTGACGTAGTGGTTGAAGTAGTTGAGATTGAAGAATCAATCCAAGCTATGTTTGAAGGCATGGACTTATCAGAAGAATTTACATCGAAAGTAACAATGGTTTTTGAAGCGGCTGTTAATGAAGCGGCAACTTTAAAAGCAGGCACAATAATTGCTGAGCAAACAGAAATTCTGGAAGCACAGATGGCCGAGTCAATTGAATCATCAGTTGACGAAATTGTAGAAAACCTTGATTCCTATCTAGATTATGTTGTCGAAGAGTGGATGAAGGAAAATGAATTAGCTATCGAATCTGGTATCCAGGTTGAAATGGCTGAGTCATTGATGACTGGTCTTAAGTCATTGTTTGAAGAGCATAACATTGAAGTTAACGATGAAATCGTTGATGTAGTTACTGGCTTAGAAGAGCATGCAGAAGACCTTAGAGCAGCAGCAAACGATTCAATCAATGAAAATGTTGAATTGAAAGCTACAATTGCAAGTCTCAAAGCTGACAAAGTTTTCAGCGAAATGACCGAAGATCTTACTATCACTCAGCGTGAAAGATTGAAAGTTCTTTCTGAGAAACTCGACGTTCAAGACATTGCAGAATATTCAAGCGATCTTGAAACTCTACGTGAATCTTTCTTCACGACAAAGAAAGTAGTAGCAGAAGAAGTAAGCGATGAAGAGCAAGAAATTATTACTGAGGAAACAGAAGCAAAGCAAGTTGCTCCAGCATCTGATTACTCAAGCATTAATGCTCTCGTTGAGTCTCTTAACGCAAGACAAAAATAAAACCGGTAAAACATTAACAATTATAAATAGATCTAGATAAATACTCAATCAAGGAGATAGACAATTATGGCACAGTCAAACTATCAGGCACTTGTGGAAAAGTGGGGCCCAATTTTGGAGCACGACTCTTTCTCACCAATCGCCGACAATCACAAGAAAAGCGTAACAGCTACAATTCTTGAAAACACAGAAAAAGCTTTAATGGAATCAGGTGATATTTCTGCTTCTATGACAGGTTTACTTTCAGAAGCAGCACCAACAAATGCTGCAGGCGCAGGCGGCTTCTCAGCTTCAGGCGATTCTGCAACAGTTGCTGGTTATGACCCAGTACTAATTTCATTAGTACGTCGTGCAATGCCAAACTTAATGGCATACGACATCGCAGGCGTTCAGCCAATGACAGGTCCAACAGGACTTATCTTTGCTATGCGTTCGAAGTACACATCACAGGGTGGAACAGAAGCTTTCTTCAACGAAGCTGACACAGACTTCTCTGGTGCGGCTTCTCCAGCACACAATCAAACACTTCCACATGCAACTCCTACAACAGGCGTTGGCATGGACACAGGTGTTGCTGAAGCACTTGGCGATTCAGGTTCAAACGGATTTGCTGAAATGGCTTTCTCAATTGAAAAAGTTACAGTAGCTGCAAAATCAAGAGCTTTGAAAGCAGAATACACAACAGAGCTTGCACAGGATCTTAAAGCCGTACACGGTCTAGATGCTGAAACAGAACTAGCGAACATTCTACAGTCTGAAATCTTAGTTGAAATCAACCGTGAATTAGTTCGTACAATCTATACAACAGCTGTTGAAGGCGCACAAGGTAAGGCCGTTGACGGTACTTTCGATCTTGACGTTGACGCAAACGGTCGTTGGTCAGTAGAGAAGTTCAAAGGTCTAATGTTCCAAATCGAGCAAGAAGCTAACGCGATTGCTAAAGGTACAAGACGTGGTAAAGGTAACATCGTAATTTGTTCTTCTGATGTAGCATCAGCATTACAAATGGCAGGTGTACTTGACTATACTCCAGCTCTTGCATCAAACTCATTGACAGTAGATGACACAGGCAATACATTCGCAGGTGTTCTAAACGGTCGTTACAGAGTGTACATTGACCCATATGCAGGCGACAACTACTTGGTAGTAGGATATAAAGGTTCATCATCATTCGATGCTGGCTTGTTCTATTGTCCATATGTACCATTGCAAATGGTCCGTGCAGTTGGCGAAAACAGCTTCCAGCCAAAAATCGGGTTTAAAACTCGTTACGGTATGGTTGCTAACCCATTTGCTCGTGGCGATGCTGCAGCAAACGATGGTGCGCTATCAGCTGGTGTTAACCAATACTACAGACGTGTATTAGTAAACAACTTGTTCTAAGTTGAATTAAAATAAGATTAGGGTTCACCTAACCTACTTTAAAGGACTCCTTCGGGGGTCCTTTTTTTATGCGAGATAGTCGGGGAGATAGGGGGCTTTTGATAGAAAGTCTTGATAAGCAAGTTCAACTTTACTTTGTTTGTAAAAGAAAAACTTGTGTAATCTTTGCCATATACTCTTTTCTACCATTGAGTATCCAAAAGAAAATACAATGCATTCATAATGTTTGTAATTACGGTTTGTTTGGATATTCCAGAATTTAGTTAATTCTTCTTCAGTATATGGTTTTTCACGTCGTCGTTGTTGAGGCGCTTCGTGATATAAACTATCGTCATAAACAATATGCAATGTTATACCACCTTCAGCCCACCAGGGGATCTCTTGACACGGGCGTTCAACACTGTTTATAACATTATCATACCAATGTATATTGGCATTAAATTTGTTTATATTATTAATGAAATCTTGTTTCTGTTCTTTAGTATTAAATAAAACACCGATATAACGATGCTTTGAATCCTTATGTCCTTGACAACTTGTAAAAGTTAAATAGCCTTTGTCATGCAAAGCAAGAACTGCTGCACGTACTTTAGGCTCTAGATTTTGTTCTATAATATCAGAGTACTGGCTTACAAAGGTACTGACATAATTACCGTCTTCATCTTTGAAGCAATAGGTTCGACCGTTAATTAAGTGATCATTCCCCTTAACAAACATAGCATATCGATGTCCATCTTCTGCACATCGCAAGTCAGGTTCATTTTGTTCATACTGATATTCGTGCTTGTATGGCACGACAATTTCATATTGACTTTTCATAATAATTATTTATTGCAAATAAAAAGGGAGCCGAAGCTCCCAATTATTAGTTAAGCTTAAGAGGTTCCATAACGGCTTCTGCAAATTGCATAAACTCTTCACTCTTCGCAGCTTCTTGCGCTAAATTAGATGCATGATAAATGCGTGCTAACTTGTTAAAGTCTTTCTTAGGTACCATACAATCTTCCAGAATCTTTTCTGCAATTGCTTTCATATGATCTTTTTCAGCTTCAACACGCGTCATAGAATTAGACATTTCACTCAATGCTGCTTGTATTTGTTTACGATGATCTTCAGTTACCACTGTTGGCAAGCTGTCGTCTGTTTCAATACTCATAATATATCTCCTATAGTTTTCCGTCTTCACGCATTTGTGCGCGTATTTTTGTTGCACTAATATCGTGAATATCTTTGCCTAGATCATGTTCAGTGAAGGTATATCCTACACCACGACCATAGCTAATATCCACAATGTTTGGTACTTCCATAATGATGTATTCATAACCATCATAGTATCCTTTGTTTGCTAAAGCTGCATGAATATTTTCTATAACATCAATTACACCAAAGGGATTATCGTTTTGTTCTGCAGTACGACCAGCGCCTGCGTCACCTTCAAATTTAAATACATCACGTATTTGAATAATTACTTGACCTGTTTCAGCTAAAGCACGCTCAAACAATTCAGTATGGCCATCATGCCAAGGTTGCCACCTACCCAACATTTGCGTAGTAGGTTTCTTCCAGTCAAACATTTCTTTCATTCATTTATTCCTAACTTACTTCCTTGACGTATCATGAGCAACAAAAACGTTTCCGTCTGTATCTTTTGCAAAACCAGGGGGAACTTGTAACTCTTGATAACGTTCTATTACCTTTATTAATTTTTCATGAGTATCATCAAACCAACCGGCCACATGATAGTCTACATTTTCGTAAGGTGTTTCAAACATATTATTCGTATCTTCAAAACGACCACGAACAATAGTATCCAACCATATAGTAAAGTCTGGATTAAATGCTTTTCTTGCAGCCTCGGTAGGGCATACAAAATCAGTTACGGCGATTTTACCCGCCATAACCACACCATCACTTAGATGTTTCATTCTATTGGCTTGCCGCATACGACCTTCAGGACTAAAGTCCCAATCATCATATTTAGTACGAACTTCATCAGCATTTATATGAACTGCACCTAATTGTCTTGCAAGCGGAGTAGCAAGTGTCGTCTTGCCAGATCCTGGTAAGCCAAAAATTAAAATTTTCATACTTTCTCCTATACGAGTATTTCTATAGCTTGCATCATGAAAAGGAGCGATACAGTGACCGCTCCCCAGAAGAATATTTCTTTTGTTTTCATTATGCGTCAGCCATTTCTAATGCGACTGATAGTGCATCAACTTTCTTTTTAGCATTTGAACCAAACCATGCAGAAGCCATACGAGTATCAGCTGAACGACCAAGCTCGTGGTCAGTCAAATATGTTACTGCATTATATGCATTCCACCATGTTCCCGGACGGAAGTCAGATCCTGGCTGGTTTTCAACAACCGCCATTGCTCTTTCAGCCGTACGTGATAATGCTTTATCTTCGCGTGAAGACTCACCAAAGATTTTGCCAAAGAATTTTTCAAGCTTTGCACGATCATATGCTTTAGAACCAAGAAATTCTGCAGCTTCTTTGAATTGTTCTACACGATTATGTCCTAAACCTAGGATTTCTTTAACCGCTTCTGGATTAAATACTGAACGGTGATTAACACGAACAGATGGTTGACCCTTTTCAGTCAAAGCAACAGACAAAGTATTGTTACAAACAACACGTTCCATAACAAACTTAATATCAATTGCTTTACCGTATTGATGTGGATTAGAAAAAAGTAAATAACCTTTGACTTCATCACCATTAAATAGTGAGAAACCTTCGTTTACATCTGCTAATGCCCATACAATTTGTCCATCTTTTAATGAACCAGCCGTATCCATTTGCATATCACCTGCACTTACGAATTCTGTAAAGAAATCAAATGCTTCTGAGTTTTGCACTGGATTCCAACCTGTTCCGACTTGTGTCAAAACTTTACTATCAGTAGAACGTACAAGTGCTTGCTGACCACTTTTATGCATATCACCTTTGTGACGGAATAAAGTGTCAATCTTTTCAACTTCCCAATCAAGACCAGCAGCTTTCATCATCTCTTGTGGAGACATGTCGTCTGATACTGGTGTTCCTAATCCATGCCAAGGTAAACCTTTGCTTGCACGGTAAGCCATTTGTGCTTCGCCGTTGATCATCTCTAATTCATGAGCCATAATATAATTCCTTATTTAGTGTGTATAATAATATTATAACACAGTTTTAGTATAAGTAAACAATTATTTGATTTAATTTTAAGTTTTTTTAGTGATCGACTTGACTTACCATAGGAAGTGCGTCAATCATATCCCAAGCATATTCACCATATCCAGCTTTGACAATAGATACAGTATCCACGTATGGACCTTTACTATCATCTGCAACTGAGCCTATAAAAGCATGTGGATATGAGGGTAAAATAAATTGATGTAGATAATCGAAAGCATCTTCTGGATCTACAAATCCAACAGCCTTTGTGATATCTAATAAGTTATTGTTAGAGAAAAGCGCAATTAATCTTTTGTCGCCTAACTGACGTGTAATAAAAGGAGCATCTTCATCTTTGACAGTGCCAAGGAAGATGCCCTCTTTAGGATCGATAATAATGTGTTTATGTTTAGTCTTCATAATATTTTAACATCTCTATTTCACCATCTTTATTTCGATTTGTTTTAATGTAATTATCTTTAATTAAGCGATCAATAGTGTTTTCTATAATAAGATGTGTTCTATCATCTTGATTACTGCGTTCCATATATCTACCAAAGTAAGTGAAAACAACAGCGGTTATCAACATAAAAACTTGACTTATACTTAATATCATGCAGCTATTTCTCCTTGAAAACCTTGCCACCAAGACGGTGCTTCTCGACCCTTAACCCACTTAGCAAATCCCTTAGCAACATGATAATAATTACGATATGCTTGTATAGGATTACCATCAACCATGCATTGAGGATAATGGCTCATTGCTTGTGGAAATTCAGTTAATTCAATGTCGGGAATGTTTGTAGGTGCTGCTTTGAGCACGTCTCGTAGTTTGGTATATGTTAAATGTTCTTTTTTAAATCGGTATGTAAACTCAGAACAAAGTTCTAAGAAGTGCTCATAGTGCCAATTATAGTTAGCTTTAGATGCCATTGTCCATACCGTACATGGATGATAATGATGTACTGCTTTATATAGTACACCATCTAAATTAGAATTATGATGCGGATACGCTTTAACCATACGTTTGCCGGACTTAGATGGACGTTTTTCCATATAACCGTCATGCATACGATGTGCTGTTGACAACATTTGCGCCGCTTCTATAATCATTTTAGGAATATGTTTATCACACATCATTCGCGCCGATTCTCGAGGGCATTCAGACAGGACAAATACATTCATTACTTCACCCACACATGATTAAACTTTGTAGGCATATTCTCACATGAATATTTATCGTCCTCATCGTAATTTAAGACTTTAACACATTCATCTGTGGAATAGCTAAAATGTACATCTGGAATAGCTATTGCATGTATGCATACAACTGCCAATGATACGGTAAGAATACTTGCCGTTATAATAGCAACATAATTTGATTTAGTCATAACTTAACCTTCCTCTAAGAAATTATCAGTTGTTAATACGTGATCAATAAGTTCACCTAAGTCAGATAAACTATCAGATGCAAAAGTATAATGAGGGGTATCACCGGTTTCTATATGCCGTTCTACTGATTCAACAAAGCAACCTTTACTTAAAGCCATAGCTTCAACTGTTGCATAAGGTACATTGTTATCGATGTCAAATGATATAGTATTCATAATAAATCTTTCCTATTAGTTATACTTTATAATACACTATAAAAGTAAATTTGTACACTTTTATTTTATACGTTATGTACTTCTTTATATTTTTTGCGAACAGCCATAAAGTGTTCTAAATAATCAAAGGTATTTACTTTAAAAACTTGCGGTTCTGAACCGTCAACTGCGATAAGAATAACAGCTTGCTTTACCGCAATGCCAGTTCTTTCTAAAAACGCAGCAGCATAAAAAGATGCTTGCATAAAATAGGCTTGAATCCATTCTATTTTCTTGGGTTTACGAGATGTTTTAAAATCAATAATAGACATAACTCCATCGTATTCCGCAATACAATCAACTTGACCTGCAGTCTTTAATTTATCACTATAAAGGAATACTTCTTGCATCCAAACATTGTCTAGTCGGTTATCAATAACAGTACGTAAGTCATTAAACGTATTAAGATTAGCGGGCATATGTTTACCTTTCCAATCTTCTTTGTTATCAATATAGTCTTCAGCAAGTTTGTGAACTGCTGTTCCGCGACCTGCTGCTTGACGAGAGATCTTATTAGCTTCTTCTTCGCCAACA
>VMHT01193823.1_pt1 | contig 23258 bp, 28 predicted proteins | sample 4693611 | NCBI WGS metagenome assembly VMHT01 (sample SAMN12280063, study PRJNA550983) | marine metagenome | isolation source: seawater sampled from same location over 5 years 0.02-0.2 micron viral filtrate | place: USA: collected off the coast of southern California halfway between the port... ...
GTTCGAGGTCAGGCCGGGCGTAAAACTCCGGGCTGCGCCGTTCCGATAACTTATTTATGCCACACGCCGCAGAAAAAAACACGCGCCGCTGATCAATGGCGACGCGGGCGAGGATGTCATACACACGCTGATCGGGTCTGGTCTTCTTATCGCGGCCCGATCCAAGCTGGTGGTGGTAGGTCAGCGCGCCGCGATCTCGCTGCTTCCGCAGACGGGCGCTTTTCACTTGCACCCGCATGAAGTCGTTGTCATGCCACGCGACCACATCGATCCCGTCCATCGGCGCATGCCCTGCCTTCCACCCAAGATCAAGGATCGCGGCGAGCGCTATGTACTCGCCTTGCAGACCCGTCGTTGTGGCGGACGGTGGCACGTTACTGATTTTTGAGGAACGTCACAAAAAAGTAGAGAGCGCCAGCACCGGCAATCAGTATCACCGGCAGCACGGTCCAAAGGATGATGGCGTCTCGCACTTTGGCGCGCCGCTCTAGTTCGTCTTTTTGTATCTGACGCTGCCGGGCGATCTCAGCTTGCAGGCGCTCCCACGCGCCGGGCTTGCCATACAGTTGGAAGATCGACCGCATCTCTTTACGCAGATTATCAAGTTCCTCTTTGCGGAAAAACTCATCGATGCCTGATTGCTCTGCGCCACTCATCTTGCTGAAGATGCTTTTCTTCTTTCGCGCCGCACCGAAGTTCAGTTCCGCCTCAGCCTTAGCATAGCGCGAGATCGGACCCGAAAGTGACGACAGGTCTTTGCCCGCCTTGATGGAGCCACTGATGGCCCCAGCGGCGCTGCTGATCATGCTGAAAGCTGAGATCGGGTCGATCATTATCGCCTCGCCAGCATCACGATTGCGACGACTATCAGCGTGGTCTGTATCAGATCAATCATCGGCACTTGTATCACTTGTAAATCTCCTGCTCTGGGCCCACCTTAACTGGCAGGCACACCGCTGTCACGTCTTGGCCTTGTGCGTGGAGCCGCTTTGCGAAGTAGACGCATCGGTCCACGCTCTCGAAAAACATATCGTCGCTGACCTTCCTCTTGTCGTCATTGAGGCCGATCCATACCGTCAGCACAAAGGCGTGGACAATCTCCACATCAGTCGCGCCCCGTCAGTCGCTTTACCGTCTCAGTTTCCCATATGCGGATTAACACCCAGACGCCAGTGATCAGAGCCACGGCGTTGGGTGCCATATCCATCATCGCGGCAGCAGTGCCTGTACCCGCCGCAACATCAACAAAGATTTTCTGCTCTTCGGGCATTATGGTGTCTCTTGTGCATCCATAGCTTGCTGATACGCAGTCTTCACACTGTCGCTCCACACGGCATTACAGATGGCTTGCACCTCAGTGCTTTCGCCGCTGATGTCTGTATCGCCCCAAGTGTCGCCTGACTTGGTGCTGCATTGCAGCGCATGACGATGAAAGCTGCGGCTAATCTCTACGCCATCTTTCTTGATAACGGTTGCAGTGCGTATTTGCACAGCCTTGTAGTCGCCGACGACCTCAATCTTGTCTTGTAGTGTTTCTTCTGTAAGCGTTGCCATTTTTATCTCCTATGCTTGGACTGTCCGACCCTCACTGTCCAGCGGGGTTATTATTATGCTCTGTAAACAGCAACGAGCCTCAAATCTGCGTTGAGATTAGTTGCTACGCCTGAAGTGGTACCTTGAATGGCTCCACCATCAGCTTGTTTGTAAAATGCAAGATTTGTTTGATTTTTAAGAGCCAACCATTGCGTATTAGCATCAGAAGTCCAGAACCCACCATTGTAGGTAAAAAAGGCTCCGTATTGGTGGTCAATGCTACCGCCAGTGATAACTGTGAATGGCAACCCCCCTACATAGATGTGGTCACCGTTCTCAGTGCCGCTGTTGGCTCGTAAATAAATAGAACAAACAACTAATGACCCAATTTTTACATAGGTGCCTTGTTGGACGGAATATCCGGGTGATGTAAGCCCCATCTGAAAATGTGGCGTAAACGTGCCAATTTCATAATCGTCGAGGATTTCATGAGTTACAGTGCCGCTGGAATTGGCAGTCGCTGAGAAATCAATCCCGTACCCATTATCAAGCACCAAGTTACCGGCTGAAAGGTCAAGGCCACCGCTGTCAAGGATGCGTAACCGTTCTGAGCCACCCGCCGACAAAATGATATGGTTCGTGCCTGCAATTTGTGAATTTGCACTGGGAAAACTAAAAGTAGTATTTCCAGAAACACCCGCAGCCCTTTGTATAATCAAGGCATCACTAGACGACGGTTGATTAATGACTGTTTTGGCCGACATGCTCGTGACGCCGATGCCCACATTTTCTGAACTATCAATTGTGATGGCGTTGGCATTGGCATTGTCATCTATGCCCGGAGATGTAAACGCGCCGCCGACCGTCGCCGCGCCAGTTACGTCCAGCGCATCAATCGCATCCGTTCCATTCGCGAAAGCGCCAAGCTGCTTAGTCAATTCTCGCATTGAGTTATTGACGGCGCTGGGAAGCATGCCCTCCGCAATGGAGATGCCGCCGATGTCGGTGTTGTTCCCGGCGGTGGTGCCGTCGTAGTCGGCGATTTTATCTTTCGACATTATGCGTTCTCCAGTGCGGTCAGTCGTGTTTCAATGTCACCAAGCCGCTGCTCAGTAGCTGCGCCAATAAACGCCAGCAGTTCAGCGTAGCGCACTCCAAGACGGGTGCGTTCTGTTGCGCCATCTGGTGCTTCGTCGGCTGTCTGATATGTGTCGATGCGGGTGTAAGCGTCCTGCGCCTCAATGCCAGCTTCCTCGTCAGCCTCAACAGCCGCCACCTCTGTGCTAGCTTCCCACCAAGTATCGCTGCACCAGAACGCATAGTTGCTTGCGTCTAAGCCAGCGTCAGTCATTGCTGCTTGCACTTCCTGTGCAATCACACCGGCATGTGTACGGGCTGCATCACCTTTGGCTGCAACTTTGTCGTTCCACTTGAAAGTCTTGAACAGCTTGCTGATAGCTTTTGCTGCTGTAATTTCGGCAGTGGTCAGGCTGGCAATCTGCTGTTTTTCGTTTTGGTCGGATGTTTGAATTGTGCCGTTGGTAGCAAAAACATCGTCAAATCTAGCCCCGCCAGCACCTAAATCAATAGTGTTATCACTCTGTGCGCCGCCCCTACGAGGCACAATAACATCTGTTCCGAAAGTCAAACCAGAGTGATTGGTGCTAGTGCAATCTATACTGAGATTATCACCATCAGTTACTTTAAACTCTGAAATCTTTGCAGTGTCTTTATAGAGTTGTACTATTGTGCCATCACTTGATTTTCTTACACAAATCAGCGGACCATTACCATCAGCCGTAGCCCACAGACTACCGTTGCCTTTCGCCTCGACGCCTACACTTTGATAATTCGTGGCGGTCTTGCCCACCATTAATATGCCGCTGCTGTCGATGGTCATGCGGGTTGCTGCGGCGGTACCCACTGTCAGTTTCTGTGTGCTTTGATTGTAATTTAAATAACCGTCATATTCTCCGCTTCCAGACGTAGCGTCAGAAAAGTACAAACTGCCCGATGACGACGCACCGCTGCGAATTGTAATGCCAGCATGATCTGTATCTGCAACAGTTAAGGTGTCGGCGTAATCAGCAAACCCTTCTGTAGTCGTGCCAATCATTACATTGCCCGACGCAATAATCGTATCGCCAGTACCATCAGGGTCTAGCGTGATGTCACCATTCGTGTCAGTGCTTGAGATGGTGTTGCCGTCGATGCGTATGTTGTCGACGTTAAGCTGATCTGCCGCTGGCGTCTCAAGCGCCACCGCGCCGGTGCTGACGTTCTTCAGGTCGGTCATGATTTCACGCAGCGCGTTATTGATCCCACTCGCGGCGCAGCCTTCGGATATGTCAACCGACTGCACGTCGGTGTTGTTGCCGGACGTTGCGTCGTAATCGCGGATCGAGTTTTTGGCCATCAGGTTGTTCCTTCGTTATCGTGCGTGCAGTTTATCACATATCGAATGGGTTGGTTACACCCTGTGGGGCAGAAGGCGCAGACGGCGCATCCGGCGACGGCTCAGACGGGATACCCGGCCCCGACATACTGTCCCTAGCCATAGACATGCCGACGCCAGAGGCGTTGTTCAAGGCGTTTGCAACGAGAATAAGGTTTCTCTCGTTGAAGGCCCCCTGTCCTTTGCCGACAGCAATGTCCAGAAGCATGTCAACCGAACCCTCATTAGTCATTACGTCCGCCAGCTTCCTGACGTTAGCATTTGAAAGTTGCCTGCTTGTCGCGTCCGAAAGAGCGCCCAAAACTCGCCACGGCGCTGCCGCAAACTGCAACAGTCCCGGCGCACCCAAGCTACCGACAAGTTCTTTGGCGCTTTCTTTCGCCGCAGTGTCTGAGCCGGTATATATGGCCCTAGACGCACCCTCCATAACGGTCAGAAGGTTTTCCATAGCCTTCATCTGATCGGGGCTTAATGCAGCTTGCAGGCGCTTGTAACCATCACCCGCGCCAAACTGAGACCAGAACCGGGCTTGCGGCATCGCGCCGCGCAAGTCCGGCCTTCCCAACTCGCCTATACGGGGCTTGGACGCCTTCTCCCAGCTTTGCTCAAGAGCGCCCCGGACAAAGTTGTTCCATATATCCTGCCCACCATCAACCTTTAGAATGTTGTCTCGCGCGGCCTTGATTGCTGACGGGCTGGAATTGGTTAAAAACCTCGCTCCCATAAATTCAAAATCTTTGTTTGTCGCCTTTGCCAGCGTCGGCAAGAGGCCGCCCTCAACATCATCGATGGGGCGGCTCAAGTCGCCCCAGATTTTTCGTGCTGCGGCATACTCTGGGACTTGCCCATCCATTTCTTTAAGCAGGTTCCCCTGAACCTCTTTCAAGCGCATCGCCTCTTTGTTTCTGCCCGCCCTGCTGGCCGCGCCAATAAAGTCGTCCAGCAGTTCTTTTACGTTGTCCTGAACATACTCAAGGCTGACGCCTTCTTTTGACTTGTACCCAATGACCTTGCCCTCTTTGTTCGTCACTGGGTCGGCAATGTACTTAAGAGCCTGACGGAACTTGCCAGCAAGCCGAGGGTTTTTGTTAATTGCTTGCTCAAGGGACTTAATTGTCCCGCTCACATCTATTGATGCACCCGCCTCAAACGCATCATCATAGGCTGGCTTGCCAGCACGCGCCCTAGCCATCGCCAAGTCAACCATAGACTGTTCGGCGGCCCCCGACATTTCCGCTCCTGCGGCCTCTCTGGACGTGAAAGTGGGGCCAATGTCTTCAAGACCCTGCGACAAAGCCCGACCAACCTCTGCCCCACGCTCCGCCGCAAACCGAGACATTGTCTCCCCGGTCCTTGGGTCGCCAGCTAAAGTCTTCTGCACAGCAATCATGTCGGCGTTGTTGGTCAATTCGGCAGCGCTGATCTTGATGTTTGTGCCATATGTCTTGTTGACCGCATCAAGGGTTCCCTGCAAAGCCTGAGACGCACTTTGACGGCCCTGATCCATAGCCGTTTTAAATTGTTTCGCCGCCGCAGTTACTGCGGCGCGGGTTAGCCCCTTGCCTATCAACATGCCAGCCAAAGACGCCGCCAAGTCAACGCCGCCTTCAAATACAATCCGCCCCGCACTTACTTCCTGACCTGCGAGACCCTTTGCTATGTATTCCTTAGCAGCCTGACCAGTCATAGCGCCAGCAGTGCCGCCAACGGCTATTCCCGCAGGCCCAAACGGGATGGAGGCAATACCGCCAACTGTCCCGCCGACAGCAGGGAACGACGGCCCTAAACCTTTTAAAAACCCACGCAAGGGTCCGGGTGAGACCGCCTGCGGTGGCAGGCCGGTGCCGGGCCTAGAGTATGCAATCTGTCCCTGTTGTATGCCAAACCTGTCTAGGGGTATACCCATTTGCTGCGAGTAGTAGCGCATCCGCGCGCGGGGGTCTTGGATAAGAGACGCGGCAGCGACGGTGCCGGGAGACGCGGCACGCTCAGTCCCCGTCTCAATTACTGGGACACCCGACCCGGTCAACAAATTAAAAGGGCTTACAGCGTTGCTCATGATCTTGGCTCCTTGCTCCACATATCAATCGCCGTGGCTTCGTCTACGCCCTGCCCTACAAGTGAATTGACGTACTCGTGTATGTAGAGAGTTTTGCGCCCCCTCTTGATTGAAATTGGGTAGGTCTTTGCATCTGCTGCGGTGATTTTGTTTTCCTTCAAAATCTTTTCCGACCTGAACTTTGCCGCAGTCAACGTGCCAGTCATGTTGCGGAGTTTCACCTCATACTGAATAGGGCTGTCTCCACCAAACGGGTTGTTGGCCGTACCGGCGAAAGGTATCCAAGCCTTAGCCCTTGCGTATTCTCCCTGCGAAACAGCAGCGCCAGAAAGCCTGAGAAGCTGCTCTGAGAATGTTTGAGCCGCACTTGCCATAAACTGATTGTACTCCATAGCCGCTTCGACGTCCTCAATAGATGGTTCAAACCCCATCTTCGACGCAATGTTTGTCGTGATGTTCTGCCACCGCCCCGGCGTTGTCAAAAATTCTGGCTGAAAGTTGGCGGCGGCTTGATCAAGCGTCGCAAGCGTTGCGTCAATTTCGGCGATTGCAGTCTGCTGGTCTTTTATCACGCCTTTTTGAAGCGCCCCAGTTCCGTCTGTTACGCCCGTTGTGATGGTCGTCTCGCCCGTTGGGCTTGTCGTTATTTGCATACCCGGCGTTAGCCTTGGCAGCTTTGGGTCGCCAATCGACATTAGCCTGAACCCGCCGGGGGCGGTCGGATCGGCAACCGAAATGTTTTGCTGCGTTGCGCCGGGCATACCCTCAACGCCCGTCTGAACAAAAGTCGGCTTCTGAGGCGTCACAGGCGCACCCGGCAGAGGAATAAAGGTTGCGCGCCCGAAAACGTCTTGACCCATAGTGCCGGTCACGCCGCCCGAAGTTATCGTCTGCGGCTTCTCTGGCGCGCCAGCCGGACCGTAGTCAATGTCATATTTTTGGGTTGCAGGGTTGAACGCTTTGAGACGCATAGTTCTTGAGGCAGGGTCGTATATCTGCTTGGTTTCTGGGGGTTTGCCAGAGCGCTCAAATGCAGCCTTGGCCGCTGCTGTGGGATCAAGTTGCGCGTATAAAGACGGAAGAGCAGATGGCTTCGCAATAGCTATCTGGCCCATAATCTGAGACCGCCTGCGGGCCTCTGCCGCCTCAGTGCCTAGCTTTGCAAGGTTTGCCTCGGCAGTCTTAAATTGCAAGTCTTCAAGTTTTTTTGCTTGCCGCGCCTTCAGGGCGGCGTCATACGCCTGCACGCCCATAGCGCCAGCGCGGCCAATAGTTTGGCCAAGAGATGTTGGCTGAAGGCTTGGGCCTCCCGCCTCCAAAAGCCCCATCGCCATAGCTAAATTGGCGCGGGTTCTTGGGTCGTCCATACCTGTACCGAGAAGACCTTTAATCATAGTAATCCCCTAAAGAAGCCCCAGAAGGCCGCCACCGATTGCAAAGGCCGGGTTCACCGCAGCGCCCGGACCTGCCATCATCTGACCTATTTGAGCGCCACCTAAAGCGCCGCCAAGAGCAGACGCCGCAGGCTGACGGAATACTGGCTGCATTGATTGGCCGCCAATCGTGCCACCCCTAACCGTTGCCATATAGTCCGCCAGAGCCGCGCGCGGTGCCTCCTGCTCGAACTGATACCGCTGCATGCTGGACGCAAGTTCTGCCTGATCCTGCGCCTCGCGGGCTGCGCCGACCTGCGCCAGCGTCTGAAGGTCAGCCTGACCAAACTGGCGTGCGCCGGGTGCCTGTGCGATTGCGGCCTGCTGCGCCTGATACGCCATCGGCGCAAGTGCTTGGGTCATTGCAGCCTGCTGGTAGCCTGAGCCGTAGCGCCCGGCCTTTGATGCCTCGGCCTGCACCGCCTCAATGGCTGGCCTGAACGCCGCCGCCATCAGTGGGTTTGTGCCGGTCAGGTTCTGCATCACTACGTCCTGAACCGCGCCGATAAAGGGCGAGCCGGTGATTGCCTGCTGCCGCAAGCCGCCCAGTGCCATCTCGCTCTCTGGCGAGAAGCCAACCGTTGTCGCGCCGGGGTAGAACTGCTGCGGCGAGCCGTACATCTCTTTGGCCTCAGAAAGGCCAAACTCCAGAAACGGCTTCGCGTACTCTGGCGGCTCCGTCTGGCTCATCACCGTCCTTGTCGTGCTTCCGCCTTTACTCATCACTAAAATCCTTCATCAGTACCACCGCGCTCTCGCGGTAATCTTTTAATGTGCGAGACCAACCCCTACGCCCGATGATCTCCATCCCGTCGCACCCTTGCGTCTTGGCCCACGCACTGAGTGCAACCTCCGCTTGCATTAATTCGTCTAAGTCGCCGCCCGCAAGCCAAATCCGGCACATCGCCTTCTGCGGGTAGTCGACTATCTCAGTCACTATAGCAGACCTTGACAGAGGAAAGAACTGGGCTTTCCCCTCGGCTATAGCGACGGCCACGTCGTCTATCGTGTGCGACCCGCCAGCGTACTCCAGCGCGTCCTCGATGTAGCGCTTGCAGCGCTGCCAGTGTTCACTCATCCTGTATTCACCCGACAATAAGGTAGGCGAACTCCTGTGTGTGGCCGTGGTTCTTGTGTCCAATCTTCATCGTCCCGTCAGTTGATGTCGATTTGATAAACGGCTGATGATGCTCCGGCGACCCATTGATCGCCGTAAAAAACACCACGCTTTCCTTTGAGAAGCGCGGGTCTGTCTTTGTTGTCTCGGTAACGCTGGCAGACAGCGTCACATAATCCCAACTATTCAGTCCGCCGTTAATCGTGCGGTTAAGTAGTTCGGCGATCTCTCGCGTTGTGGCAAGGATCGGGTTGAGGATGCGGAAGTTACTAACGCGCGTTGTCATCGCCTGCCCACCTGCCTCGCCTCGACGTCCATACCCTGCGCGAATGACCACTGCCCGCTCAGGTTCATGCGCGCGCGGTGATACCGGCCCTGCGCCCTGAACGGCGCGAAGCCGTCAGTGTTTGGCGACTGCGCCGTCGTGAATGTCGTTGTGTCGGAGTGCAGGCCGCGCGTGCCGATCTGCATCGTGACGCTGCCGCCCTCGTGATACGGATAGACGCGCGTGATCATATTGAACTTGCCAGTCGCCAGCCCCGCCTCAGCCGTCTCAATGGTTGCGGCCAGCGGGTCGCCGGTGAAGGTGTGTATTTTGTTTCCGACTGCGCCGCCGAAGATGAACTGCCCTCCCTTGTACAGCGCACTGTCAAGCGACGCAGGCAGCGCGTCGATGCTGGTGTTGATCGTGTCTAGCTGCTCCAGCGTGTAGGCTGGCGTAAACATCGGCGCAATCAGACCGGCCTGCACGTTGGCGGTAGACCAGCGCCCGATTGCGTAGTTGTAGATCAGCAGCTTGTCGGGCTTGGCGTCGGTGCTATTGTTTGACACATAGGACCAGACCGCGATCTGGTTCTGCGGGTCGACGCTTGATGTCATCCGGTCCTTGTGCGCGATATTGAAGTCGTCGAAGAAGAACTTGTCCACCTTCTCGGCCCCGATGTTCTGAGACCGCTGGCCGTCAAACGCATAGAAGCCGTCATCGCTCAGATAGAAGACAGTGTGGCCAATGTTGCAGATCGACCCCGGCACCTGACAGCCGCGCGCCGTCTCGACCTTGTCGAACTGGAAGATCAGCGGCGGGCCGGAGTAGGTGGCGCGGACAATCGCGCGCTCCATCAGGATCGTGCAGTATTCACCGCCGACCATCCCGGTAATGTTGCCAGCGTCAGGTATGTCTTGGAAGTCGGACTGCTCGGTGCCAGCGGTCCAGCTTGTGATGTCGTTGAAGCCTGACCACTGGACGCGGTACGGCAGGCGGTTGCCCGACCCATCCTCGACGTTGCCCAGCCACACGAAATCGCGCACCACCGCAATGAAGTCAGCGTCCGGCGGTGAGCCAGCCAGATCGGCGAAGAGGCTGCTGGTGCCGAGCGTGTAGCGCTGTGGCGGCACACCAATGCCGCCGACTGCGATCACGTCAGTCCCAAACTGCACGAACCGCCACCGCTCTTCCGGCGCAGTCAATGTGTAGTTGCCGGACTTCGAGATATTGTCGAGGCTGCTGTCACTGCTGTCGAATTGATACAGCTTTGTGGTGTCGCCCGCAAACAGCTTGACGTTTCCGCTGTTATCCTTTGCAGCAAACACGCCATTTATGTCTGCGTCTGCCGCGCCGGAGTACGCAACGAACTCAGGCAGGCTGCGATAACCGCCAGCCGCAGGGATGACGTTCTCGGCTTTTGTGACGCCGGGGTTCGAGTAATCGGGCTGATCTGGTAGGAACTCGCCAAACTGTATCATTGCTGGTGCCAAACCTCGCTGCCTACAGATACTTGCGACCAGACCTCAGAGCCTGCCGCGATATCTGTCCAAGTCTCTGTGCCGTCGGCGACTTCTGACCAGTCCTCGCCCAGCACCTTGCCGCGCATTGTAGCAGACATTGATGCGTCAGCGGAACCGGACATGACGAAAACGCCCACAGAAGCGCCTGTGGCGTCCATAGACACGCTTGCGCTACCTGTATCGAAGAAGACTGCAAGACACACGCCAGTGGCCGTCACAGAGGCGCTGGCGGCACCGTCAAAGCCGCGTATGCGGTCGCTGTCGGATGCCACCGTAATCGCGACGCTTGCGGCTCCATCCATCCGCGCGATAAACGCTGCGGTGGCGGCAACAGACGCAGCGCCGGTGACTGATGCGTCGAACGGCCTGACGCGCCCAAAGGCTGCGGCGGTGGTGGCGGCAACAGATACCGCCGCATCAAACCCGCGAAGCCGATCCGCGCCCGACGTTGTCGTGACCGCAGTGGAGGCCGCGCCGTCAACAAACTGGACGCGCTTGGCGTCGCCCGTTGTCGTGACCGCGACGCTGGCGGAACCGGACATATGCTGGACGCGCTGCGCGTCTGTGGACTGCGTGATCGCAATCGCCGCAGCGCCGTCAAACGGGACGCTGAACTGGATTTGCGCGTTGACGCTTGCCGCGCCGGTTACGCTGGCCGCGACAGAGAAGAAGTCAAACGATAGGCTGTCGAGATCGCCAAAGGTGTCGGCGTTGTCGAGGCTGCCGACAATGCTGTCCAGTTCTTCGAGCGTCGGCTCTTTGGTAAAGTCCGCACGAAGCAGATCAGCGTCCGTATCGAAAGAGCCGACAAAGGCGTCAATCGATCCGGTAAGCTGATCTAGGTTCGGCTTCGTGATCGCCACAACAGCACCTACGCTGCTGTAACGTCGAGATCACCCGCTGCGATTTTCAGAACGTCGCCCGATGCGATTGTCTTCGCGGTGGTAAACGCGCCGTGAATAAGCAGGTTACCGGATGACGACGCATCGAAGATACCAAAATGGGAGACGCTACCCCACGACCCTGTCGCCGCAGCGAACTCAATCGCCGAGGTGTTGTCAGTCGTGCCGCCAGAAGCCGCATCAAACGCAGCCGCCACACGGCTGTAGTTGCTGCCGCTCAGTTCGGTGCCGCTGTTGTCGTCAGCAAACGACCCGGTCGAAAGCCCGATGTAGACCGTCGATGGGTGGGTGTATGCCGTTGTTCCGAGAACGTGATCTAGGATTTTGTTCTCTAAGTAATCACTCATTGCAGACATTGTTTAACTCTCCACTGCTGCGTTTTGACGGGCGTAAATACTGCTGATTTGCAGCGAACCCGTGCCGTAATGCGCGCGCTGCTCATCGACCTTGATCTGCTCAAGGGCGAGGTTGAAGCGTTGCAGATACTGCGACGCACGCTGTTCATCAAGCAGGTAAGCATACGCCTCTGCGAGTGATCCGTATAGGTAGGCATCCGGCGAGCGGGTCAAGATATTATTTGTGGCGTTGCTGTCAGACAGCGCCGTGATAGACCCGATATAGATAATCTCGGCGGTGTAGCTGTCGTCCGGCACAGGGCGCATCTTCATCTCGTCGCCGATAATGCTGAAGCCCTTTGGCTTGCCGACACCGCCGGATGAGAAGTTGCTGTCGAGCGCGACCGGGCTGTAATAGGTCAGGACCGTCAGCGGTGTCGTGTTCAGCTTGACCTCGCGCACCTCGCGTAAGTCTGTTGGCAGCGCAATGTATTCATCGCCGCTGGTCAGCGTCGCCGTGGCGCGCTTCTCCTGTGACCGTGTCTCCAGTTCGCGAGACATCGTCGCCTCGGCAAGTTGGATAAAGTCGGGGATGACGCTGGTCAAATCGTCACGCGCGAGGAAGTTGGCTATTGCCGTCTTCAATTCGGTGTAGGTCGAAATCGCCATTATAAATGTCCGCCGCCCGTTCTGAATGCCCGGTTTTCACTGTCGTTCAGCCAAGCCTTCCACGCCTTTGGATTTTCGCGCATCGGGCCAAACTTCTCCAGCAAGTGATTGTACACCACGTTTGGGATTTCCGCCACATGCTGCATGTGACGCTGCGTGTTGCCGATCATTGAGCCGGGCTGGTAGTCACCCGACATCTGCTTGTTAAGTTTTAGCAGGCCGCCAAATTCCTGCCGCTGCTCAATAACAGAAGACCCGTCGCTGTTCTGCTGCAAGGTGACTTCCTTGCGGGTGCGCGGGTCGGTGTATAGATATCTTTTCATTCTGTCCTCATAGAGGAGAGGGCGGCCAAAGCCGCCCTCCCGCTAGATTAGGAGCCGTTCAGATCAAGGATCATGCTATGCGCTTTGGGCGCAGTTGGCTTGAGCGCCCACTCGCACAGGATGTGCGTGTCGGTTGCGTCGCCAGTCTTGGCCAAATCTTCCTCAAGGAAGTTACGACCGTTCAGCGTGCAGAGCGACACAAAGTCTGGGTCGATCAGGAAGATGCGGTCGTTACCAAGCTGGCGAGACGGAGTTGCCTCAACAGTACCGAAGTCGCCGAGGAACACCGAAGTCGAACCGACATAGGTGACTTCCTTGGCAGCGGTCATGTTCACGTCATTGCTGACGAGGTTGCCGGAAGCAGCCAAATCCGAGAAATTGGCTTTATTCCCAGCCGACATGCACATCATCCGAGGGTTGCCGCCGTCGGTCCATGCGTCCTGCTGCGCGTCCTCAATGAGGGCAAGCGTCAGTGCGCGGTCAGTACCGCCGGTTACTGCGTCAGTACCGTCGCCAGTAGCGAAAGCGCCGTCGCCAGCACCAACAGAGCCGTTGGTGATCCAGCATGACAGAGACGCCGACTTGCGTGGCTCAGAAGAAGAGCGAGCAACGTCTGTGTCGCCAATCATCTTTTCGATGTCGCGACGCAACTCAAGGGCCTTACAATTTGTTACCGCCGACCTGTTTATGATCGACTTCTACGGCTTGTAGTCAGGTTATACCGTAGTTCAGACTATATCTTCACTTTCGTGTTGGGCGCTCGTGGGCAGATTATTCTTTCGTCACCGCCTAGTCGTTGAACCTTCACCAGCCCTCAGCTTTCGCTTCCATCTGGCGCTTGGCTGCTGATTACCCGCCTCCGGGCTTCCCAGCAATTCACCCAATTTTTTTCCTGAACCAGTCAGACAGCAATCTGATTTAGAACAGGGGTGCCTTCGGAGAAAGAGTTAAGCACCTTCTGGTAGTTGTGTTCGCGCTCGCGACCTGCCGTATCTACAGCATCGAGGGTCCCACTCGTAGCGAAAACCTTTTTGCTGATCTGGTGATAATTTCCAACACGGCTGGTCGGCGTGGCCGCCGCAGTCGCTGTGTCTGCACCTTCGTTGTGATAGTTCGTGGCGCTGGCTGAAGCCAATTCCTGAACCTGCCACTCGGTGAAGATACCGTTGGAAGTTTCCTTCTTAACGTTTGAAAATATTGGCGTTTCAGCAGGGTCGATGCGATAAATTACATCGGCAAGCTGTTCACGTTCGCCGATTGCTGCGGCGGTTGCGAAGGTTGTCATAACCTTTTCCTTTCTTTGCGGGCTACTTTCGGCCCATTAGATACTCAACAGCAGCGTCCACCGTTCCGGCGCTTTCAAAGCGCTTTCGGGCATCACGCTGAGAACGGGTAGCAACTTCGCGCTTGGTCTTTGGTCGCCCTGCCTTGGCCATCTTCGGTGCTTTGCGGGTGCGTTTCTTGGCGGCGGGGGCTTTGTCTTGAAGCTGGTCCCAACGCCACGCCTTATAGAGAAGTTCGATCGCGCGCGCATCAGATGCGTTTGCAATCTCCTCTTCACTAAACCCGATCCGCTTTTGAGCGTAAGAAATCACTTCCTTGCGCTCTGCGTCGCGAGTGTCCTCATCCTGCCACGCAGGGATGCGGTTAAGCATTTCGCCACGCTGCACTTCTAAGTGCTGGCGCAGGCTCTGCTCTTGCTCGCGAGATTGCTCCGCCGCGATACGCTGACGTTCGACCTCGACCTGCTTCTGGTATTCCTTCTGCTGGTCCCAATCGGTCTTCGCCAGAAACAAATCACGTTCGGTCATCGTCTCGGCCAATGCTCTCCAGTCAGGTTCCTGATGGGTTACCTGATGGATTTGGGCAGCCACTTGATCAAGTTGCTGCGCGTAAGCGTCTCGAAGTTGTTTCGTCTCAGCTTGCTCTGCCTCAAAGGCTTTACGCTGCTCGGCTAACTCCATCGAACGCTTAGTGTACGCCTGCTGCCGCGAGTAACCACTCCGAAGTTCGTCAAGGTCTACCTCTAGTTCCTGACCGTCCACCTTCACGGTGTAGGTCTGGACAGGCTCCTCTTCGTACTCGTCATCGTCATCCGCCTCGTAGGCGTCTTCGCCCTCATCGTCCTCCTCGTAATCCTCTTCGACGGTCGCGTCTGCGTTCTCCGCCTCCGGCTCATACGCCTCGGTCTCAGGCTGTTGAGGCTCTTGTGCCTCGACCTGCTCTTCTGTCACGGTGTCCTGTGCGGGTGTGTTCAGAAGAGAAACTGCATCATTAAAAGAAATAGGGCCGGTTCCTTGCGGATTGTCGGACATAAAAAAACTCCTAGTTTACGCGGCTGTACCGCTTAAATTCGTCAAGCTGCGCTTGTGCCAGCTTACCATCCTCGACAACGCTCTGGAAGTACCCCTTGACTGCGTTAAGTGCCTGCATCAGTTGGAATAGCTTCTCGCGTGCCTCTTCATCGTCGATGCCGGATGTCTTCCAAGCGTCGACAAACTGCTCGTCGAGGAACTCAAACGCCTCAACAAAAAGTTCGTTTCGCAGCAGTGCTGCGGCTTTTTCGGCGCGAGCCTGTCGCTGCCGTGTCTTGCCCTCGTTCATCCCAGCAATGTGTACCCTGTCAGTTTCGGCGCGTTTGTATAATATTCTGGAGATATAGCACCTTGCTGACGGAAAGCAAGGTTCGCCGCGCCAAAGTCTGACGGTGTGCCAAAGCCTGCGCCGTAGCGCTCTTGGAAGCCCATCAAGCCCTCTGGGGCCACGTCTAGCAGTCCCATCCTCGCATACTGCGCGCCGGGAACACCGGGCGCTGCTGGGGCGTCTGGCGCTGTTGTTGTGCCGCCGCGTGTGTCAAGGCGGCAGGCGTTGAGATCGGGATCGAATGTGTACCCGTCTGGACATTCCTCGCGACCTGTCGCCGGGTTGGTGACGGTTGGGACAACTTGCTCGTCATCATCACCGCCGCCATTAGCTTGAGCCTCAAGGGTGTCTCGCCCTGTCAGTCTGCCATACTGATCTCGGTATCCCGTCAGCCTGCCCGCTTGGTCATAGACCGGCTCAAACAAGTTTTGATCGGACAGAAACTTCTGGTATGCGTCGCTGTCACGCCCGCCCATTCTGCTCCCAAGGCCGGTCAAAAACTTCTCATTCATAAACCGGGTCGGTATCCCAAAAAGGCCGGGAGACGCTGCGGCAATGTTTGCCCTAGCTGCGGCAGACGCATCGCCTAACACATCTTGGTATAAATCAAACCCTGCGCGCTGCGGGAAATAGCTTTGCATGATAGGGCTAACGCCCCTAGCCGCTTGAATTTGAGCGTCGGTCATTGGCGTGGCAACAGGGGTGACAGGCGGCATGTAGCCCGGCCCAAAGCCAAGGTCGGCTGCGCCGCGAGAGATTGCTTCAGCTTCGGCAGCGGCAGCGGCTGCCTCGGCTTGCTGCTCCATACGAACGGTGGCAGCAATCGCCGCATTTTCCCTGTTGGCGCGATCAACTTCAGCCTGAGAGGGACCGGGGTCGGCATACACATTCGCCATATGCTGATCTATTTGCGCTTGACTTGCGCCTCTTCCGCGCTCCCCAAATGACATTCCGTAATGACCCGGCATCTCTAAACCCTCGGCAAGTTAGTTGATATATCAGCATCGGTGACGGCCTTCGCGACGCGAAGTTCGGCCTCTGCCTGTAGTTCTTGGCGACGCAGTTCCATCTCCATCGTCATCTTCTCGCGCTGTAGCTGGATGTCCGCCTGCATCTTCTCGCGCTCAAGCTGCATGTCGGCCTGCGCCTTCGCGCGATCCATCTCGATTTCCTGCTGCATCTTGACCATCTCAGGGTCAGGCTGCGGTGCCTGCTGCTGTTGCTGCTGCATCATCATCTGCTGCTGGATCATCTGCGGCGAGTTGAAGAACTGATCCGCATCCTTGAACCCGCCGATCTCGGCAATCGAACGCAGCGTGTTGACGTACTGAGGCATCGACACAATCGGGTTCTGCGGGCCAAGCTGCATCAGGATTTGTTCCTGCTTGGCCGCGATCTGCGTCAGGAACGCGATCTTGGTCTCGTCGTCTGTGGTGCCAAGCCCGACCTGCACAACCGTGTCAAACTGCGACTTCCACTCCGCCGGGTTAATCGGCACAAAGTTATTACGCAGGCGGAACACCCTCGGCTTGTTGTCGTGCTTCAAAACCAAGTGCAGGATGCCCTTAAACAAATCCTTCACGCCGGTCTCAGCCATTGTGCGGGCGTAACTCTCCAGCTTCACCTGAGCGCCGCGAACAGTCGCCGCGACTGCGCCAGCGGTCGAAGATTGCAGTGCGTCGGGTGACAGTCCCTGCGACGCCTTGGACATGCCGGTGCGCTGCTCTTTCACGCTGTCGAGATAATCCATCAGCGGGCGTATCTCGCCGCCTACAGACGCGCCGGTGATCTGCTGAACCATACCGGGCTGGCGCGCGCGGATCACACCGCCTGCGGAGCCGTCAAGCAGGTCGTCCAGATTGACCTGACCCTCGACCGCGATCATGCGCGGCAGCGTGCTGCTGTACACGCTGTCAAGGTACTGGCGCATCAGCGTCGTCTTGATCACCTGCAAGTCCTCGGTCAAGTCGTAGACCGAGCGGCCCACAAGACGGTGCGGCATCAGGATCGGCGAGCAGACCGCGAACGGCATGTGATCCCACGGCTCATTGTGAAGAATGTATGCGCCGTCAGAGCCAATCGCGCAGATGCGGCGACGCTCGGCAATGCCGTCGCCGTCGAAGTCAATGTTCATTATGCACTCGTGATAAATCACAGAGCGCAGGGTCGGATCGGCGGGGTCAACCCCCGTTGCCGCCTCTAAGTCTTGGAAGCGGTTGTTGACTTCGCGGTCAGTGTCCAGTTCGTTTTCGCCGGCGTACTGCTCGATGATGTCGCGGTCGTAGCCCATCGCCACAAGTTCGCTCACAGTGAGCGACGTGCGGTGCGCCACGAAGTGCGCGTCCTCAAGGTTGCCGGTCGCGTGACGCGACACAAGAAACTCTTCGGGCGGCACGTTGATTGCCTTGATCTGGCCCGACTTGCGCTTCACCCGGACAGACAGGTCGTACATCACGTCGAGCGGAACCTCGACCCCGTCCTCGTCCATCATCGACTGCGTGACGGTCTCGCGCTGCTCCACGATCTCAATCGACGGGTCGTTCAGCAGCAACACCATCTCCGGCTCGGACAGGCCGTTATATTCCTCCTCGTCTACTTCTTCGACTTCCTCGTAGAAATACTTAATGACGCCCATACGAAACAGCAGCGCATCCTTGAAGAATGTGTGCAGCAGCTTGTATCCGTCGTTCTGGTTCTGGATTAGATAATTGACATAATCTGACGCCTGCTCGGCGGCTTCCATATCCTCGCCCGTGCGTCCGGCGAACCTCACATACTTATCGTTCGCCGTGAACACGCGCATAAGGTTCGGCATAATCGCCTCAACCGTGTCTGCGACCTCGGTGGCAATGACGGACGACCTACCCTCAACCTCGTTGCCGAGCGGCTCGCCCAGATAAAAGTCGAGCGCCCGGAGGCGGTCCTGCGTGTACTCGCTGTCGAAGTGGTTCAGCGCGTCGGTGATCTCGCCGCTGACAATCGACCCAAGCTGTACGTCGTCCATCTCTGACATCAGTTTGCCTTTTTCTTATACGTTTTTTTCTTGGCGGACTTTTTCGGGACGTCCGCCACAGGACTGTCGCCTTGCATCAAGACGTTGCCCCTGCTGGTGTTTACATTCTTTGGCATCTTCTCGCGCACTGGCGGCTCATATGCGGGTCGCATCTTGCCCATAATGCACTTGTCCATTGTAACGCAGCGGCGCGGATGCCCGCAGTTTCCACAGTCAATCATGCCCTGCTACTCCTGCCGCGAGCGGCCTTGTAAATATCCTTGTCAGCGGTGCGCGCCTTGCCATTTCTTATATAAGAGTTTACCCGCCCCATAGACCAAGCAGCCATAGGTACATTGCGCGAACCCGATGAGAGATACGCGCCCTGACCTCTGCGATATACTTTCGCAAGTTCTCCATAAGTCATATTCGCCTTTTCAGCTTTCTCGCGAAGCGTCTTTTTCGTCGCCTCAGATAGTGGTTTAGCTTTTGCCACGCTTTTTCTTCCTCTTCGCTTGTGCGGCGCGCGAGGCGCTCACCTTCTTCACGTCGATGTTGCGGCCTTCTTTGTAGGCTTTGGCGGTGCGCTTAATCTCCGCTGCCTTGCGGCGGCGAGAACGCGCACCGCGAAGGTACTTCTCCGGCAGGCCGGTGCGCTTGTCTTTCGGGACATTCGGGAGCCTCCGCGCCATCAGGCTTTCTTTTTCGCTTTTTTCTTGGCGGTGGCCGACAACTGGCCGAAGTGAAACAGCTTCTTGCTCGACGCAGTGTGCCGAGCGCCGCTGTGCAATTCGCCGTTCGGCATCTTGTGCGATCCGCCCATATGCCGTGTGCCATCGCGAAAGTAGTGTGCGACGCTTTTAGCCATTAGCCGCAATACTTCCCAAGCACTTCGTTTGCGGCTTTGCCGCCCTTGCCCTTTTTCTTGCCCTTACCGTATCCCATCACCACTTCTCCTTGTTCGCCCAGTACGCCGCAGACATCTTGCCCTTGGCAATGTTTTGAGCGTGACGCGCCTTGAATGACTTGCGCCTCGCCCTCTCGGATGCTGTCCTCGGACTGCTGCCCGCACCGCTAACGCCCTGCTGGCCGAAGCGGATCAGCTTAACCTTGTCGCCCTCCTTCGCCACAACCACATGCGACTTGCTGGGGTGGTTCGGGGTGCGCTTCGGCTTATTGTAGCCGGAAACACCGGCGCGCGCTAGGCGTGGGTCTTTAGGGGCGCGTGGGGCCATTAAAATACATCTCCAAGCAGTCCGCGACGATACATCTCTGTAAACCTGTCCACATCGTCAGCGATCTCAGGTGTAATTTCTTGCAACACATTGCTGATCTCGGCGCTGCGGCGGTCGGATGACATCGCTTTTTCAGCAGCGCGTCGATTAGCAAAAAACTCTGGGAATATTAAGCTGCGTGGCACCGGCATTTCAAGCGAGCCTAAATCCTCGCCGCTGATGCCCTGACGATAGGTCTTGTGAAACACCGGAATGTTACCCTCGCCGCCAATAGGGGTCATAGGGTCTTCATCAAAACGCACGATCCTGCCGCCGGTCGGTGCCATCATCGCAGACGGATCGTTTACCCGATAAGCCATCTCAGGGTCAGCAACGACAGTACGAATAACAGACAGGTCAGGGAAACCCTCTTTTCTGTAGCTGGCCTTCTCCATAACGTCGGCAACCGCCTTGCGAGTGTTGCCACGGCCCGGATCATAAAGATAATCCTCTACCTTGTCGCTGAGAATGCCGGGGAAATCCTTGTGCGGCCTTGTAATCTTGCCTGTGTCTTTGTTCTTTACCTCAATAGCCCTAATCTCATCGTCAAATCGCTTGATCTCAGACTTCGGTATCCAGTCCGCCTGCTTTGTCATGTCAACGACGATATCCGCCACATGATGCGAGAAGTCACCAGAGCGCGCGCCCATAGCACTGTAAACACCTAAAAGACCGGGATTTTCTCTGGCCTGCTTCGCATAACCGGATATGACAGTGGGGTCGGATGCCCAAACAAGGCCCAACTCTCTGGACAATTCTTCAGCAGAAAAGTCTTTCCCACCTTGCATCCTGACCGGATTTTTCAGCTTTACACCCATAACGTGCGTGATTTGCTGCCCCGCCATTGTCATGTCGCCGGGCATCAACTTCGCCGTGTTCCCGATCAAGTTCTGAAGACTGACGGCAGGGCTGTCCATAACTGTGCCAAGGTCGCGGATCACCGTGTCGGCATCTCTTCCACGAATAAACGGCGCAACGATGTTCTGAAAGCCGGGGTCAATCGCCACGTCCTCATCCAGCACACGCGCCTGAGCCGCGCCCAGATCATACGCGCGTTGCGGCAGCAAAAGCCCCTCACCGCTCTCTCTTGGCATCTGCATAGCTGCGCCAGCGCGATATAGAGCCTCTTCAGCAGGGGGCATCTCTTTGCTGCCGATATTGCCCTTCGCAATCTGCTGGTATAGGGGCATATCCTCAAGCAAGCCGCCCATACCAAGCGAATTACTCGGTCGCGGCGCAAGCAAGCTGCCGCCGGTAAACGTCAGGCCAGCCTCAAGCACATCGTCATAAACATCTTGCGTCGGCATGCCCGTCTCAGTATCGACCGGCATACCCTCAAAAACCATACCACCAAGACGACCAGCGGCACGCACACCCTGAGCCGCGCCCTGAAGAAGACCGGGGAAGGACGGCACAAACTCGCCCTCCGGCGTCTCAGCAAACGGCAGTATCATCAACGGGTCCGAATAATCGCCCTCACCGAGCAGCGACTGCATAAACCTATTTTCCGCCATCACACTACCCAGTTCGTTTTCGGCTTGACTACGCGGCTGCTATTGTAACCCCTTGAGTAGCCTCCGGCAACCGCACCTTGCCCCGCGAACGTCAGCACGAACGCATCCGCCGTGTCGGGCGAGCGCTGCCCGCGCTTCTTCATCTCGTCCTTGCTCTCAATCTTCAGCTTGCCGCTGCTCAAATACTTGTACCTGATCCCCGTCAACTCCGCGATCAGCGTGTCGTCCTCCGGCATGTGGCAGTCACGCGCCTCAAACCACTCGCGCGCAGACCAAAACAATTCATCGCGCAGGCGATTGAAGCGATCCTTCAGGGACGCAGTCTCACTGACCGCCACCGCAACCGCTGGCAAGTCCAACTCGCGCAGCCGGTCGGCGAGACCGGCTCCCAGCCCGATTGCGTCAATGTAGATCGCCTGCGGGCGCATGCTGTACGGCACGGCGTCATGCTCCGCCAAAACAATGCCCGCCAACTCCATCAAGTCCTTATTCTGCCACGTTTTGATCGGCTCAACCAAGACATTGCCTTGACGTTTCGCCAGCGCCGAGCGATCCGATCCGAAGCGCGCCACGTCCAAACCCCAAACCACGGGGGTGGTGGGGCCAGCCTCCACGTCGCGCTTCGTCGCGTCCTCCACCAAGTGCAGCGGCAGCAGCACGTCGTCAGACTGCGTCGGAAACTCGCCCAGCACGCGCACGCGGAACACATTGCTCGCCTCGCCATACTTCTCGGCCATATCGCCAATAAACTTCGGATCGACGTACTCGCCATCCTCGCACGACACAGTGATGCAGTGCCACTTCTCGCGGTCCGCGTGAAATGCGTCGTAAAAATACCCATCCGAGCGGGTCGGGTTACCGCACATGATAATCTTCGCGCCGGGGGTGGACAGCGCACCCGACGCAGTCTCGAAAATCACGTTCGGCACGCCCGACGCCTCCTCGACCACAAACAGCATGTGCGGCGAGTGGAAGCCCGCGAGGCTCTCCGGGTTCTCCCGGCGGCTGGTCCGCGCGACGGCGAAGCTGTCCGGCGCACCCTTGAGCGCGATCTTGTCAGACTTAAATTCGAGCAAATCCTTGAACGCCTTCGGCATGTTGCGCGCCCAGCGGTCGATCTCGGTCCACAGGACGTCACTTAGCTGGTGCGCGCTGTTGGCCGTGACAGCGACTTTGCAGGGGTAGTGGGTCAGGAGCCACCACAACGTCACCCACGCCTCAAAGGCCGTCTTCCCGACGCCGTGACCGGACTTAATGGCGACTTTGTCGTGCGCCGCAATCGCGTCGAGTGCCTCGCCCTGCCACTTCTGCGGCGTCGCGCCGAGGACCGATTGCACGAAAAAACGCGGATCGTCGCGGAACTGCGCGATCATCGCCACAAGGTCATTTTTTTCGGCGGCGGATGGGGTCATTGCGGTTACTCCGAAAGCGGGGTGGGGGTGGTAGGGGTATATATATTTACACCCGCCCCGCCGCGTGTGCGAGACGGGGGGGGTCAACCGAAATCTGGTTAATTCCTGTATAAATGTCGCATAACGTTCATTATGGAAGATTGCGGTTGAATGATTTCAATGACTTAGCGATTGTCCCATTATATCCCTATATTATGTCGCTATCAGGACACTCATTCTGAGCGTTCTGACTGCGCGCGCGTACTTCTTCCGATTGTGTGTCTCTCTCGTCTGTCAGCACTTCTTGAGCAGGCGTGTTGACCTGCGTCAGCGCCTCAAGATACGACCCGCCCTTTGACGGCGTCACCTCAAGCTGCTGCCTATCGCCATAAATCTTTGGTGTCATTCTGGCGACCTGCCACTTCGTTATGTCTGCCGCCAGCCTAAGACCGTGCGCGTCGCCCATACCCATCCTTGCGTCTCGCTTGATGTCCTCAAGTTCCTCCTGAAGCAGCATGCCCCTGAACTCTAACGCCAGACGATATTGCCTCTCGAACTCCGGCTCGGCTGCTAGCTTCCTTGATATTGATGTCCAGCTTGGCATCGACTTGTCTTTTACGATTGACGTGATCGTGCTGCCATTGGTTAGCCTCTCAAGAAACTCCGACCAAACATCCTCAGATATCTTCGGCCTTGCCATCACTCGTCCTCCAGCGTCAGCACATAGCTGACATCCTCGTCTATCTCCAACAGCGGCTTGCGACAAGCGCTGCACACTATCGTCTGCGTCTCTTCGTAGACCCTGCCGCGCGTTTGCATACCGCACCAGTCAC